>Ga0182027_10003988_pt1 | contig 23099 bp, 18 predicted proteins | sample 712E1DmetaG_FD_121300 | JGI IMG/M metagenome (GOLD analysis project Ga0182027, IMG submission 121300) | Permafrost microbial communities from Stordalen Mire, Sweden - 712E1D metaG (Illumina Assembly) | ecosystem: Environmental > Terrestrial > Soil > Wetlands > Permafrost | place: Sweden... | reverse complement strand
GGCCGTGTCCTGGGTGAAGTACCCCGGCCTAGAATCCAGCCCGTATCGCGGCATGGCGCGAAAGTACCTTCCGCGGGGCTGCGGCGCGGTCATGACCTTTGGCATCAAAGGCGGCCTCGAAGCTGGCCGTAAGCTGATCGACGCCGTGCAGCTCTTCTCGCACCTCGCCAACCTGGGCGACGCCAAAAGCCTCATCATTCATCCGGCCTCCACCACCCACCAGCAGTTGACCGACGAGCAGCAACTCGAAGCCGGCGTCACCAAAGACCTGGTCCGCCTTTCCGTGGGCATCGAGGACGTGGAAGACATCGTCTGGGACCTCGAGCAGGCCATCGCCGCCTCCCAGGCGTAGCGTGAGTGGGACAGACGATCGTCTTCCGCGGCCGTACTCCGCCGAGCCGCGAAGCGGCGAAGCGCTTAGCTGAAAGCTGAAAGCTGAAGGCTGATGGCTGACGGCTGCTCCTACTTCGCCGCCTTAAGCTCGGCCAGCACAGCCGCCGAATCCCCCGGCGAAAGCTGGCTCACTTGCGGCGTCACGGGCTTGTCCAATTGGAACTTGAGGCCCGCCACGGCGTGCGAACTCAGCTTCACGTAAAAGAGGAGGTCCTGCTTCAGGCCCGCCAGCGGCAGGTCGAATATGCGCTGCACCGCCGCGGCCGAGTCTTCACCGTTCGTAACGGCCGCGACAAACGGTCCGAATTTCGAACTGTATTCCTTCTTGAACAGCAGCATGTGAGTCAACTGCCACAGAAGGACCGGATAGTCCACCGTCTGGTCGGACTCGACCGATGCCATCTTGGCGGCGCTTCCAAGCGTCGTGCTCCCTATGCCCACACTGGCGCTCGGCGCATAGAAATCGACTGACCCCTTGTTCGCCATGGCGCCCCCATTAAGCGCGAACAGCAAGGCCATGTCGAAATTCGTCCCGACCGTTCTGCGGAAATCCCGGTAGGGCTCCGAGCCGAGCATCAACTGCCCGTTCTCCATACGCAGGGTGCAGTAAAGCTCGGAAAACCCCATCCTCAGCCAGTACGGCATCTTCGGGGCGGTCCGGTTCAGCAGCAGCATGACGTAATCGCGCACGCCAAACTGGTAGTCGGCCGGCTTGAGACCGGCCATCGCGATGGTGACCTGGTCGGCGCTGGCCTCCGCGAACGCCTTGCCGTTCAAGTCGCCATTCCTTGGAATATACGGCCCATACTCTCCCGGAGACCTGAATCCCACGATTCGCACGGGCTTCGAAAACGGATCGTCGGAGTGGAACGCTTTCAGCAGATACCCGCGCACCGTCTCGAAATGCGTGATAGCCGCCTTCGCGGCGGCCTCGTTATCGGTGGTATAAAGCTCGAAATGGTCGGAAACGGCTTTCACCAGCTTGGCGTCCGCCGCAAAGGAACTGGCAAGCGGCAACAGGCTCGCCAGCGCCAGCGTGATCGTACGATAGCAACTGCGCATTTCTTCGCCTCCGATTCTAAGATCCAATCCTGATAATAATCAGGTATTATTATCTTTGAAAGCGCGCCGCCGCGCAAGAGGGTCGAAAAGGCTATCTCATCGCCGGCATCGGCGTGCGGAGGTTGCCTTGAAAAACCTCCGCCAGAAACGCCAGCGCCGGCTCGTGCAGCGCCCCATTGTCGGCCAGCACGTGCGCCGAGGAATTGATGTTGTGCGGCGCCCCGCGCATGTCCGATACGCGCCCGCCGGCTTCCTGCACCAAAAGCACGCCCGCGGCCATGTCCCAGGGCTTTAACCCGAACTCCCAGAAGAAATCGAGCCGCGCCGACGCTACGTAGGCTAAGTCGATGGCCGCCGAACCCGTGCGCCGCACCCCGTGCGAGGCCATGGCCACCTGGTAATAGAAATGGATGTTGACGTCGTGGCTGCGCTTCCGGCTCGGAAAACCCGTGGACGCCAGGCTCTCGCCCAAATTCCGCACGCCCGAAACGCGAATGCGCTTTCCGTTCAGGTACGCACCGGACCCGCGTTCGGCCGCGAACATCTCTTGCCGGATCGGGTCGTATACCACCCCCGCCACCGCCTCGCCGGCCCGTTCCAGACCCAACGTGACGTTGAATGTGGGGAATCCGTGAGCGAAATTGGTGGTGCCGTCGAGCGGGTCCACGTACCAGCGGTATTCCGAGGGGCTTTCGTGCCCGCCGCCTTCCTCCGCCAGGATGGCGTGCGCCGGGAAATGCGTCCGCAGGCGCTCCACCACCAGCTTCTCGGAGGCCCGGTCGGCTTCCGTCACCAGATCGAATTCGCCCTTGAGCTCGAACCGTACCCGCCGCTCGAAGTAGTTCGCCAGCAGCCCGCCGGCCTCGCGGGCAATCTCCACGGCGGTCTCCAGATAGCCGGCCACCGCTAGCTATCTTCCCGCAGGTATTGGATCTCGTGCTTGAATACGAACAGATTCGGCTCGCCCTTGCGCGTCAGGCGAATGAACGACTGGTCGTAGTACTCGATGGTCCCGGCCACCTCTTCTCCGCCCAGCAGTTTCACGCGCACGGGGGTGGCGCTCTCAATGAGGCGCTTCAGATACTTGGCCTCTTCGAAGGTTTGTTCCGGCGCCCTTGCGGACTTTCCATCCTGTTGTAACGTATGGCTTCTCCTACCGCTTCTTGATTTGGTCGGGAGCCTTCCGGGTAGTTTCGGAGGGCGCCGATACGCGGGCATCCGGCGGGCCGGTTGCAGCCTCGCCTTCCCCATAATAACCGTTGCGCGCCGATACCCGCAATTCGGGCCGTTGTACGCGCACTTCCAGCTTGTGAAAACGGTCCTTGGCGGGCGGCGCGCCGTGCGGGTAGTAGGCCAGCATATACTGCGTGCGCAACTCCGCCACAATCTCCGAAAACGCCTTGTCGAGTTCCGCCCCCAACGTCGGCAGAAATGTGCGCCCGCCCGTCCCTTCCGCCATGAACGTCAGCACGTGCTCGCCGCCGATGTTGCGGCCGGCGTCGTTCGAGATCGGCACCACCACCACCGAATAGATGGTGGCGTCCGCCAGTTGCGCGGCGTCGAGCGCCTGGTGGGATGTCGTCTTGGAGTACGTATCGTCGCCGTCGGTGACGATGATGACCACTTTGCGGCCCTCGCGCCTCTCAAGCGACCGCGACGCCAGCAGGATCGCGTCGAAGAGCGCCGTCGCCCCCTGTGGAACCAGGTACCGGAAGCGCCGTTCCAGCGCCGTATAGTCGTGCGTGAAGTCGCACAACTGCGTCACGTCCGCATTGACGCCGTAAAGCGCCACCGCATCCCGGCCGCTGCCTTCCGCCAGCAGGGCGCGCAGAAACCGGCTGGCCGAATCGGTTTCGTACTTCAGATCCTTGCCCGTCGACCCGCTCGTGTCGAGCATCAGGACGATCGAAACCGGCTGCTCCGTCTGGCGCTCGAATACCGCCAGATCCTGCCGCACGCCGTTATCGTAGATTTCGAAATCCTCTTTCCGCAGCGCGCCCACCAGACTGCCCGCCGCGTTTCTGACGGTCGCCACCACATGCACCAGGTTGACGTTCGCGCGGAATACCGCCGCCGGCTGCGCCATCCCCCAACCCGCCGCGAGAAAGAGAATCGCGAGCGCCCGGCCCCCGGCCCCTGGCCCCCGGCCCCTCAAATCAGCGCGCATCGCGGTCCCCATCTCCCTCGACCCACACCGCGCCGTCCACGAAGTGCTCCTTCTTCCAAATGGGCGCCGACTTCTTGAGCCGGTCGATCGCTTCGAGCGCCGCCTCGAATGCCGCCCGCCGGTGCGGCGCCGTGACCACCACCGCCACGCTCGTCTCACCCACCAGCACGCGGCCCAGGCGATGCACCATGGCAATGCGGCAGATCGCGCGCGCGCCGGCGATCTCCCGGCCAATCCGCGCCATCGTCTGGAGCGCCATCGGCTCGTAGCCCTCGTATTCCAAATAGCGCGTCGCGCGACCCTTGGTGTTGTTACGAACCGTGCCCTCGAACGTCACCACCGCGCCTTCCGGGCCCGCGATCAGGCGCGCCGCCACGGCGCGCGAGTCGATCTCCCGGCGGGTCAGCGCGAAGTAATGCCCGCTGTCGCAAATCTCCAGCGGCGCCCCGTCGGATCCCCCGCTGACCGGCGGCAAAAAGGCCACCTCGTCCCCCTCCTCCACCTCCGCCGAAAAGTCCGCCAACTGCTGGTTTCGGGCGGCGGCAATGCTCCCGGTCATCGCCCGCAAAGGGGGAAATCGCCGAGCGTAGCTTTCCAGCACGCCGCCCAGCGTGCTCCCCTCCGGCAGCTCGGCATCTTCCGAGGGCCGCCCCACCAAGTCCTTTAAGACGCCGAAAAACAGTACTCGCGCACGCATACCCGACCGTAGCACTCAGTCTATCAGACGGTTTCCGACGCCCCCCCGTTGCGCCGGGCTACAATACTTCTACCCATGAAACCCGCCGCCGAAACTCGTTTGCGCGTGCGCTACGCCGAAACCGACTGCATGGGCGTGGTCTACTACGCCAATTACCTGGTCTGGATGGAAGTGGGCCGCGTGGAGCTATGCAAGTCCCTGGGCTTCGACTACCGTAATATGGAAGACCAGGACGGCGTTTTCCTGACGGTGGCCGAGTCCCATTGCCGCTACCGTGCGCCTGCCCGCTTCGACGACGAAGTGATCGTCAGGACTTGGCTGGACGAAGCCGGTACCCGCCTCGCCGTCTTTGCCTACGAAATGCGCCTGGCGGAATCCGGCCAAATCCTGGCGACCGGATACACCCGCCACGTTTTCGTCAACCGCCGGATCGAACGCACGCGCCTGCCCCAAAAATACCACGCCATGTTCGGCCTCTGATGCGGTCCGCATCGGGCCGCAAGACCACAACTGGTCCCTTCGAGCAACAGGTCCGTGATCGCCCGGCGCAGCCAGTATTGGCGGCCTCCCGCCTCGCAGACCCGGCCCGCTGCCCCTCGCCCATTCGCGCCGATTGAAAACAAGGGCCTTACTTCCGCCTCGGGCGTCTGCGTGGAGCGTGCCGAAGCGCTGGCCGTTCGAGTGGTATCATAGCTGCTTAAACCCCGTATTTTTGTGGTATTACGAAGGCGTCCGGCAAGCCGTTTGGCGGGCCGGAACCGGGTTGTCGGAAGTCCATTTTCTGGGGATTGGAATTATTCATGTTACAGGCGGTTCGAAGGCTCTACCGAAGCGGATTGGTCCTGCTCGCGTCCTGCGCGGCGGGATGGGCGCAGCAGTATACCGTTTCCACCATCGCGGGCGGCGCGCCGCTGGCCGGCCAGTCCGTTCCGGCCGTTAGCCTCTCCGTTGGCCAGCCCGCGCGCGTCACCGCGGACAGCCACGGCAACTTCTATTTCAGCAGCCTCAATTCCGTCTTCAAGGTGAACTCCGCGGGCGCGATCGCGTTGGTAGCGGGGACCCTGCACGCGGGCTATTCCGGCGACGGCGGACCGGCCGTTAAAGCTCAATTGAATTCTCCCCAAGGCTTGGCCGTGGACTCCCAGGGCAATCTCTACATCGCCGACTCGGTGAACAACCGGGTGCGCGTGGTCTCGGCTTCGGGCATCATCGGCACCTTCGCCGGAAACGGCTTGACCGGCGACGCCATCCCGGCCCAGCCGGCCAGCCTTCCCTCGACTTTTTACGGTGACGGCGGGCCCGCCACCCAAGCCTACCTGCACTTGCCCTCGGGCGTCGCGGTAGATTCGTCCGGCAACGTTTATATCGCGGACACCAGCCACAACCGCATTTGCGAGGTCTACACCAGCGGAGTGCTGAGCGGAATCATCGCCACCGTCGCCGGCGATTCCTATGCGGGTTACGGCGGCGATGTGGGGTACCCGGGTAACCCTGGATATCCGGGCACGACCCCTCCCTATCCCATCAACTCCCAGGCTATCCTCGCCGAGCTTCGCGCTCCCGAGGATGTGGCGGTGGATTCGTTGGGCAATCTCTACATCGCCGATACGGGCAACAATTTGATCCGCCAGGTCACCACCGGCGGGAGTATCAATTACATCGCCGGCGATCCTTATCCCAACTCTACCGACAACGTCAACGGCCCGTATTGGGGCGATGGCGGACCGGCTATCTTCGCCGGACTGGTCAATCCCTTCAGCGTCGCCGTGGATGCGGCCGGCAACGTGTATGAAGTCGAACCCGATCCATCCGGCGCCCGCGTCCGCATGATCAGCACGGCGACGTTCAACCCGATCACGTGCGTGCAGGGAAATACCTGCATCAACTCCATCGCCGGCAATCGTCCGAACGCTTTCGGCGGGGATGGCGGACCCGCCGCGGCCTCCGCGCTGAACATGGCCGCGGGCGTGGCCGTGGATCCCTCCGGCAACTTGTACATCGCCGATTCCGGCAACCGCAGAGTTCGCAAGATCCCCTCCGTAGCCGGCGCCGGTCCCTCCATCTCGACGGTCGCGGGCAACGGCGTATTCAGTTTCTCGGGTGACGGCGGACAGGCCAACCTGGCGCTGATGAACTTTCCGCAAGGCGTCGCGGTAGGCGCCGACGGCAGCGTGTACTTCGCGGATTCGGACAACAATGTGGTGCGCAAGGTCGCCCCCAACGGCGCGATTTCGACCATCGCCGGCAATGCCACGGCCGGGTTCAACGGCGACAACGGCAGCGGTCCCGCCGCGCAACTGAACACGCCCATCGGCGTGGCCGTGGATGCGTCCGGAAACCTGTTTATCGCCGATAGCGCCAATAACCGCGTGCGCAAGGTGTCCGCTGCCGGCGTCATCACAACCTACGCCGGAAACGGCACGCCCGGGTCCACGGGAGATGGAGGCCTCGCCGCCAGTGCGGAACTGAATGCGCCCTTCGGCCTCGCTCTCGATGCCGCCGGCAATCTCTACATCACCGAATTCAGCGGCGCCCGCGTGCGTAAGGTCTCCGCCGCCGGCGCCATCTCCACGGTGGCGGGCAACGGCGTCTCCGGTTATGGCGGCGACGGCGCGCTGGCCGTGAACGCCCAATTGAACGGCCCCAAAGCGGTGGCCGTCGATGCGGCGGGCAATCTCTATATCGCCGATGCGATCAACAACGTCGTGCGCTTCGTCTCCGCCGCCACCGCCAAGATCTCCACCGCCGTCGGCACGGGCGCGGCGGGCTTCGGAGGCGACCTCGGACCGGCTACCGCCGCCCAACTGACCAACCCATCGGGCCTCGCGCTCGATGCGGCGGGCAACCTCTACATCACCGACGGAAGCACCCGCGTCCGGAAAGTGTACGCCGATGGAATCATCCTCACCATCGCCGGCAATGGCACGCGGGGGTTTTCGGGCGACGGCGGCCTCGCCACCAGCGCCCAGATCAGCGGCCCAAGCGGCATTGCTGTGGCTGCCTCCGGCGCCGTCTATGTGGCGGACTCAGGAAACGACGCCGTCCGCATGTTGACGCCTCTCCCCACCGCGCTGTCGATTGCAGCCGTGACCAACGGCGCCAGCAATCTCACCGGCCCGGTCGCGCCGGGCGAGGTCGTGACCATTTACGGCGCCGGCCTGGGCCCCGCCCAACTGGCGCAGATGCAGGTCGATCCGGAGTACGGCAAGGTAAGCGATATCCTGGCGGGCGTCAGCGTCCTGTTCAACGGTACGCCGGGGCCCATGATCTATGCATGGAACACCCAGGTGGCGGCCGTGGTTCCCTATTCCGTAACCGGCCCCAACGTGCAGGTGCTTGTCCAGTACCTCGGCCAGACCACCGCGCCCGTATCGGTGAATGTGGCTTCCTCCGCGCCGGCCATCTTCACGCTCAATAGCTCCGGCCAGGGTTTGGCCGTCGCGATCGACCAGGACGGCACGCTGAATGGGCCCGGGAACGGGGCCGCCGCCGGCAGCGATATTACGCTTTACGAAACCGGCGAAGGCCAAACCAGTCCTTCGGGTACCGACGGATTCCTCGGTTCGGCCACGCCTCCGGCGCCCGTGCTGCCGGTCACCGTGACCATCGGCGGAAAGCCCGCTCAGGTGGTGTCCTGCGGCGGCATTCCGGGCGTGGCGGCGGGCGTGATGCGTATCGTGGCGCAAGTTCCCGGCGGGCTCCTGCCCGGAAACGCCGCTGTCGTGGCGACGGTCGGGAACGTTCCATCGCAGCCTAATGTAACCATCGTCGTAACGCGGTAATAGGACCGCGAACCATGAACTATCGCAAACTTGGCAGAACCGGCTTTCGGGTTTCCGACATCGGCTACGGCGCCTGGGGAATCGGCGGCATTCAGTGGCTCGGCGGAACCGACGACCAATCGACGGCGGCCCTGCGGCGCGCCATCGACCTGGGCGTGAATTTCATCGATACCGCCTTGGCTTATGGAGACGGCCATAGCGAGCAATTGGTGGGGCGCGTGGTCCGCGATGCCGGCCGCAACATCCACGTCGCCACCAAAGTGCCGCCCAAGAACCGCCTGTGGCCCGCCCGCGCGGGTGTTGGCATCGAATCCGTGTTTCCCTACGATTACATCGTCCGGTCCGCCGAAGAGAGCCTCCGAAACCTTAAGCTGGATGCCATCGACCTGCTGCAATTGCACGTCTGGAACCCCGAGTGGATCGATCGCGAAGAGTGGCGCCGGGCCTTCGAAGACTTGAAGCGCGACGGCAAGATCCGCGCCGCCGGCTTTTCCCTCACCGACCACGATCCGGATTCGGGCCTCGGCGTCGTCCGCACCGGCCTCATCGACGTGGTCCAGGTAATCTACAACATCTTCGACCAGGGCGCGGCGCGGACTCTTTTCCCTCTGTGCATTAAGGAGAACATCGGCGTGCTCGCCCGCGTGCCGCTCGACGAAGGCGGGCTCACCGGGAAAATCGACGCGGATACCACGTTCCCGCCGGGAGACTTCCGCGAATCCTATTTCAGCGGCGACCGCAAACGCCAGGTGGCCGAGCATGTTGCCGCCTTGCGCCGCGACTTGAGCGATGGCGCCGACCTGCCGGAAACCGCGCTCCGATTCTGTCTCTCCCACCCCGCGATTTCGTCCGTGATTCCCGGCATGCGGTCGGTCCGCCACGTGGAAGCCAACGCCGCGCTGTCCGATCGAGGTCCGCTGCCCGAGGGAACTCTGGCCGTTCTCAAGCGCCACGCCTGGGACAGGAATTTCTACTCCTAGCGGCTGCCCCGCTCCGAGAGAGAATAGGGGAGGCCGATGAATCCCGATCCCCGCTCCACCTACTCACAACTGCTCGCCGAACGGCAGACCGAAATCGCGGCCCGTGAGCGGCGCCATCGCTCCTTGGGGCATTGGCGCCTGGCGGTCGCCGCGTGCGCCGCCGCCATCGTCGGCATGGCGCTCTTTCAGGGCTCCGTGTCGGTGGTGTGGGCGGCCATCCCCGTGGTGGTCTTCATCGTCCTGGCCGTGCGCCATGAGAGCCTCTTGCGCGTCCTCGAACGCCGCCGCCGCGCGGCGCGCTTCTACCAACGCGGCCTGGCGCGTCTCGACGGGCGCTGGCCTGGAACCGGGGAGCCCGGCGGCCGTTACCTCGATCCCGCGCACCCTTACGCGCGCGACCTCGACCTGTTCGGGAAAGGTTCGCTCTTCGAGTTGCTTTCTACCGCGCGGACGCACGTCGGCGAGGACGCTCTGGCGCACTGGCTGCTCTTCCCCGCCGCTCCCGCTACCGTGCGCGCGCGCCAAGAGGCCGTCGAGGAACTGCGCCCGCGCGTGGATCTGCGCGAGGAATTAGCCATCCTCGCCGAAGACGCCCGCTCCGGCGTGGACCCGATGGCTCTGGCCGCCTGGGGCGAGGCGCCGCCCCTGCTGGCCTTGGGGCTGCCGCAAACCGGCGCGTGGGCTTTGACCACCCTCGGGTTGCTCGGCGTCGCGGCCTTGCTCGCATCCGAGGCGGCCCGCCTGGGGTTCCTGCCTATGCCCCCCGCCGCGTCCTTCCTGCTGCGCGATTTCTTTCTCGTCTCGCTCGTCGTGAACGGGGCGTTCCTCTACCGCTTCCACAAGCGGGTGGAACCCGTGGTCGCGGCCGTGGAGGCCGCGGCGCACGAACTGAAGCTGCTCTCCGCGACGCTGGTTCGCCTCGAGCGCGAGAGTTTCCGCTCGCCCCTCCTGGCCGCCTTGCGCGAGTCCTTGAACGTGGCCGGCAGTCCGCCCTCGCGGCGCATGGCAAAGCTCGCCCGGATCGTCGAGTACCTGGATTCGCGCGACCACCTCCTGGTGCGCGTCGCCGAGCCCATCGTGCTGTGGACCACGCACCTGGCATTCGCGGTGGAGAATTGGCGCCGCGAATCCGGCCCCGCCGTTCGGCGCTGGCTCGCCGCCGTGGGCGAAATCGAAGCCCTCTGCTCGCTCGCCAGCCATGCCTTCGAACACCCCGCCGATCCTTTTCCCGAATTCGCCGATGCCGGGCCATCGCTCGAAGCCGAAGGCATCGGCCATCCGCTGATCCCCGAGGACCGCCTGGTGCGCAACGACGTCCGCCTCGGCGGCGAGCTGCGCGTCATGGTCGTCAGCGGGTCGAACATGTCGGGCAAGAGCACCCTGTTGCGAACCCTCGGCGTCAACCTCGTGCTGGCCCAGGCCGGCGCGCCCGTGCGGGCCAGGCGTTTGCGCATTTCCCCCCTCGCCGTGGGCGCGTCCATCCTGGTCATGGACTCGCTTCAGGACGGCGTGTCGCGCTTCTACGCCGAAATCCTGCGCCTTAGACAAATCCTCGATGCCGCCGCCGCGGGTCCCCTTCCCGTCCTCTTTCTGGTGGATGAGTTCCTTCACGGCACCAATTCCCACGACCGCCGCATCGGCGCCGAGGCGCTGGTGCGCGGATTGGTGAAGCGCGGCGCTATCGGCTTGGTTACCACCCACGATCTGGCGCTGGCCGGCATCGCCGATAGCCTCGGACCGAGCGCCTGCAACGTGCATTTCGAAGATAGCATCGAGGATGGCCAGGTGCGTTTCGACTACGCCATGCGCCCAGGCGTCGTCCGCAAGAGCAACGCCATCGAGCTGATGCGCTCCGTGGGGCTGGAGATTTGACGTCCGCGGAAATCCGGGATTTGGCGCGCGCCTGCGGATTCCATCTCGCCGGTGTGGCGCCCGCCCTGCCCGCTCCGGACCGGGAGCCTTACCACGCCTGGGTGGACGCCGGTTTCGCCGGCGCAATGACCTACCTGACGGACCGCCGCGCGAACCTCCGCGACGACCCCCGCAACCTCCTGCCATCGGCCCGCTCCGTGGTCTGCGTCGGACGGCTCTACAACGCCCCGTGGCCCTATTCCACGCGCTACGCCGACCCCCAACTGGCGTGGATCTCCCGCTATGCCTGGGGCGCCGACTACCACGCCGTCGTGCGCCTCGGCCTCGAACGCCTGGAGGCCATGTTGCGAGAGCGCGCCGGCCCCGCTTTCGATTCCAAAATCTGCGTCGACACGGCGCCGCTGCTCGAACGCTCCTACGCCCGTCTGGCGGGCCTTGGATGGATCGGCAAGAACACCTGTCTGATCCATCGGAACGCCGGTTCGTGGTTCTTCCTGGGGGAACTGCTGGTGTCCCTCGATATCGCCCCGGATGCGCCCCCGCCGGACCGCTGCGGAACCTGCCGCCGCTGCATCGACGCCTGTCCCACCGCGGCCATCGTGCCCGCGCCCTCCACATCGGGCTACGCGGTGGATGCGCGGCTCTGCATTTCCTATCTGACCATCGAGCTGCGCGGCCCCATTCCCGAGGAACGCCGCGCGGGCATCGGCGGCCATGTTTTCGGATGCGATATCTGCCAGGACGTTTGTCCCTGGAACCGGCGCGCGCCATCCACCCCGGACCCCGCCTTTCAGCCGCGGCTGGCAGCCCCCCCGCTCATGAGCCTGGCAGGCATCGGCGAAGAGGAATTCCACGCCATGTTTCGCGGCTCGCCCGTAACGCGCGCGCACTACTCCGGCTTCCTGAGAAACGTAGCCGTCGCCATGGGCAACCGCGGCTTGGCCGAATTTCGCGCCCCCCTCCACCGCCTGGCCCAATCCGCCGACCCCGTGGTGGCGGAAAATGCCCGCTGGGCCCTGGCGCGGCTCCGGTAGCGGCGGCCGCGTTTGGCGAGATGCGCGCGCCGGGCAAACGGGGCAAACGGGTCTGACTGAGCGGAGCGATCTGAGCGCGATCGAGAACAGTCGGCATGAAATGTGTGGAAACGCACGACTGCGTAGCGTGGTACTACAGTACCTTCTATTCTGTACAGTACTTTCCATTCTCAGAGCCGCTTGAATCGGGCCCCAAACCCAGGCATACTTAAATCGGGTTAATTGTCCCGCAATGACGCTGGCTATTATATACAGCAGTCTGGAAACTCAAAACGGAGATTCCGGTCTGGAGCGAGGGCTTTCGTGGGAGTCACATTGCGGCAATGCGCGGCCCGGAATGCTGTTATGATTCCTGTCGCCGCGTTTCCCTATAATTCATCCGCAGCCTTGGCCGCCGCAGTACCGGTTTCGGCGCAAAGCTTCGCGGCATCGGGCGCGCCTCCGCCGTAACTTATACCGGTCCAAGCACCTTCCACGGAGATCTTGGCCTCTGGCCCGCACTTCGCTCGCCGACTTGGCCGGCAACGGCATTTTGGTTGATACGGAGGCCGCTTTTAGAGGCGCGCAGCAACAGACACATTTCAGCGATGCGCGGAAGCATTGCAGTTTTTCGCACCGGGAGCTTTCCGGGCGAACGGAGGAATCATGCGATACAGATCGATTTGTTTGGTAGTGGCTGTAGCGGCTGTAGCGGCTGTTATGCCTGCTTTTGGAGAAACAATCTCCGTGAATCTGGGCAGTGCCAGCTCTTTCGCACTCCTCGGAAGCACAATTACGGATACCGGAGACTCCAATGTCGGCGGCGACGTTGGGGCCACGACTACGATTACGGTTAACAGCCCGTGGACCGTAACCGGCACGGTATATCCGGCTGGCAACCTGACGGCTATGGGGGCATACAATGACTTCGAGACAGCCTACAACACGGCCTTCGGCTTGGGGAGCACCCAGCCATCGTTGAATGCTCTCGCGGTGGACGAAACGTTCACCGGTAACAATGTATACTCCTTATACAGGCGACATCTCGACGACCACGGGCACTGCGTTGACATTCGATGCCCAAAATAACCCCAATGAAGTTTTCGTGATGCAAGTTGACGGCGCCTTCACCGTAAACGGTATTTTGACGTTCGATTTGATCAACGGGGCGAAGGCCAATAACATCTTCTGGATCGTTAAGGACGCCGCCACGATCAGCGTCGGAAGCTCGCCCCCTCAGGTCTTTGACGGAAGCATTCTAGCGGGCACGAGCTTCACCATGTCCGCCATATCGGGCGGAAGCGGGGTTCTTGCGGGCACCGTCAATGGATGTGTGTTCTCCGAGACCGCCAACACGTTGGCCGGAGAAACGAACGTATCCGGCTGCCTCGGCGGCGGCATGCCGGGCGGCGGACCAAGCGGCGGAACAGGCGGCGGAACAGGCGGCGGAACAACCGGAGGCGTCCCCGAGCCCGGGTCCGCGGAACTGATGAGCCTCGGTTGTCTGCTGGGCATCGTCGCGTGGCGAAAACTCGGGACTAGCCTCTAGCAGGAGGCGTCCGCTCAATTAGTGGCGCGGGCCTCCTGGCCTGCGTTGCCCTTTTAAACAAGCTCGTGGAGGGGGCAGACGGATCGGGCTGGGGCATATCGCCCATCATGCTCCGGGAAATTGCCACCCTCTACAGGCTGGGCAGGATTGTCCCGCCGTGCCACCAATCCCGCCGCTCTACGTCTCCCAAGGTCATCCGGATTTTCTGACTGGGCAGCGTGTTGCTACACTACCTCCGATGGTACGTTGTTCCAGTTGCGCCACCGAAAATCCCCCCACCTGCCGCTTCTGCGGGAATTGCGCCGCGCCGTTGTCGATCCCTTCCATGATTTCGGAAATGGAAACCGTGGTGGCCGGTCCCGTCCCCCCGGTCAGCCGGCCGTCCTCGCCAGGCACGGCGTCGAGCGCCGTCGACGAGGGCCGCTTCCCGCCCGGTACCCTGCTGCTCGACCGTTACCGCATCATCGCCCTGCTCGGCAGGGGCGGCATGGGAGAGGTTTACCGTGCCACGGACCTCAAACTGGGCCAGTCCGTCGCCTTGAAGTTCCTGCCGGAAGCCGCCATTCGGGACGAGCGCGCCTTGGCCCGTTTCCACGATGAGGTCCGCATCGCCCGCCAGGTGTCCCATCCCAACGTGTGCCGCGTCTACGATATCGGCGAAATCGAGGGGCAGCGCTTCCTCTCCATGGAATATGTGGACGGCGAGGACTTGGCCTCCCTGCTCCGCCGCATCGGGCGCATTCCCACCGATAAGGCCCTCGAAATCGCGCGCAAGATCTGCGCCGGCCTGGCGGCCGCCCACGATAAAGGCGTGCTCCACCGCGATCTGAAGCCCGCCAACGTCATGCTCGACGGCCGCGGCAACGCCCTCATCGCGGATTTCGGGCTCGCCGCCATCGGCGGACAGGTGCAGGCTAGTGAGATTCGCCACGGCACGCCCGCCTACATGGCCCCCGAGCAACTCACCGGAAAAGAGGTCACGGTCAAAAGCGATATCTACGCCTTGGGCCTGTTGCTCTACGAGATCTTCACCGGCAAGCGCGCGTTCGAGGCCGGCACCCTCGCCGAGTTGATCAAGTTGGAAGAAGGTACCTCGCCCGCCAGCCTGGTCGCCATGGTGAAGGATATCGATCCGGCCGTTGAGCGCGTCATTCTGCGCTGCCTCTCGCCCGACCCCCGCAACCGGCCCGCCTCGGCGCTGGCGGTGGCGGCCGCCTTGCCCGGTGGCGATCCGGTGGCCGCCGCCCTGGCCGCCGGCGAAACCCCTTCCCCCGACATGGTCGCCGCTTCCGGCGAAACCGAGGGCCTCAAGCCCCGCACCGCCATGGCGCTCCTCGCGGGCGTGGCGGCGGGATTGATCGTCGTGTCTTTCCTCGCCGGCAAGACCAGCTTGTTTCCGAAGATCCCGTTCGATACCCCTCCCGAGGCGCTCTCCGCAAGAGCCCAGGAAATTGCCCGGCGTCTCGGCTACAACGAACGCGCCAAAAGCGTCGCCAGCGGCTATGGGACCGCGGACGATTATACGAAATGGCTCTCGAAGTCCGACCCTTCGCCCGCGCGTTGGGCTAATCTCGGCGCCGGCCAGCCCGCCGTTATCGACTTCTGGTACCGCCAGAGCCCGCGCTATCTCTATCCCGGTTACGACTTGCAGGTTTCTTCGCGCCGCCCGCCCATGGAAATCTCCGGCGAGGTCCTCGTGGATCTCGATACCGCCGGCCACCTGCTCTCGTTCGATGCCGTGCCGCCGCAACGCGACCAGACCCCAGGCCCGCCGCCGGCCGCCGATTGGAACCCCCTCTTCAGGGCGGCGGGGCTCGACCTCGCCAAGTTCCAGCCCGCCGACCCGCAGTGGAGTCCGCTCGCCGCGTTCGACGCCCGCGCCGCCTGGACGGGAACCTATCCCCGCGCGCCCAAGATCCCCCTCCGCGTCGAGGCCGCTTCCTGGCGCGGCAAGCCGGTTCATTTCGAACTCGTCTCCCCCTGGACGCAGCCCGCGCGCATGCAGGAGACCGAGGCCGGCGCCGGCGCTCGCGCCAGCCAAATCCTCGCCATTACCGTGATTTGCATCCTGGTGCTGGCGGCCGCTCAGATGGCCCGCCGCAATGCCAGGCTCAAACGCAGCGACACCCGCGGGGCCATGCGCCTGGCTGGGTTCGTGTTTGCCGCCAAGACCATGGAGTATCTTTTCGCCATGTCCCACCTGCCCAACGACGATGAGCTTGGGCTGATCGTCGCCTCCATGAGCGAGGCGTTGTTCACCGCGGCCCTCGTTGGTCTTCTCTACCTCGCCGTCGAGCCGTTCGTGCGCCGCCGCTGGCCCCAGACCATCGTTTCCTGGAGCCGTATCCTCGGCGGCAAACTGCGCGACCCCCTGGTCGGCGGCGACATCCTCATCGGCGTCGCCTTCGGACTCTTGTGGTGCCTGCTTCTCGAGACCATGTTCCTCATCGATCAGGCCCGCGGCGGGCTGCCCGCATCCGGAGGGATCGATCTGCTCCTGGGTATGCGCTTCATGGCGGCAGGGTTCCTGGGACAACTGGCCGGATCGGTGGCCTCCGCATTCGGAACGTTTTTCCTGATGTTCCTGCTGCGCCTGGTTCTGCGCAAGGACTTGCTGGCCGCGGTAGCCCTTGTGGCCCTCTTCGTCGCCATAAAGTCCTTGAGCGGCGGCGAACTCTGGATGGTTCCCGTGTACGTGGCGGTCTACGCGATATTCGCGCTGCTGATTCTGCGCTACGGCATCGTGGCCTTGATCGTCAGCGCCCTCACCGCCGATTGCCTGCTCAACGCTCCGGCCGGTCTCGACTTCTCTTCCTGGTATGTAGCCAGCTCGCTCGCCAGCCTGCTGGTGTTCTTTGGCATCGCCTTCTACGGTTTCCGCTGCACCGTGGCCGGCAAGCCCCTCTTCGACCTGGATTAGGGCCGGACATCTCCCGGCCCGCCATCTACGTCTTCTTCAGCGCGTCGCCCTTGCGGTCGATGGCCTTGGTCGCCCCAACGTCCAAAGGCGTCCAGAAATCCGCCGCCCCCAGGCGGCATTCATCGACCATCTGTAGCGCGTATTCGCAGCGGCCCACGTCGTCCGGCCCGGTGTTGTTGGTTCCGAAGGTGAACTTGCACCCGGCGGCTTTCATCAGCTTGATGAAGGACGCGCTCGGAAGCTTATAACGGTTGTTGATTTCCACCGCCACGCCGTTCTTCGCGGCCGCGTCGGCCACCTTATGACGGCGCTCCTCGGTCCACAAGGTCTCGTAGTCTTTAACGAGCTGATCGGGCAGGTACGTCGGGTTGGCGTAAATATCCACCGGCTCGCGCTCCAGGATTCCCACCGCCCGGTCGACCAGCGTGTTCATGAACTCCTGCGCATCCGCGATTACGCCGATTTCCTCCGCGATCCACGTCCGCATGCGCTTGCCCCGATTGTCCGTCCAAGTCATCGAATCGGTGAACACATAGTCGCACTGCGCCACCACGCTCCGCGAGAACATATGCAGCCACTCGCGGCCTTCGGCTTGCATCGCCGTGAAAACCGGCAGACCCTTCAGGCTCGCAACCCACTTGGCCAAGCCTGCATCGTCCGTAACCGGCTGCCCCAGCCCCGCATTGACCGCCAGCCCGTACTCGATGCCCGACCGCATCGATTGCGCCAGCGCCTGCTCCACCGAAAGTCCCCCCTTCGGATGCACGTGCAGATCCAGCATGGGAATTCCGCGCGCCCCCGTGGCGACGATCTTCTTAAACGTATCGTCCGCCGTCGCGGTCGTACCCGCCGGAGTCGGCGTATCGTCCGGCAGCGGACGCACGCGTACGCTCCGGAACCTGGCCTTCGACCCCGCATCGTGGCATTGCAGCGCGATCGTCCCATGGTCCAGAAAGCGCTGCCGCTCCATGGCCGGCGGGGGCGGAATGTAGGGCGGATCGGGCTGCGTGTAATCTACCGTCAACATCCCGTCGAGCCGCACCTGCGCGTTCTTCCCGCGCACCAGGACGTTGAGCGTGAACCACTGGCCGTCGGGAACGTATTGCCGGTAAATGTTGCGCAGGTTATACAGCGAAGCGGTCTTCTTGTGCTCGCCCGGCTGGGTGTTGTTGATCTGGATCTCGCAGCCTTTCTGCGGCCAGCCGGTTTCCTGGTAGGCGGTGTGGATGTAGACCCCGGAATTGCAGCCGGGGCGCGTCGTCACTTCCGCTTCCAGTTCGAAATTCTTGAAGTCGGCGTTGTGAAACGGCCCGCTATAGAACAGGTGGCACATCGGACCATCCGCCGTCAGCAGGCCGTCCACCACCTTCCAGGAAGCGTCCGGGCCGTTGTTCTGCGGCTTCCAGCCCGTCAGATCCTTGCCGTTGAACAACTCCACCCACCCGCCGTCTTGGCCGAGCAGCGGAACCGCCGCCATCGCCCCGACGAACGCGCGCCGGGTCAGGTCGAATTTCGGATTCATTTGTCCCCCCAAGGGCCAAGTATAGCTGGAGACGATGCCATCCCGGAGCCGCACCCCCTTGGTTTAGTAAACTGGATACTAAATGTCCAAACTGATGGAGGGTAAGCTCGCCCTCGTACTGGGTATCGCGAACCGGTGGAGCTTGGCGTATGCCGTCGCCCAGGAGTTTTCCAAACACGGGGCCACCCTGGCGCTGACTTATCTCGGTGAGCGCCAGAAGAAGGCCATCGAAGAGTTATCGCGGGACCTCGATACCGCCGCTATCCTGCCCTGTGACGTAACCAGGGATGAGGATCTCGCCGCGCTCACCGCATCCCTGCGCGCCTTGAACCGTCCGCTCCACGCCGTGGTGCACAGCCTGGCGTTCGCCAATAAGGAGGACCTCGCCCAGCCATTCCTCCAAACCAGCCGCGCGGGCTTTCTGCTGGCCCACGACGTCAGCGCCTACTCGCTGGTCGCCGTGGCGCGCGCCACGGCCCCGCTCATGACCGAAGGCGGCTCGCTCAGCACCCTGACCTATTTGGGATCCACGCGCGTGGTCCCCAACTACAACGTGATGGGCGTGGCCAAGGCCGCCCTCGAATCCGCCATGCGATACCTCGCCAGCGAGATGGGCCCCCGCGGCATCCGCGTCAATGCCATCTCGGCCGGACCCGTCATGACCGTATCGGCCCGCGCCATCAAGGACTTCTCCTCCATCCTCGATGGCATCGCGCAGCGCGCCCCGCTGCGCCGCAACACCGAGCCTTCCGAGGTCGCCGGCGCCGCCTTGTTCCTGGCGAGCGACTTGGGCCGCGGCGTGACCGGCAATGTTTTGTTCGTGGACGCGGGCATGCAAATCATGGGGTTTTGAGGGCGCTCTTTGCCCGCCGGGCGGGGCCAGGCGCTCACTGGCCCCGCGGCCTGCCATAATATAGGTTCCTTATGAAAGTGGAAGTAGTCCTCACGGAAGCGGACATCACGCAGGAATTCATCGAGGCGATGGAAGCCCGCGACGTTCCCGAGAAGTTCTTTTTCTGGTTCCCGCGCTCGGCGGCCGCCTGGTCCGCGCTGGTGCAGGACGCCGGCCTCTATGGAGGCTTGGCCGCCACTTGGACGGAGATTGCGTCCGGCGCCACGGCTCTGGCGCGGCACTTCGGCGCGCGCGCGCCGGTCATCAGCTTCGGCGCCGGCGATGGCGCCCGCGACCGCGTTCTGATGTCCGCGCTCAAGGCCGCCGGCTGCGAGTGCCTCTATTTCCCCGTGGACGCCAGCCAAACCATGCTCGAAATGGCCTGCGCCGGCGCCGAGGACGACGATGTCGAGGCCGTCGGCATCAAGACCGATATCTCGAGCCCCGTCCATCTGGTCTATGCCGCCGACGCCGCCGAATCGCCGCGCCTCTTGATCATGTCCGGCAACACGCTCGGCGCCTTCGATCCGCTCGCCGAAATCCGCTACATCGCCCAGTTCATGAAGCCGGCGGACCGCCTGATTATCGACGTCGAATCCTACGACGAAACCAAGACCATGGCGTTGCGCGCCCATCCCGCCGTGCGCTTTTTCATCTGGGCCATGCTCGCCAGCATGGGCATCGGACAGGACGATGGCGAAGTCCGCTACGACCATAAGCGCGACGACCGCCGCGACGGGCTGCACATGATCACCCGCTACTTCCGCGCCAGCCGCGACGTTTCCGCCACCGTCGCCGGCGAGGAGATCGCCCTCGAACGCGGCGAACGGATCGCCCTCAATTTTCAGTACGCCTGCACCATCGAAGCCTTCCGCTGGCTCCTCGGCAAGCACGGCGGATTGACCATCGTCCAGGAATATCGCAGCCCCGACGGCCGCTTCCTGACCGCCGTCTGCAAGAAGTAACCGGCTGGGACCGCGTGCTTGGAGTTGTGGGGCGGACGCCCCCGTCCGCGCCGGACCCCCTGGTCCGGCTGCCGATCTGCAAGACAAGACCGGCGAGGCCGTCGGCCGCGGTCCAGGGGGACCGCCCCACGCTTGCCATCGGTCAACCCACTTTGACATGCCCGGTTTCCGGTTGCATCCGCTCAAAGGCGATCTCAGCGGCTTTTGGGCCGTAACTGTGCGGGCCAACTGGCGGGTGCTTTTCCGCTTTGTCGCCCCCGACGCTTTTGACGTTGATTGTTCCGATCACCCCGGAGGTTTTGTGTTGCGCCACTGCATCGAGCCTCTGGGCCTGACCATCACGAACGCCGCCGCCGCCCTCGGAGTGACGCGCACCACGCTATCGGAACTGGTGAACCAGAAGCGTGCCATATCTCCCGAAATGGCCGTCAGACTGTCCAAAGTGTTTGGTGGCAGCGCCGAAAGCTGGCTTGTGCAACAGGCGCAGTATGATCTTGCCCATGTCCGGGCCGGCCGCCTGAAGCTCAAGCGACTCGAACTCGCGCAGCGGTTCCCGTTTCATAAATGGTCGCCCTCGGGGATAGCCCAGGCTTCCCGTAACGCGACGACATTTCTTCTGGCGGGCGGGGACTGAACCGGGCGTACCGCCCCACGGCCACGCTTACCACACGATTTACCGGGAAACGACGCCTCAGTTCGCCACCGGGACCTTGTCCGCGCGGTCGATCACCATCACCGGAACCATCCCCTGCTTCACTTCCAGCTTGAGCCCGAGTTGATCCTGCACCGCCTGCCGGAACGTCGGGCCTCCTTCGCCCCCGGTTGTCACGGTTTCACCCATCGCCTCCAGACGGGCCTTGAGTTCGGGAGATGTCTCCCGATACCAGGCGAGTGACAGGTCGTAGCGTCCTTTGAGTCCGGTGGCGTCCTTAACCGGCCCGCCTACCTCGAGTGCGAAGATCGGCGTGATCTCCTCCATCGATACGTTGGTGACTCTCCAGTGCCTGCTTCCATCGAGAGAACTCGCGGGACCCGGCGTAAAATCCCTCCGCGCCGGCGGCGGCGCGGCCGATTCTTTCAGCAGTCCGCGCTTCGCCACCGTAAGCTCGGATACCGGCATCTCCTTCGCCTGGTAGTGGAACTGGAGGTGAAATCGCTTGACGAGCAGGTCCTGCTGCATCTGTCGGAACTGTTCCTTCGTGGTCTCCGGCGCCACCCGGGCAACCACGTCGTACCGGCTGTCGAACATCCAAGCCAGAGGTTGGAACTGGTACCGCTGCACATCGAATGCCAGGGAGATGAGGTTCGCCAGGCTCACATTGCCGCAGCGCCACGTGCCAGGGTTGGTCGTGCCCGGTCCTCCGCTGCAGCCGGTCGACTTCTCCTGGGCCGGTTTCACCGAGGCCACCTCGAAGGAGGTCTGCGCGCAGGCGATACTCGCGCAAGCCATCGCTAATCCCGCGATCCAGCGCATAAATAGTATCCGGATTCCAATTACTCCCCGTAGCTGATTTCGCCCTGCCGCGCCGATACCGCGGCGTAGACCAGCAGAATCGCAGCCACCGTCAGCAGCCCCGGAACCGCAATCCACGCGGCCGCCGGGTCGGTCTCCACCGCCATGATCGAAAACGGCGGAGGCACCGGCACTTCCACCGGGCACAGACTCTTCAGATAAAAAACCACGCTGACTTTCTTCAGCAGCGACGGCAGAAACGGGTTCAGCCCTTCCCACACCCATACCACCGCGGCCGCGATCATCGGGTTCTTAGTGAGTTGTCCGCATACCAGAAACACCGCGCCGTAACCCACGCAAGCCAGCGTCGTCACCAGAATGTAAGATCCCAACTGGCTCAAGCCGGGCCCATGCGCCAGGTAGTCCGTCCAGGCGGGTCCGAAGTGCCGGCCGAGCAGCAGGAACGTCAGCGCCGTGCTGGGCAGGAACAGCATGAGCGAAACCGTCAGCCCGGCCGCGTACTTGCCCGCCACCAGCAACTCCCTCCGAATGGGCGTCAGGAAGTAGTAGTGCAGCGTCTTTTCCAGCATTTCCCCGCGAAACAAATTGGAGAAGATGCCCATCGTTCCGAAGAAGAGCGAGCCGCGCAGGAAGAACAGCAGGAACATGCCCGCGAAAATCACGCTGTCTTCGCCCACCGTGTGGGTGGCGGAATGCCGCTGCGCCTCCACCATCCAGTGCATCACCGCGATGAAAACGGGGGCCGCCGCCAGACAGTAGATCCACCAGCCGCGCTTGGAAAACGCCGTCCGCTTCAGTTCCAGGCGCAGCACCCCGCCCATCTGGCGCATCCAAAGCCCGTTCATACCGCGCTCCCTTCCGCGCCAATCAAGTATTGGTACACCGAGTTCACATCGTCGTCCGCCGGCGCCACCGATTCCACCTCCAGGCCGGTCTCCAGAATCACCCGGTTCAGCAACAGGTAGAAACCGTCGGCGTCCTTGGTGCGCAGCAGCAGGTTCTTGCCGTCGCCCTGAATAATGGCCTCCACGATGTGGTCCTGCTCGAAGAGCCGCGCCGCCAGCACGCTCGGCCGGTCGCAGCGCACCAGAATCTGCATCGGCTGGTCGCGCACCTCGCTGCGCACGCCCTGAATCTGCCCCTCCGCCACCACGTAGCCCTGGCTCAGCAGAATCACCTGGTCGGAGATGCGGTCCACTTCGTGTAAAATGTGGCTCGAGACGATCACGTGGCGTCCCTGCGTTCCCCATTGCTGGAACAGCGCGATGGCCTCGGCGCGCGCCATCGGGTCGAGCCCGTTCAGCGGCTCGTCGAGCACAATCACCTTGGGATCGTGCGCGATCGCCTGCGCCAGCTTCACGCGCTGCCGCATGCCCTTGCTGTACGCCCCCACGTGACGGTTGGCGGCGCCGGTCAGTCCCACCAGTTCGAGCGCAACCCGCGTGCGCTCGTCGCACTCCGCATGGCTCATGCCGTGAACGCACAGGTAGGAGTAGATGAACTTATAGCCCGTCAGCCCCTTGGGAAATGCGTCGAACTGCGCGCAGTACCCGAGGACCTTGCAAAGCCGTTCCGGATTCCCAGGCGAAATGCCCAGCACCTCGATCTTGCCATCCGTCGGAACCAGCAGGCCCGCCATCAGGTTCATGAGCGTGGTCTTTCCAGACCCGTTAGGACCCACCAGGCTCGTGACCCCCGGCGGAATCGACAGGCTCACCCGGTTGACGCCCAGCACCTCGCCGTAAAACCGCGACACGTTCTCGAAGGTGATAACCTCGCTCACCGCACCACCTCCGCGCCCCGGATCTTGC
>Ga0182027_10003987_pt1 | contig 23100 bp, 21 predicted proteins | sample 712E1DmetaG_FD_121300 | JGI IMG/M metagenome (GOLD analysis project Ga0182027, IMG submission 121300) | Permafrost microbial communities from Stordalen Mire, Sweden - 712E1D metaG (Illumina Assembly) | ecosystem: Environmental > Terrestrial > Soil > Wetlands > Permafrost | place: Sweden... | reverse complement strand
GGCAAACAGATGGAGAAATCTATGCTAAATTCAGCGAAAAACGCATTTGAAAACATAAAACCAATATTATTTGTCAATGCAATCACAAACTCAGCCTTTTTTCAGTATTTTTAGAGGTTCCCTTTATTCATCCTTTTACGGACGGCAATGGAAGAGCGGGCCGATTAATAGGAGTTCTATGACAATAACTCGTTCATCCATGAGCAGATTGTACCAGGATATCCGCTAATCAACGCATTAATCTATTCCAGGAGGAATATATGCGACAACTATTTCTTTTAGGGTATAGCCTCTCTCTAATATTTTGTTCTTTTGGTTTTTGTACTAAGGAGTGCGACGGTAAAGGGTTTGTGTCTGTACTGAATAACAGTGCATATACAGTGACAGTCTATCTAGACGGATCCAGGTATATGACCATTGCTCCAAAGAAGAATGCTCCAGTGGAGATGGATCCCGGTACACACGAGCTGGAGGCAACGGCAAATATTAATTCAACAATAGTGTCAACGGGCATTAATACTGTAAATGTTACAGAATGTATGATGGACACTTGGACTCTTAATTTGCAATAATGCAGATTGACATATAATACTAAATAAGACACATAATCAATCGCTTTACCAGACTCGACATACTTGACAGAAGTTACTTTTGTTTCTAGAATACTTAGCTATAAAAGCCGATTAAATATGATATTGCGGCGGTGATCGAACAGGGATCAGGCCAAGCAGATGAGCTCTACGCTAAAAGAAAAAATCGCATCCCTGCGCTGAAGAAAATATGCGTTATGAAGCCGGGAAAGAAAGATCAGCGATGAAAAGACATTAAACTATGGCAGCATTCAAATTTGCAGATGCCAACACATAACGTCATCCCATGTCCGGTTTGGCGCACCGTCGCCGTCTCGCTTAGCTGGCGGCGTCATGTCGGCGATCCAGCCACAGCACCAATTTGGCACACGTTGCAGGTCATGTAATTGTTGAAATAGCCGAAGATAAAAAGTACCATTTTAAGAAAACCTGTGAAAAGAACCTTATGAAAATAGCCTGGATCTTTCCGCAGAATAAATTATGCGGGATTTCATTGTATTCGCAGAAATATGTCAAAGCATTACGCCTGAATGTTCCTGTCGAATGTTTAGGCCCTCTTGATTATTGTAACAACAAAAAAGCTCTTTTAGAGGCTATAAAATCTTGTCAGATATGCCATATCCAATATGAAACATCTTTCTTTCTATTGAAGAATAAAGATTTCTTTTTAAGCATGTGTTCAGAAATAAAACGTCCGATTATCGTGACGCTCCATGAAGTTTATAAACAGTTCCCTGATGTTTTTCCACGAGACAAGATAAAAGGAAATTTTATCACAAAGCCTATTAAAGAATATGTCTATGATCAACGCCATCCCTTTGCCATGGCTTTTGCCAGGCATGTTTCAAAAGGCTTTCATGCTGACAAAATCATCGTGCATGCGCAATTTCAAAAAGACATTTTAATTGAAAAAGGCTTAACGGCCGCGGCAATTGACGTGCTTCCAATTCCCGTGCAATTAATTGACAATAAAAAACAAAATGAATGGAAAAATGGCCAGGTACTTTATCTCGCTTCAACAGGTTTTATTAATTCCTCGTATGATTATGATTTGCTGTTCAAAACCCTTGATCTTTTGGAAATGCCCTGGAAGTTTACTTGGATAGGCGGCGTAAGAAGGCCGGAAGATCAGGGGCTTTTAGAAGCTATACAGTCAGATGTTGTGAAAAGAGGATGGGCAAACCGGTTTACTATCACCGGCGAAGTCTCAGATGAAAAGCGCGACGCAATGCTTTCCGATGCGCACATTTACTGCGCTTTTTTTAAACATAAGAGCTCCTCTGAGAGCCTGGCAACGGCAATTGGCGCCCGTTTATTGATTATTGTCACCAAGTTGCCGCTGACCGAGGAAATGACTTCGGAGTTCCCCGCGATGCATCTCGTTGACAATGACCCCGAATCCGTTGCCGCTTCAATAAAAAAAATCAACTCCGATGGCCAAGTGCGGAAATCGCTTTTTAATGCCTGTGAAAAATATTCCCATAAATATAGCTATGAAAATATGGCAAAGGAAATGGTTTCGAAATATGAGAGGTTGCTGTCCGAATGAATATTCTCTGGGATTTTCGTCTTTTTTCCTACGGATATCGTAACCGGGGAGTCGGCGTATTCGCCACGCGCATGGCAAAGGCGATCCATGACGCTGACTGCACGGCCAATATTTTTATTTGGGGTGAAAAGGAAAAAATACCAGAGGAATTTCACACTTGGCCGGTTCGGTGGATACCTTATGAACCACGTTCATGGAAAAGCGATTTGCTGGTCATCCCCATGCTTATTATAAAATATCATATCGATATTTTTCACTATTGGATTGCCCTCGGTCCCATTTTCAGAATTGGCCTGGGGCTTTTTCATCCCTGTAAAACCTGCTTTATTGTCCATGATTGCGGCGTAGCTTTATGGGACGATGTTCCGCAATGCGCGGCAATACGGAAAACCTGGTACTGGAAAATCCAGAGAATGTTGTTTTCAAAAACGGACAGTGTCGTGTGCAATTCGTTTGCGACGCTGTCCGATGTGGAATCGTTGTTTAAGAACAAATCTTTCTTGAAGAAAGTCATTTATACGCCGCTTCCCTGTTCTTTCAAAAACGGCGTTTTGGTCCGTGATAAACGGTTTATCATGGTGGGCGGGTCCGTTCATAAAAATGTAACCAATGCGATTACGGCCTTTAGGCTTTTCAGACAAAAACATCCGGAATTCACATTTTCGATTTTTGATGATTCTCCATCGGAAGAAATAAAAATATGCGGAGACGAAGCGGGCGTAACGGTAAAATCCATGAGCGGGTATAACGAAGCCCTTACGTCATCATCCGGCTTTATATTTTGTTCGTTTCACGAAGGCCTGGGTCTGCCGCCGCTGGAGGCAATGTCTAACGGATGCCCGATGGTGCTGTCGGACCTTCCGGTTCTGCATGAAACCTGCGGGGACGCTGGCATATACGTTGACCCCCGGAATATAACTTCAATACTGCGGGGGATGGAAAAAGTTGTTGACAATCAGGACTTGTGGATACAAAAATCCCGCGACGGCGAAAAACGATATCGCGGCATGAGCGACAACGCCGGGAAAGAATGGATAACGCTGTATAACGATCTATCGTGAGGCGACTAAATGTTTTTGTCAATTGTCATTCCCACCTATAACCGGTATGCCTGTCTTAAGGAATGTCTTGGGGCGCTCATGCCTCAAATTACGCCGCAGGCCTCCGACACGGAAATCCGCGTCATTGACGATAACTCGAGGCCTGACGACGCCGGAAGAAATGCGGCCCTTTGTCAAGGAATGGGCGCGGGATATGTTTTCTTGGAAACGAATCGGGGCGCGGCCGCGGCGCGTAACGCGGGCATCGCCGAAAGCGGGGGAGAATGGGTGGCGTTTCTGGATGACGACGTGCGCGTTGGGGCGGACTGGCTTGCCAGCTGCCGGAAGGCCCTTCATGCTCTTCCCACAAACGTCATCGGCGTTGAGGGAAAAGTCATTGCGTCGGGAAACGGACTGTGGGACCGTGAAGTTGAGAATGTAAACGGCGGACTATATCTGTCCTGCCACTTGATTTTGAAAAGAGACCTGGTCCGGTCGATAGGCGGCTTTGATGAGAATTTCAAATCCCGCTACCCTTCGGCGGAAGACCATGAACTCGCGGCGCGAGCGCTGCTTCGAGGGGATATTGTTTTTGAACCGGGGCTGTGCGTTTATCATCTCCCGCGAGCAATCAATTTCAGCGCTTACTTCCGGGATTCTTCATATCGCATGCGTTCGCAACTATTTGGCGAGCTCTATTTTTTCAGCAAGCACCGTGACCGTTATCATGCGTTCCGTCATGCCGGGACGTTTTGGGGGACCTATGCAAATATTGTGATAAAACATGCATGGAGCGCCCTCCGGCGGCGACGGCCTTTAATGCTTGTATCGCATCCAATCCAACTGGTCCTGCTGGTTTTGTCAAGCGCGCTTGAGCAATTGACCGCGCTTATCCTGTTTCCTTTATGTATTGCGCTTTTTAAAAGCAATTCACACATGTTCTTTGAAAAATGTATCGATATCAACAGGACCTCTGGTTTATGGAAATTGCCCAATACTGAATCGCTTTCCAAACTCAGGCTCCCGGTACATTACCTTAAGTCGGTTTTATTTCCTCTGACTCATAGGCCGGTGTATTCGATCATCCCTGTTTTGCAAAGAATAAACGGCATAAGTTCTGATACCAAATTACGGATGTTTTTAAGGATTGACGATGTGTTTTTGGACAGGACCAAGGAAGTTGAAGCATTATGCAATACATTGGCAAAAAAGAACGTTCCCTTTTGCGCCGCCGTCATCGGCAGGGATTTGATAGCGCCGGGAAACGGGGGCCTTATAGAGCAAATCCGGGAATGCGGCGGGGAAATTGCGGTTCACGGGTTTTTTCATCAGGGCCGTTTCGGCCCGTTTGACAGCGAGCTCTTGCAGATGAATTTTTCGAAAATTGAGGCAATGGTCCGGGTGGTAAACGAGCATTTTGCAGGCCGGGATAATCCTAAAATATTTATTCCCCCGTTTAATGCGTTGGGACGCGAACAGATCGTTTATTTGTCCCGCTATTTTAAAATTATCTGCGGCGGCCCGGAAACCGCGCGATTTACCGATTGTTTCGCGGGGCCCGTGGCCCTCGCAAATTCTTCCTGGTATTTCCCCGTGTTCCACCCATATTATGGCGCCGCGAAAAATATTTTAAAATCAAAGTCGCTCGGAGAAGTTTTAAAAGTGAATGGTTTTTTGTGCGTTGGAGCGCATATGTCCGTGGAAGCGCGGGACGGCTTCAAAGCGCTTGCGGGGCTTGTTGATCGTATTTCTGAAAAATTGACATCGTGGAAGTACTTATATGATGTTTGACCTGGATTTGCCTAAAAAAAAGGTAAGGAAATGAATATCTGGTTCGCGGCCAACATCCCTGAAGATTCATGGGGCGGGGTTTCACGTTCGATGCGTGAGCTGTCCAGCGGGCTGCAAAAACATGGACATTGCACGACTATTGTGTGGGGAACGCGGGGCGTTGTTCGGGGCAATTATCTTGTTTTCGCGTTCGCATTATGCAAGCGGCTTCTTTTGCATGCCGCGCAGCCGCCCGACTGGATAATCGCGCGATCAACCGACGGCGTGTTGTGCGCGCTTGCGGCAAAAACCTTCAGGATGAAAACGAAAATCGCCTTGCATAATCATGGTTGGGAAGAGAGGGCGTATGAGGTTGAAAAAAAACTGGCTCATGACTTTGTGGCCAGGGCGACCACATGGCGGGCCCGGTCGTTGCGGTTTCCGCTGCTGCGCGCGACCCTTTTCCTGTGCAATTGTTGCTTAAGCGGGACCTTGGTCGAAACGCGATGGCTCGCGCGAAGGTATCCGCTGTGTCGAAAAAAACTTAGGTATCTGCCGAATGGGGTGCAGTTAGGTCAAAGCCCCTATTGGAACCAACAGCCGGCGGCCGGCCGTAATTTTTTAGCGGTGGGGGGTAATACATGGAAAAAAAACATCGGGCATTCCATGGCGGTTTTTAAGAATATTGCGGACCACATACCCGGGGCCAGGCTTTTTCTGGTTGGCGCCGGATTTAACAAAGGCGACGCCCCTTTTGTTTTAAAAGACCTGTGGCATGACAAGAAAGACAGGATTGAAGTTATTCCAGAGGAAAAACCTGAGTTTATGTCGCAATGGTATAAGCAGTGTCCGTTTTTTATTTCAAGTTCGCGTTTCGAAGGCGGGCATTCCCTGGCCATTCTGGAGGCGCTGTCATTCGGTTGCGTGGTGTTTGCCACCGATATCCCATCGACCAGGGAGTTTATATTTAATAAGAGCAATGGGATTATAATCGGCGGGATCAACGTTGAAGATGATTCAAAAACCATACTTGAGGTTTTAAGCGACAAAGATCTTGTGGCCCGTATTAGGCATAATGCGTTCCGGACCGCCGGGCGTAATCGATGGGAGCGACAGGTGAACCGCCTTGAGGAAATCCTATGCCCGAAGCACTGACGCCTTTTGTGTCGATTGTCATTGCCTCGCATCGACAGGACTATATTAAAAAGTGTTTGGACGGTTTTAACCGTGATGTGCGTGGCGATGTTTCAGCGGAGATACTTGTCGTCGCGGACTATCAGGTTAAACAGTTCGAAAAAGATTACCCTGAAGTCCTGTGGTTCTTTCATGCGGATGCAAGTATTCCGGCCAAGAGGAATACCGGGATCATGCATGCGCGCGGCGGTGTTATCGGTTTTATCGATGATGATTGCGTTCCTGTGTCGGGGTGGATCGTCAAGGCGGCACGGTATATGGAACAAAATTCTTTACATGCAGGGGTCGCCGGGCGGACCATTGTGGAACAAGCCAAAGGCATCTCGTATCCTGTAAGGGAGTTCAAGCGGCTTGAAAAGCCCGGGTTTCGCACGAACAATATTTTCTATCGTAAGGATGTTCTTGCCAAAGTGGGAGGGTTTGATTCAAGATTTACTTTTCAGCATGAAGACGTTGATCTGGCATTTTCGATACTTGGCTTGGGTTTATCCATTGGATATTGTCCTGATGCAAAAGTGTTGCACCTGCATCGCAGCAAGGAAAATTGGGACCTGTTGAAAAATTGTTATAACAGAAGGTTTGATCCGCTGTTGTACGCCAAACATAAACCGCTCTATCGAAAATGGATCAAAACGCCGTTCACGCCGAGTATCGCGTTGACATTAGTCATGCATGGTTTATTGCTGGCCTGTTTATGCGCGGGCCTTGCGGTTGTTTTGCCTGGCGCGTGCGACCTTGCGTATACATTGACCTTAAGCGTTCGAAGGAATTGGTATTCGGGAATTCATTGCGGTCAAATAGCGCGCGATTGGCTGTCGTATTGTGTGTCGCCTTTTGTTTTATTAGGGGCACTCGCATTCGGAATCCTGAAATTTAAAAAATTGTTGATATTTTAATAAGGACGATTGTATCAATATCGCGTTCTTTTCAAAACAGCTTCCATCGGACGCGCCGAATGGCGTATCCTGTCAAGTGCATCGCCTGGCCAATGCTTTGGTCGAGCAGGGCGAGACCGTCATGTGCATAAGCTTCAGTCCAAAACCGACGGATGCGCTCTATAACCATAATCAGCTTTGTTCTTCGAAAAAAAGACCGCGGTTCGCGCTTAAAATTCTTCCGGCGATACGGTTTAGAATGATCAAGACCGGAAAATATGATATACTTCACTTTCACGGTGACGATTACTTGTGCGCCGGCGGTGCCCGGCGGGTCCGGACATTTTATGGATCGGCGCTGTATGAAGCGCGTTTTGCCGCGAAACCGTCACGATTCATGTATCAGGCGCTTTTTTATTTTTTTGAATTGGTTTCATGCGCGCGAAGAGGAAAAAAAATCGCGATTTCACGCGTCACAACCCGTGCATTGCCATGCGTAAAACAAACGATTCCCTGCGGGGTTCCGCTGGGCAGATATTCACCCGGCACGAAAAAAACGCCGCACCCATCATTGCTTTTTGTCGGTGATCTTGACAGTAGGAAAAGAGGAAGGTTTTTGGTCGATGTCTTTGCAAACCGGATATTGCCATCCTATCCGCGGGCTTCCCTGATAATAGTCGGGCCGCAAAAATGTGTTGCTCCTGGTGTCGTGTGCAGGGGGAAACTATCGGAGGATGCCCTGATCGAAGAATATAGAAAGGCCTGGATGTATTGCAGCGTAAGTTCCTATGAAGGGTTCGGAGTCCCGCTCATTGAAGCAATGGCTTGTGGTACGGCGGTCGTCGCACGGCGTACCGCGGGGGCGCAGGAAATAATAACGCACGGATTTGACGGGCTATTATGCGCGGATGAAGAACTTCCGGAAACTTTGCACCAGTTAATCACCGATGCTGCGCTTCGCGCCGATCTCGTCGGCAATGGTTTGCAAACAGCAAAAAAATACGATATTCGCGCGGTTGCGCGGCGCTATAGGGAAATTTACGAAACATGCGGCCAATAGGGCGTGTCGACATAATGCATACTGTAAATGTTAACTGAATTTGAAATCATCCAATGAAAAGTAAACTCCTTTTATTCCTTCTGATCGGCGCCGTGGCTCTAACGGGGCATTTGATTGCCTATGAGATGTTCCATATACCGAAACAGATCGGGTTTGTCGTTATTTTCGCGGTAATCATGTTTTATCCGGTGGTGCGCTTTCCTATCCTTGGGTTATACGCGGTTTTTATTTTGTGCCCGTTTATACCGTATGCAAGAAGACTTTTCTATCTAGTGCATGGAAGGCCCGGAACCGACCCTCTTATCGTTTTAGGCGATCTGCTCATCGTCATGATATTTTTAGGATTGCTCTTTAAATTCAGGGATCACTCTGCGGAGCAATCGGGCGCGAGAAAATTAAGCACGATAGTGAGCTTTTACTTTTTTTATATGATCATACGGACCTTTGTTTTCAACATTAGCCCATTGGCCGATAGTCTGCAAAAGCTCAAATACTACGCACCGGCGGTGCTGCTCTTTTTTATCGGGATCTATTTCGGCCGTGAATTTAAGCTGTTAAAGAGGCTTTGGCTGCTTACAATCCTGATTGGGATCGCCGCTTGCGTATACGGGCTGAAACAGCTTTTCATCGGTTATTCCACTGCGGAAAAACTTTGGTTTGCCACGGCTATGTTTACAACACTTTTTATCAACGGAGTCGCCCGCCCGTTTTCATTTTTTCAGGCGCCTGCGGCATTCGCGGATTATCTGATAATAAGCACCATCGGTGTGCTCATGTTCCTTTATTGGGGCCGGTTCAAAGGGAAAATATTAATTGCGCTGCTCATACCGCTGTTTTTTTATGGAATATTGGTGACCTCGGTCCGCTCAAACTGGATCGGCGCTCTTTCGGTGTTTATTATCTGGTTCATCGTGCTCCAGTTAAAGAACAATACCCATCGAATAGCCATCATAGCCTTCGCATTCCTGTGCTTTATCATGTATCAACTTGTCGATGACAGTTTAAAAGCTGATATCAAACCGGAGGCGCTGCTCAGCGTCTTGACGGGGAAATTGGGCAATCAAGAATATATCGACCTGATGGTGACCAGCAGGTCCGGAGCGCTGTCCAATCCCTTGGAAGAGAATTCGATGCTTTCACGCATTGCGCTCTGGAAATACATATTTCTGCTGACTGAAGACCCGCAAATGGCCGTTTTTGGAAGGGGCGTGGGAGCGCTTGACGCCGATTCTCTGTATGTCACCTACTTGGCCGAATTCGGTTATCCCGGCCTTGTTTTCATTGTTTTCCTGTTATGCGCATTTATCGTAAAAGGCATTAAGGCGCTCGACTCCCTGTCAGACCCTCGCACTGTTTTCTTAACCAAAGGTATTATCGTATTTGACCTGGTTTTCGCCCTCATGAACTTTACGGGGACCCATATCCATTCTTTCCCGGGAGACGTCTATTTCTGGTTTTGGAACGGAGTATTGATGAATGTACAGTTACTTGACAAAAAATTAATTGAGGAAAATGAAAATACTGTTAACACTTGACTTTCCGCCTGAAATCGGCGGAATACAAAGATACCTGTATGATATTGTCCGGCATACATACGGGCGCGAAGACCTTGTTCTGGCGGGGGGCCGCTATTCGACGGCCGGTGTCGGGATGGACCTGAACGCCCGCGTCGCATGGTTGTCTACGCCGCTTTCACGGTGGAATAAAAAATTCTCTCTGTTCCCCTTGCTCTGGAAGTACGTTACTTGTGTATTTGCACAAAGCGAATTGTTCGAGGTGGAATGCGGCAATGTATATGCGGCCGTCGTGCCCTGGATCGCGTGCTTTATTACGGGTATTTCCTATTCCGTGTACGCCTATGGCACGGAGCTGCTTTTTTTAAGGAAAAAGTCGGTGCGGGGGCTTGTGCTGAAAAGAATACTCCGTAATTCACGAAAAATTTATGCGATCAGCGCATATGCCGCTTCGCTCATAAAAGAAGCCGGTTTTCTTAATGATATAATTATTGCGCCGCCGAAAATTGTTCTTCCCGGGAAAAGCAGTGAAGATATTATTTCCCGTAAAGCGCAATCCGTCCAATCCATGGACATTCTCTGTGTGGGAAGGCTCGTGCCGCATAAAGGCCATTCGGTGCTGCTCAATGCCGTTGCCATGCTGCCGGGGAATATAGTGTGGCGCCTTGTCATTGTCGGCATGGGACCGTTATATGGGGATTTGGTTGATATATGCGAGGCAAAAAACATCCAAAAGCGCGTGACATTCAAGAAGGGCCTTTCCCAGGAAGAACTGGAGCAAGAATATGAAAAAGCCTCTCTTTTCGTCTTGCCCTCGCTGGAGCAAATTAACGGGGTGGAGGGGTTCGGTATTGTTTTGCTCGAAGCAATGGCTTATGGCGTGCCCATTATCGCCAGTTGCGTTGGCGGCATTCCGGAAGTCCTTGATGACGGCTCATGCGGAATTTTGGTTGAAGCAGGCAATTGCGTTGCTCTTGTACACGCGATCCTTGCATTAAACGGCGACCTCCCGAGGCGACGCGCTCTTATTGCCACAGCATATGAACGAGTAAGGACCCGGTATGGCTGGTGATAGGCCCATTGTCGCGGTATTTATCAATCATTGGGCGAAAAACCTGGGCGGCGCGGAATATTCCCTGATTGACATCATGAACTATGTCGCTTCGCGCTGTCAAGCGCATTTAATTACTTCCGAACCGGGACCGCTTGCCGAAAAAGCCGCGATGCTTGGTGTCACGTGCCATATCATTCCCTGCGGTCTCAAGCCTGCCGGAAAAAACAGGGAACGGTTGTTGCCGGCGATGCTTGTATCGTGGCGCGGGCAGATCTCTTTTTTGTGGTTTGTGGTCCGCAGCTCATTTTTGGCCCATCGGATCGTTCCCGATTGCATTCATGCCAATGTGCCTAAATCGCATGTTACGCTTTTTTTGCTTGCGGCCTTGGGTTATAAGGGCGCGTGCTGGTTCCATGTGCGGGAGATATTTAAAAAAGGCTCCGTGCCGTATCGTATGTATCAGCTTTTATTTCCAAAGAAAACCGGTAACTGCATCGCGATATCCCAAACGGTAAAGGCGCATATGCCACCGGGCATGCAAAAAAAAACCATAATCATTTATAATGGCGTCGTTGTACCGCCTGCAATCATTGCAAGCGATGATTGTGAAGAATTGCGTTTTGTGTATCTCGGCAGGGTAGTGCCCTGGAAAGGCTGTCATTTGTTGATCAGAATATTCGCTCTAGCGAAAAAACAGTATCCCGATGCAAACACTACCTTGACCTTAGTGGGCGACACGCTGTATTGGTCCCGGGATTATAGGGAACATTTGCGAAAACAAATTCAGCAATGCGGTTTGACTTCGTCATGCACGCTGCTGTCGCATACTGAAAAGCCCTACGATGTGCTAGGCCGCCACCATGTGTTTTGTAACGCGTCTTATAATGAACCTTTCGGCAGGTCGATTGCCGAGGCCCAGGCGGCGGGGCTGCCGGTGGTAGCTTTCGATAGTGGGGCCGTAAAGGAAATCGTTGAGCATGAGCGTACAGGACTGTTGGTGCCGTACGATGATACAAGCGGTTTTGTTCGCGCAATGGGAAGATTTATTAACGAACCTCGGCTTGCCCGCAGCATGGGAATAAAAGGACATCAGCGGGCGAAAGAATTTTTTAACCGTGATATTCAGGTGCCGGCAATCTGTAACGAACTGTTAAAATTAAAAAAGCAGGCGAATACCGATAAAAACGGCAAGTGAAAGAAAAATAATCGCCGAAGAGACCAATGCAATGATTTTCAATTGAGATTTTGTCGCATTTTCCCAGGTGTTCGAAGAATCATCAAGAACGCCTTCGGGCGGGCCGATATCGCGTATTATTGGTATCATGCTTTCGGGGGCCGTATGTTGTTCACCCGTACGCAGCGAGATCACTGTCCAAGGGATTGCTTTTTTATTGGTGATATGCTCAACATCATTGACCAACATGGTGCTATGGTCAGCCCTTGGTTCCGGTGATTGACCGATGCGGGGCGAATGGGATTTTGAGGGTTTTAAATTTCTAATTCTTTCCCAGGTGCCTTCATAAAGCACTTCGCCGGCCTCAAGATGCATAAGGACGTTGTGTTCAATCGCTTTGAGTGAAGCAATGGAAACCCAATTTCCCTTACTGTCCATCACCAGCCCGCGTGTGACGTTATTCTTAATTGTATCCAGTGCATTCATGGGATGCGCTTTCGCATGCTTTAAAATTAAAAGAACGAAATAGTGTCCGGGGCCGAATTAGGCGAAGACCTGGGTCCCGTCCGTGGAGAGCGGGCGGGTTTTATTTTTTCCATTTTAGGTTTTATTTTTATTGGCGCTTTTTCCGGCAGGGGTTGTTTTGCGACCGCAGGCGCGGGTGTCGGGGCCTCCTGGACGGCCGAGGCCTGGACGGACGAGGCCTCCGTAAAGGGCGTTGAATCAGTCTTGACAGGCAATATTTTTTTGTCGGCCTTATCGGATTTTATGGCGACCATTTTTTTAAATGCCTGGTCGCTTTTCCCGGAAGCCCTCTGATATGCGTCATACTCGGCCCTTGCACGCGCGAATTGCTGCATATTTATATAGATATTTGCGGCAAGCAGGTAGGGAGCGCTCATGGCGCCTCTGGAAACTGCTTTTGCCTTGTTCAGGATTTCAAGCGCGTCGGTATCATTGCCTGCATAGAGCATGCTTATTGCTTGCGATACCAGCGATAACGCCTCAAGATCCGATCTGGCCTTTTTAAGGGAAAGAAAAGCGGCAACCGACAACGTAAGGCAGACCACGATACAAAGGGTCACGGCAATGATCTGAATCATTGCGAAGCGATTGGTTGAGGCGCGGATTCCGTCGGCAACATCGTTGGCCTGTATCTTCTGCAATTGAATTACCGCGTACCCGCATTCATTGGAACTGGGAAAATCATCAATGATTGCTTTATACAGTCGGCAGGCTTCCGGGATGTTTCCATCGACATAATGAAGCGCATACGCCGTTTCATATAATTCCAACGGGGAATTTTCTTTAATTGTTTCGTTCATCGAAGACCTCGCTTTGCATTCTTCAGAAGGGACTTTATCTGCTTGTCCGACATTGATCGGCTCTCAATGACGGCAGGCGAATAGCGACCGCACAAAAAACTATCACCACCGCCGAATGACACCACTCCGGCGGACCCGCCGCTTTTTTTACTTCGGAATTCCGGGCATTTTTGTTTCATCTTGCAATTAAAACATGAGGCTTCCTGCTGTCGTCGCAGGAAAGAATAGCCCCTTTTTTCCATGGTTTTATCTTTATCGTCAAGTTCCTGGGAGCTGGCGATGGACCTGTTTTTTTCAACAAAACGTTCATGATCAATAGAGCGGTTCATAGAAGACTGTCCTTTATTCCGAGACACCAAAGAAACAAAACAAAATAGTTGGCCCGTGGGACCTTACTGAAAATATAATCTTTGCTTTTTAACGGTGTAAACTCATATTCAGCATTATGGGATTTTATGCAGCAGGTCCAGGAGCCGGTCCGAAGGCACGAAACCGACGATTCTTTTTTCAAAGAGCCTTTCTCCCGAAGAAGAATAAAACTCAAGCACCGGAATGCCGCGCAGCGAGTATTCCCGGGCAATTTGTTTCGTCGCTTCCGTTTCTTTTGTTAAGTCCCTCCGGATGCATACGAACCGGCTGAGCTCCCTGCGTATTGCCGGATCGGAAAAGGTCTCTTTGTCCAATTCTTTACAGGCAAGACACCAGTCGGCGTAAAAATCGATGATGACCGGCTTTTTAAGATCGCGGGCCTGTACCAAGCCCTGGGAAAGGTCGGTCATCCATGCGATGCCGTTATTTTGTTCCGCCTTCGATAAACCATGGAGATTAGCGTCCGGCCATAAAACTGCCGAGCCGATAATGCCGAAACTCCCCACGACTATAAGTATGATGCCAAGGGTTTTGCGTACGATAAATTTCCACGACGCGCCCTCATATGAAAGATGAAGAGCGCCCAATGCAATTCCTGAAAGGACGCAGAGTGTCATCCCCGAATAATAAGCGGGGGTTGATCCGAACAGCCGGTTGACGAACGGGGCTACCTCTCTTAAATAATAAAGTGCCATGATGAACATGATGACGCCGAGAACGGATTTAACCGTTTCCATCCAGGGACCGGGCTTTGGCCGTGATACGACAAGGCCGGAAAAGGTCCCCAACAGCAGAAAGGGCGTTCCTAAACCAAATGAAAAAGAAAGCAGCATAAGCATGCCAAACCATTGATTACCGGCAGTTGCCACATAGGTAAGGATTGCTCCAAGCGTTGGTCCGGTGCAAGGTGCCGCTATAATGCCCGCAACAAGCCCCATGAAAAAAACTTTTTGATAACTGGCCCGCTTGCCTCCAATGGTTGCCAACCGGTTTTGCAAAGAAGAAGGCAATTGAATATTAAAAACGCCAAGAAGAGATATCCCGAAAATGCAAAAAATGGCCGCAACAATTCCGATCACCAGAGGGCTTGACAGAAATTGGCCGAATACTTTACCCGTCGACGCCATAATAAAACCGAGTATCGAAAACATGACTGAAATTCCTGCCACATAAAAGCAGGAGAGCGTGAAGGCGCGCATTCTGCTCTTTGCCGCAGTCGCTCCGAAAATACTAATGGTGACCGGTATAAGAGGATAAACGCACGGCGTTAAACACGTCAAGAAACCGCCGATGAAAGCGAGGAACAGGGCAATGATTCCCCCTCGGCTTTGCGGCATGGAGTTGCTTGAGGATCGATTGTCTAATGCCCTGGCCGGGTGATTGTTGGATTTTATATGTCCCCCCGAAGCATTGGCAGGCGCGGGACGCACATGAACGAGAAACGTTACCGTATCGGTTGCGGGCAAAAAGCACATTGTTTCCATGCACCCCTGGTAGGAGCATACCAGCGTAATCCGCGCTGGATCGGACGCGCGACCCGAAATCGCCACGGGTACAACGGCAATCATACTGTCAATAAAAACGGCTTCTTTTTTGCCGGAGATTTTATCAACATGGCTTACCGACGCGGAATACGCGGTTTTGTGGAACTTCAGGCCGGGCACAGCCACGGGACGTATTGCCGTTCTTGATTTATAAACATAGTTGCCTTTATTGATAGTAAGCTTCACCCGCGCAAAAATTGTGCTGTCGACAACGCCGGTATCCTTTGAAAGCGTGCCGGACCATTGGAAAGGGTTTTGCTGATGGGGAAATGAAATTTGCGGAAACGCGCTCTGCAGGGCCAATACAATAAAAAGGCCGAACTTTTTCATACGGCTACAGGGTTATTTCAAATGATTTACCTACCGCACAACAGCGTATGCCGGCTTTGCGCTTTTTGATAAGCGCCTTGGATTGCGCCACCATTGCATCAACCTGAGCGTCGGTCCGTTTCTGGTTGTGGTGGAACAGGCCGAATCGCTTGACATTCGCTTCAAGGGCAAGACGTACCGCATCGGTATATAACGAATGCCCCCATGGCCGTTCCGATATGGCAAATATATGGCGGTAGTCTTTTTGGGTATATTCCGAATCATGGATCAGGAGGTCTGCCCCGTTGCTGAACGAAGCGTACTCTTCAAAATTCCGTCCGCCGCCATGGATGTATCCTAATTCATTGTCCGTGAGGAAAACAAAGGATTTGTCTCCTTCTTCGAACCTGTATCCCAGTCCGCCGTTTTTAGGATGGCTCAGCGGAATAGAGCGAACGCGGATTCCTCCGATGGTAAAAGGCCGCATGTCCGCGTCGATAAAAACGCACGCGGCCTTAATGTCGGCGTCCGCGAATTGGACGGGAAAATATGGCTGATCAAGAAATTCCGTGAGCACGTTTTTGAACGAAGGCTTATTCAGGCGCGGCCCGCGCAAGGTGAGTTTTACGCCGTTTGAAAAAAGAGGCGCGAAAAAAGGCAGGCCCATAAGGTGGTCGAGATGCGCGTGGGTAAAAAGAATGGTGATCGTTCGCGCCTTTTCCTTAAGCAGGGCATAGCCAAGCGACCTTATTCCGGAGCCTGCGTCGATGATGATCAGGTCGCCGTTTTTTGAGCGCAATTCCATGCATGTCGTGTCACCGCCGTATTTTTCAAATAAACGACCGCTCACAGGAATGGACCCTCTCGAACCCCAGCAACGAATGAACATATCGCTTGACTCCACAAGAATGCAGCTTTACCGGAAAGCCTTCGTGTTGACGGTTTAAGGACGGATTTTGCCTTTAAATATAATATGTACATTGTACCATTTAGTGAACAAAATACGCGAGATAAATAATGATGGAATAATCACTTCGCCCCTTCCCGATTACACTGCCGCTTTGGAAAAACGGACTATTCATATCGCAGCGCGTCGATCGGTTTCAGCGAGGCTGCCTTTCGTGCTGGATACCATCCGAAGAAAATGCCGATGGCGGCGGAAAACCCGAACCCCAGAACGACCGATAGCGGCGAAACGGTCACGGCCCATCCCTGCACTTTCGAGATGAGGGTCGAAACACCGGCGCCCGCCGCGATGCCCAGCAGTCCTCCGGTAAAGCTCATGACGAGCGCTTCGACCAGAAACTGAAGGAGAACATCGCTTCCCCGCGCGCCCACGGCCATCCGGAGGCCGATTTCGCGCGTACGTTCGGTGACCGAGACCAGCATTATATTCATGATGCCAATGCCGCCGACCACGAGCGACACGCAGGCGATGGAGGCGAGAAGTATGGACAGGGTACGCGATGTCTGGTCCGCGGCGTTGCCGAGGTCGGTCTGGGTCCGGATCGTAAAGCTCGTGCCGTCGCCGCCCGAACCGCGGCGCCTGTCGGTAAGGACCTGGTTGATTTCCTGGCGCGCTTCATCAATGAGTTGTTCCGAAGCCGCGGATGCGGTCAATGAATTGGCAAAGGTGATCCCCATGAGTTTCTTTTGCACGGTGGAAAACGGGGCGATGACCTGGTCGTCCTGGTCCTGACCCATGGCGTTCTGGCCTTTTTCGGAAAGCACGCCCGCTATCTTAAAAGGCAGGTTTTTTATACGGACGGTTTGGCCGACGACCGATTGATCGTCGGGAAAAAGGTTCTTGACGACCGTGACCCCGACAAGGCAGACCTTTGTGGCCCCGCGCTGGTCGGCGTCCGTCAGGTTAATGCCTTCCTTGATCGGCCAGTCGCGAATGTCAACATACTCGGGATACACGCCGTAAATTGACGTCCTCCAGTTCTGGTTGCTCACTTTGACCTGGGTGGTCGTGCGGACGATGGGGGTTACGAACTGAACCGCGGCGCATTGTTTTTTAATGGCGTCGGCGTCGTCTTCGGTAAGCTGCGAGGCGCTTCCCGCTTCCATGCGCACGCCGCCCTGGGTAAATGATCCGGGAAAGATGAGGATGACGTTGGTGCCCAGGGCGGCGATCTGCGACTTGATCATGTCACGGGCGCCCTGGCCCACCGCCAGCATGGTGATGACCGCCGCGACGCCGATGATGACGCCGAGCATGGTGAGAAACGAGCGCATTTTATTGCGGTTGAGCGACCGGACAGCTATCATAAGAATGCTGCGCAGTCTCATATGGTCTCTTGGGTTTTTCCGGCGGGCAAAGCGGCAAGTTCGTCGATCGCGCTTCGTGGAGATACTGCCCGCTCGTCCGAAAGGATATGCCCGTCGCGAAACGTCACCCTCCGGTGCGCGTACTGCGCGATGTCGGGTTCATGCGTGACCATGATGACGGTCCTGTTGTCGCGGTTGAGCTTTTCGAACAGGGCCATGATTTCCACACTCATCGCCGAATCGAGGTTGCCGGTGGGTTCATCGGCGAGCAGCATGAGCGGATCGTTGACTATGGCGCGGGCGATGGCGACGCGCTGCTGCTGTCCGCCCGAAAGCTGGTTTGAAAAATGCAATGCCCTGCTGTCTAGATCGACCCACGAAAGCGCTTCCATCGCCTTTTTCCTGGCCTGCTTCGTGGAAATGGATTTATTGTAAAGCAGGGGAAGTTCCACGTTTTCAAGCGCAGTTGTCCTGGCAAGCAGATTAAAGGATTGAAAAACGAAACCCATTTTCCGGTTGCGTAAAGCTGCCAGACGGTTGGCGCTTAATCGCTGGATTTCCTCGCCTTCAAAAAGGTAGGTACCGTCCGACGGCACGTCGAGGCAGCCCAGAATGTTCATGAGCGTGGATTTCCCGGAGCCGCTTGCGCCCATTACGGCAACGAACTCGCCCCGGTCGATGTGCAAGTCAACGCCGCGAAGGGCGTGGACGGTGTTTTCGCCCATGACATATTCTTTTTTAAGATTTGTTAATTGTATGAAATTATTTGGTTTCATGGTTTAAAGACAATCTTAGTACCGATATGCAATCAAAATGGCATTATACCGCAACCGTAAGGGTTCAAAATTTTGAACCCCTATCGGATCATCTTAAATGCGATTTTGTAACCTTCTAACGCATCCTGCCCATGCCGCCCGGCGCCTGCATGCCGAAGGGTGTTGCTGTTTGTGAAGGTTTTGCACTGGACGGCGTCACCATTCCCATGATAACAGCCAGACCTTCCTGAACGTCGCCCTCTATCGCCGTAAAGCCTCCGTTACTCAAGCCGATTCGTACCGGCACGCGTAGGGGTTTCCCGTTTTCAAGAATAAATATTCTGCCCCAATTCTTTCGATCATTGCTATTGGCGTTTCCAATGGCGGCTTTTTGAGCTGATGAATCCGCCTGTCGATTGCCATGATGCCAGCGGCCTGCGGCGGAATCGGGCTTTTTCCAGCCTGTTCCTTGTGCGTTAGCGTCTGTCTTGTGGAACATCGCGGAATCCGAACCGCCCTCGCCGTGTTTCCAATGGCCCAAGCCAGAAGATGAATCGTGGCCGTCGCTTTTTTCGTGACCTGCCCATGGACTCTGGTATCCGGGCGGCGCGAATTTGAGCGCGGCGGCCGGGACCTTGAAAACGTCATGGGCCTGTTGCACCGAAACCGTGATGTTCGCGGTCATGCCGGGCAGCAGGGATAAATCCGGATTGTCAACATCGATCATGACCGTATAGGTCACGACGTTTTGCACAGTCGTGGGCTGGAGACGGATCTGGGAAACGGACCCTGCATACTGCCGGCTGGGATACGCGTCAACGGTGAACTGGGCCTTCTGGCCCGTGTGTATTTGGCCGATGTCCGCTTCATCAATGCTTGCCTGGACCTGCATTTTGGTCAGGTCGTCGGCGATCGTAAAAAGGGTGGGTGTGTTAAAACTGGCTGCAACGGTCTGGCCCACGTCGACGTTACGGTTGACCACTACTCCGGTAATGGGGGAAACGATACGGGCATAGGCGAGGTTGATTTTTGCCCTGTCAAGCTCCGCTTGGGCTGAGATGAGGTTGGCTTTGGCCGATTCGAAATCCGCGGTTGCCTGGTCGAGGTCGGCCTGGGCGGCCAGCCCTTTATCGAACAGGTCCTTGGTGCGTTTGGCCGTGTTCTGGGTAAGGACCTGCTGGGATAGCGCCTTGTTTTTTGCCGCGGCCGCGTCCTCAACGGCGGCATATAAAAAAGTGGTGTCGATAAGGGCGACAAGCTGGTCTTTTTTGACCCGAGAGTTGAAATCCACGAATATCTGGGAAATGGTCCCCGAAACCTGGGTGCCGACCTGGATCAGGTAATGGGGGTTTATGGTCCCGCTGGCCGTCACTTCAACGCTGACATCGCCTTTTTCAAGGGGAACCGTCCGGAATTGCATGTGCGATTGCCGGTTGCACATACTGAAACAAAGCGCTATAAGGGCGATGCCAACGTACATTTGCCGGAATGTTTTTTTTACTACGTTCATTATAATTTTCCTTTAAACTATTCTGCTTTATTCCTTCAATTCCCCAATCGCAAGCAGCAAATTAGCATGCGCCACTCGATAATCAAACAGCGCCTGTACATGGCTTGACTGCGCATTTGCAAGGGATTGCTCCGCGTCGGTCAGGTCCACGGAAGTCCCTAAACCGGCCTTATAACGTTCTTGCGTCAATTGCAAATTTTCAGTGGCCTGCTGTATGACAACGGCTGTTGCGTTTATGCGCTCATGAGCGTCGGTTTCCTGTAAATAATATTGCTGGACCTGTTGCCCGACGGTCAGGATTAAAATATCAAACTGCGCCTTGGATTGCGTGACCGTCGCTTGCGCCTGCGCCACAGCCGCGCGTATGGCGCCGCCCTCATAGATCGGAATGGAAAGCGACGCGCCGATATTCCAGTTGGGCGATGCGTTCCAGTCGGAACGGGAAATGGATGCGTTATCCTGGGCTTCCCACCCGAAACCGCCGGACGCGTTTAATGAAGGGAAAAAGGATGCTTTCTCGGCCCTGAGCTTGAGATCGGCCGCTTCCAGGCTCGCTTTTGCGGAAAGGATTTCGGGCCGGGATTTAAGCGCCCGTTTTTCAGCTTCATTTTCTCCAATGGAGTCCTCGGCGCCGTTCAAGGAATCGGTGAGCACCAACGGTTCACCTATCGTGGTTGCGGCAACGGTCTCCAATTGGACCTTCGCGAGCTTGACGGTGTTTCGCGCATGAATGACGTTAACCTGGGCGTTGGCGACGTCGACGCTTGCGTTGGTGACCGCGATTTTCGCCTGTTTTCCCACATCGAAAAGGGTCTGCGCTTGTTTGTAGTGCTCCTGCGCCTGTTTAAGCGCTTCCTCATTGACAATGAGCAATTGCGCGGAAAGGAGATAATTGAAATATGCGGTCCTGGCGTTGAGGATAATGGAAGCGATTGACTCTTGGAAATTAAATTCCGCGGCGGTGAGCGATTTCCCGGCGGCCTTGTATTGCATCGGGGTTTTCCCAAAATCGTACAGAAGGACTTTGCCATTTATCCCCGCAAAAGCGCTATTTTGGCTCGTGGTCCCGGAAACGGTAAAAGCGCTGTCCGTCCTTGGAAAGAAGGTCGTGTTGCCGTTCGCTTCCTGTCGTGAAAGATCGCCGCTTGCGTCTATGCTGGGCAACAAATTCGATAATGCGGTTTGACGCAAGGCGCGGCTTGCGTCAACCGAACTTGTCGCGATTGCGTATTGCGGACTGTTTTTAAGCGAAAGCAGGACATAATTCTTAAGACTTAAGGTGTCCGCCCGAATGGTAAACAGGAAGGGCAATGCGCAAAAACATATACATGACAATCTCTTGCCGAAGTCCGTCAATTTTTTCATCCTTTTTAAAAAAAGCTCAAAATCGATTGCAATTTTGCCTCGGTAAATCCCTGGACCGAGTTGCCCGACTCGATGGTCACCGTGAACCGGATCCGTTTGTTTAGTTGGGCATTTTCGGTGGCCTTGTTATTGGAGTGCTTTTTTAGAAGTTCACCGAGGCTCCGGTCAAAAACGATATATGCGGTGTAGGTCCCTTCGTCGCCAGGATAATAGCCGCGGTTATGGCACCTGAGCGAAAGCGCGCCGTATTGTGAAAGATCCTTACGCACATCGATTGAGTCATACATTCCGTTTATTCTGCGGGCGAGATACTCAAAAGGAGAGGTGTGCGTATCGTTAAGATCGATGCAAATTGCGCACTTGGCCTGATCAGAGCGGTCGTCCAATTGGTCCATGAGGGCGGTCGCGACCCGGGCCTGCGCCGGGGAGTATTCCGATTGCAGAAGCCCCTGGTTTCTAATTTGTCCTGAAAGCCCGTTAAAAACAAGGCTGAAAGGTTTTCTGAAAGTAAAAGTTGAACCATAGGTGAACGAGGGATATTTCGCGCTTTGTGATTTTGTCACTTTCCAAAAAAGAGAGCGAGCCGAAGTTGTGTCGAAAGAAGGGGGGTGCTTTAAAAGAATATCGTAGGTTGAGTCCGCCTTTCGAGGAATAAACACGCCGAAAACATGGTTGGCGTACGCGTCCAGGAATTCGTCCTTGGTAAACCCCGATACGCGAAGGCTGTCCAAAACGCCTATTCCTTCAAGCTGGCGGCCGGAGCCTATGAGTTCCAGCCCGCGTTTCCAGATAGTTTCATTGGATTGGGGATGGGCCGTGCTGACGGCGTATGAAGACACCGAAAACGCGACAAGGCTTGATATTAAAATGCGGGAAACCAAACCGCTCTCCTCACCATTGCCAACCCCCCGGGACCTTCCTGGGTTATCGTGGCGCGCTTTTCATTTCGCTGCATTCTCGTCGGACGTTATATTGTCCCTGAAAAGCGGGCTTTCGTACGACGCATTTTGGTCCCACGCGTCGGTTTCCTGGTCTACGTCGGTGACAGGCGACGAACTCATATTAACAAATTGCGAATGGACGTCGTTTCCCGCAAAATCTTGATAGTAAACCAATGAACCCAGCGGCGCGTTCATGACCGAGGAGCTTGAGATAGTGATCATGGCATGGTCCTGCGTTTCCGGGGCGTTTAAAATACGCGCTGAAAAACCGGCGACAAGGGTGATTGCCACGGCGAGGAGCGCGGCCAATTTAAGGTCCCAGCGTTGACGGGGGAGCGCCGACGTCGATGGCCTTTCAGCGTGGACGGTAAAGCCGAAATTGTGGGCGGGCAGAAAGCTGGTGCATACCAATTTTTTCATTTTGACGTAATTGTCAAGAGTTGTCCGGCACGCGTCGCATACGCCAATGTGTCGCTGCAATAGGCATGATTCCTCATGGTCAAGGTCGTTGTCGATGTACCGGCTTATCATTAAACCGAACGATACGCATGTTTTCATGGCAAATACCCCGCTTTCTCCAATTCCTTGCGTAATTTCCGCCTGCACCTGAATATCCTGGTCCGAATGGTATTGAGCGATAATTTCAGGATATCGGCTATTTCAGCGTACGACATCCCTTCAACCTCGGCAAGTATTAAAGGAACGCGAAACTTCTGCGGTATCGTGTTCAGGATCTTTCGCACCAGGGCCTTGTCTTCAGCTTTTTCAAGCGCGTCCTGGGAGTTCTCAACGCTTTCTTTCGTGATCAGGTCGACCAAAGAGCCCCATCGCGCCCTGCGTCTTTTCGCATCGATGCACTTGTTGATGACGATCCTGTAAAGATACGTT
>Ga0182027_10003986_pt1 | contig 23101 bp, 21 predicted proteins | sample 712E1DmetaG_FD_121300 | JGI IMG/M metagenome (GOLD analysis project Ga0182027, IMG submission 121300) | Permafrost microbial communities from Stordalen Mire, Sweden - 712E1D metaG (Illumina Assembly) | ecosystem: Environmental > Terrestrial > Soil > Wetlands > Permafrost | place: Sweden... | reverse complement strand
GAGGAGCCGGCCGGGGGGCCGGCTGCGGACCAGGGGGTCCGCCCCACAAGGCTGTGGTGCGATAGAATCTGGTTGCCGGTCCAATTCTATGAGACTCCTTTGCCTGCTTGCGATTCCCGCGATCCTCTGTGCCGCCGACGCTCCCATTTCCAGCGTCGACAAGGCCGCCATGAACCCGTCCATCGACCCCTGCGTGGACTTCTACCAGTACGCCTGCGGCAACTGGATTGCCAAGAACCCGCTGCCCGCCGACCGCTCCCGCTGGGGCCGTTTCGCCGAGTTACAGGACCGCAACGAGCGTGTGCTGCTGGATATCATCCAGGGCGCGGCCGCCAAGGCCAGCCGCACGCCCATCGAACAGAAGATCGGCGACGCCTACGCCAGTTGCATGGACACCGCCGCCATCGAGAAGAAGGGCATCGACCCCATCAAGTCCGAAATCGAGTGGATCGAGGCCATGGCGTCGCCTTCCGACGTGGTGGCTGAAGTCGCCCGCCTCCACCGCACGGGGATTCGCGTGGTCTTCGCCTTCGATTCCCAGCCCGATGCCAGGGATTCCACCAAGACCATCGCCAACCTTCGCCAGGGCGGCCTGTCCCTTCCCGACCGCGACTATTACCTCAAGACCGATGCCCGCTTCGTCGAAATCCGCAAACGCTATATTCAGCACGTGACCCGGATGTTCCAGCTTGCGGGCGAGAGCGCCGGGGTTGCCGCCCAGGATGCCCAAACCGTGCTGGACTTCGAGACCGTCCTCGCGCAGGCTTCCGTCGACCGCGTCACCCTGCGAGACCCCGCCAAGAGCTACCACATCATGACCAAGCCGGAGTTGGCTCTCCTGCTGCCCGCCATGGACTGGGACCTGTATCTACAGGGCATCGGCGCGCCGGCTTTCGACACCCTCAACGTGGCTCAACCCGAGTTTCTGAAGGCTATCGGCAACGCCCTGCCCGGAGAGTCCCTCGACGCGTTTAAGGCCTATTTCGTGTACCACCTCCTGCACGCGCGCGCGGCCCGTTTGCCCGAGGCGTTCGAGAACGAGGACTTCGATTTCTGGCAGCGCGCCCTCACCGGCCAGGCCCAACCGCGCCCGCGCCAGGTCCGCTGCGTTCAATTCGTGGACCGCGGCTTGGGCGACCTCCTCGGCCAGAAGTACCTCGAGACCGCTTTCGGCGCCGATGCCAAGGCCCGGATCACCGAGCTTGTCGGCAACCTCGATAAGGCCATGGCCGAGGACATCCGCAGCCTGGCGTGGATGGGCGACGAGACCAAGAAGGCCGCCATCGCCAAACTGAACGCCATCACCAACAACGTGGGGTATCCCAAGAAGTGGCGCGACTACGGCAGCCTGGCCATCTCCCGCGACGATTTCTACGGCAACGCGGCCCGCATCGCTGAGTTCCTGCACCAGCGCCAGATGGACAAGATCGGAAAGCCCACCAACAAGAGCGAGTGGGGCATGACCACGCCCACCGTCAACGCCGACTACAGCCCCGAGCACAACAGCATCAACTTTCCCGCCGGCATCCTGCAGACTCCGTTTTTCGATGCCCAGCGCGATATGGCCGTCAACTACGGCGGCATCGGCTCGGTGATCGGCCATGAGATGACCCACGGTTTCGACGACGAGGGCCGCAAGTACGATGGCGACGGCAACCTCCGCGACTGGTGGACCGCCGCCGATGGCACGGAGTTCGAGAAGCGCGCCGCCTGCATCGCCGGCGAGTATTCCGGATTCACCTCCGTGGACGACGTCAAACTCAACGGCCGGCTCACGCTGGGCGAAAACACCGCCGACAACGGCGGCCTGCGCATCGCCTACATGGCGCTTCAAAACGCGCTCAACGACAAGAATGCCAAGCGCGACAAGGTGGATGGATTCACGCCCGAGCAGCGTTTCTTCCTCGGTTTCGCGCAAGTCTGGTGCGAGAACGTGCGCCCCGAAGAGCTTCGCCACCGCGCCGTGACCGACGAGCATTCCCCCGGCCGTTTCCGCGTGGATGGCACGGTGGTGAACATGCCCGAGTTCCAGCAGGCCTTCTCCTGCAAAGCCAGCCAGCCCATGGTGCATGCCGATGCCTGCCGCGTCTGGTAGCGATGGGGACAGCCCCCGTTTTTCGCGCCTTTTGCGAAAGACGGCTGCCTGTCCCCCGGTTTTCGCGCCCTCGCTGTCCCGTGTTTCCGCGCCCCGCCAGTCCCCCACTCTTCACTCGCCGCTGCCTGTCCAAAGTAGAATGGCTCTCATGGGTGACGGCCTGCGTTTCCAGTGCCAGCCCGGGTGCACCGTCTGCTGCGAGCGGAAGGGATTCGTCTACCTCAGCGAATGCGACATCGCCCGCGCCGCCGCTTTCCTGTCTTTGACGCCGCGGGAATTCGAGAAGAGGTACGTGTACCGCACGCGCCGCCGCATGCGCTTGCGCGTGCCGCCGAAGTCCAACTGCCCGTTCCTGGGCGAGCGAGGCTGCTCCATCCACCCCGCCAAGCCGACCCAGTGCCGGACCTTCCCGTTCTGGCCGGAACTGATTTACATCTGGGGGGAATGGAGCAAAACTGCGAGTTACTGCCCCGGTATCGGCACGGGGCCGCTGGTGCAGCTCGAAGCCGCGGAGGCACAGGCCCGGGAGATGAGGGACGCCCACCCCGTCCTATACCGGAGCTAGACCCGCGTCAGGTGGCGCGAGTCACGAAGATCACCAGGAACAGAACCACGAGGATCAGAACCGTGAAGAACAGGCTGCCGGCCGTCAGCAGTCAGTGTTCCAGCGTGACGTGAGCCCGGCCGGGCCGCCGGTGGAGTGTCTGGTGAAACGCGTTGAGCATGGCTCGAAACCTCCTTTGCCGATGAACGCGATCCCAATTCCGCCCCTATTGTACTCCCAAAAGCAAACTCGGGAGCCCCGGCTGGAGTGCCTGGGGCGGCGCCGGTTGCCCCGAGGAAGATCGGGGCGGCCGGCCGAGTTGGTCCGAAGTGGGCGAAGAATAGCGGCTACTGATCTAGATTGAAGCTTATGTCGACAACTGTGCCTACCTCGACAGCTTCGGAATTGATTGTGCAGGGGGTGTAGCGCCATTGTTTGACCGCGCTGAGTGCCGAGGGAATCAATAGAGGGTCGCCATCGAGCGCCTGGACGTCACGCATTTCACCTGTCTTGGCGACGACCACTCGCAGACTGACAATTCCCTGGATGCGTTTTCTCCTGGCGTCTTTGGGATACTCAGGCCTGACGGAGTGAACGAGCTTGCCACAGTTGATGGAATCGACGATCATTGGCCGCGGCCCGGACTCGGCGGGGCGGGCATCTCTGGGCGGAGAAGATGGGCATCCGGCCAACGTAAGCAGCGTGGACAGGAATAACTCGACACTCGGCCGCACGAACAGTTAGAAGCCGACGCCCGCGTTTCAGTTCCCGTCTTCAAGGATGTTCGGGCTGGCCCGGATTCCGCCGGAGAACAGCGATCTCTGGGGGCCGAGTCCCCGACTGACGCGGCTAGCGATTGGTCAACCGGCCGGGCCGGCGAACAGGCGGGTTGGCGACCTGCCCCGCAAAGCGGCAAGCCCCAACCAGACGAAGTGCGGCTTTCCGAGCCACTGGGCTAGCTTCGCTCGCCGAGCCGAGTGCCACTCGGCCGCAGGCTGCCAGCCTGATGCCACATAGTTTTCCCGGCATCGGGAATTCCGCGGAATTCGTGGGGCGGACCCGCTGGTCCGCGCGGGACGCCCTCGTCCCGCTACCTTCTCGCAGAATCAAGTGCTTGCCACTGGCGAGAAGCCGGCCAGGGGGCCGGCTGCGGACGAGGGCGTCCGCCCCACATAAAACGGCTCTACCGGACCCGGTCCAAGACCTCGCCCGAGGGGCCGATCAGCCGCGCTTCCATGGCCAGCGTCCCGTCGGCGTGCGTCGAGCAACTCAGGCACGGATCGTACGCCCGCACCACCGCCGATACCCGGTTCAGCATGCCTTCCTGAATCTTCGCGCCGACCACGAAGTGGCGCGCCACTTCGTTCACGCTGCGGTTGATGGCCAGGTTATTGTGCCCCGTCGCCACGATCAGGTTGGCCCAGCGGATTGCGCCCTTCTCGTCCACCTTGTAATGGTGGATCAGCACGCCGCGCGGCGCCTCGATCATGCCCACGCCTTCCAGGCTGTTCACCGCCGCATGCGCTCGCACGTGCGTGTCCAGAATGGCCGGGTCCGCCAGCAACCGCTCCATCTTCTCCAGCGCGTGCGTCAACTCCACCAGCCGCGCGTAGTGGTAGTGGAACGAACTGTGCACCACCGGCCCGAACCGCTGCCGGAACTCCGCCAGTTCCTTGTCCGCTTCGGGAGTGCCGGTCGCGTCCGCCACGTTGAGCCGCGCCAGCGGCCCCACGCGGTACACGCCCTGCGGATAGCCTATCGGCTTGTAGTAGGGCGCCTTGAGATAGGAATCCTTGAGCCCCGCTTCGCCGATGTAGGTGGCGTAGTCCTTCGCCGGTATGTCCGACGCCAGCGTGGCGCCCTCGGCGTCCTTGTATTTGAGCCGGCCTTCGTACCACTGGAGCCCGCCCTTATCGTCCACCAGGCCGGCATACATCGTCGGCGTGGTGCCGAAGTTGGCGATTTCCTCGGGGAACTTGTCCACGATGCCCTTGAAGAACTCGATGGTCTTGGCGGCCTGGGAGCGCGCCTCCGGCAATCCCTTCAGGATGCGGTCGCGCACCGCCGGGGCCAACGGAGCGTTCACGCCGCCCGGCACGATCCACGAAGCATGGATGCGCTCCTTGGCCAGCCCTTCGATGGCGTCCTGCCCGAACCTGCGCAGCAGCACGCCCATGCGCGCCACCTCGGGATGCTGTTCGATGAGGCCGAAAATGTTGCGGTGCGCCGGGTCGGAGTCGAATCCCAGCAGCAGGTCCGGCGCCGACAGGTGGAAGAAGCTCAAGGCGTGCGATTGCGCGAACTGCGCGCAATGCACCAGCTCGCGCAGTTTCGCCCCCGTTTCCGGAAGCGTCACCGCCATAATCGCGTCGCAGGCCTTCGACGACGCCAGCGAATGGCTCACCGGGCAGATGCCGCAGATGCGCGCCGTGATCGACGGCATCTCGTAGTACGGCCGGCCTTCGGTGAACTTCTCGAATCCCCGCACCTGGGTGACGTGAAACTGCGTGTCCGCCACGCGCCCGTCGCCGTCGAGATAGATGTCTATCTTGGCGTGACCCTCGATGCGCGTCACCGGATCGATCGTGATCTTCTTCATGGCTTTATCCAAACTTCACCTTCGACGTCAGATTCGGCATGCGCCCTTCCAGCAGTTCCGTGAGCACGTACACGATGCTGGCCGCCGCCGGCGGGCAGCCCGGCACGTGCAGATCCACCTTCACCACCTCTTGTATTGGCACGGCATGGCGCAGCAGCGCCGGAACGCCGTCCGACGGCACTCCCATGCTGGGAGACGCGCCTTCCACGTAGATCCTCTCCAGCATCTTCCGGGCGGGGAGCGAATTCCGCATGGCCGGCACGTTCCCGGTCACCGCGCAATCGCCCAGCGCCACCACCAGCTTGCTGCGCTGGCGGATGGTCCGCAACTGCTCCACGTCGTGCTGCGAACTCACGGCTCCTTCGACCAGCGTGACGTCCACCGCCTTGGGAAACTCCTGCGCGTCCACCAGCGGTCCGTACACCACTTCGATCCGCTTGGCCACGCTCAGAATCGTCTCGTCCATGTCGAGCACCGACATGTGGCAGCCCGCACAGCCGTCCAGCCACACCGTTGCCACCCGCACTCTCTTCATTGCTGGCCTCCCCGCCGCGCGGCCAGACGCCTGACGTTCCTGTCGTGCTTCACCATTTCCTCCACCGCGAAGCCCTTTTCCGACATCGCTCCCGTCGGGCACACCTGCACGCATTTTCCGCAACTGGTGCAATTCTGCGACTCGCCCCACGGCCGGTTCATGTCGCAGATGATGGTCGAGCGGATGCCCCGCGAGCTCACGTCCCACACCCGCGCTCCTTCCACTTCCGCGCACACCCGCACGCAGCGCGTACACAGGATGCACCGGTTGTGGTCCAGCACGTAGCGTTCGTGCGAGCTGTCCACCGGCAGCTTCGGATACGAGTAGGGATACCGCACGCTGGTCACGCCCAGCCGCTGCGCCATGGACTGCAGCTCGCAGTGGTTGTTGGACACGCACACCGCGCAGGTGTGATTGCGCTCCGCGAACAGAAACTCGATGGCGATCTTCCGGTACTCCGCCAGTTTCTCCGACTGGGTGGTCACGCTCATGCCATCCTGCACCGGCGTGGTGCAGGCCGGAAGGAGCCGTCCGATTCCGGATACTTCCACGATGCACAGCCGGCACGCGCCCACCGCCGGGATGTTCTCCAGCCAGCACAGCGTCGGAATATACTTCCCGCCCGCCCGCGCCACCTCCAGGATCGTTTGCCCTTCGCGGGCCGCCACGTATTCGCCGTCGATGCGAACCGAAATTTTGTCAGGCACTCCGTCGCTCCTAAGTCCCAAGAAAAACCCTAGAGCCACCGATGAACACGGATGAACACGGATAAGCCCAACTGCCCGAAAGCACTTTCTTATCTGTGTTCATCCGTGTTCATCCGCGGCCATTCATGCTCTTGCCTTTTGTCCGCTAGTGGTGGTCCTTAACGTCGCAACGCAAACAGCGCGCCGCCTCCTCACAGGCATCTTCCGGATCCAGCCCCACCACCGACTCCTCGAAACTCTCCACGCGATCCTCCGCCGGCATTTCCTTCACGTGGTGCCGCGCGCTTCCGCTGGGCTCCGCGGGAACCGTGTTGCTGTACGTGAACTCCGCCCCGATCCGCTCCCACCGCCCCGCGCCCATCAGCCGCTGGTCGATGTTCCGCGCCGCCTTCTTGCCGTACCCCATGGCGTTCGACACGTTGGACGCGCCCGAGATCAGGTCGCCGCCCGCGTAGAACTTGCTGCGCGTCGTCTCCAGCGAATACCGGTCCACTTCCAGCGTGCCGTGTTCCTTGATCCGCAGGCCCGCCGCGCGCACGAAATCCTGGTCCACCGCTTCACCCACCGCCAGGATCACCGTGTCGCACTGCACCCGGCGGATTTCTTCGGTCGGCACGGGGCGGCGGCGGCCCGAGGAGTCGAACTCGCCCAGCTTGGTCTTCACCACCTCGATGGCCTTCACGTTCCCGGCCTCGTCGCCCACGATCCGGTGGGGCGTCGCCAGGAACAGGAACTTCACGCCTTCTTCCGCCGCCGAATCCGTTTCTTCGCGGATGGCCGGCATATCCTTCTTTTCGCGGCGGTAGATCACCGTCACTTCGGCGCCCATGCGCAACGCCGTCCGCGCCGAATCGATGGCCGCGTTTCCGCCGCCGATCACCACCACCTGGCGGCCCAGTTGCGCCGGCCCCTCCTTGGATACTCCTTCCAGGAAGGTCAGCGCCGGCATAACGCCCTTCAACTCGGTTCCCGGCAGGTACACCCACGCTTCCTTCCACGTGCCGATCGCCAGGAACACCGCGTTGAACTGGTTGTCCAGGTCGGTCAAGGTGATGTCCGTGCCCACCGAGACGCCGCCCACGAAATTCACGCCCATCCGCCGGATCAGTTCGATCTCCCGCCGGACGATGTCTTTCGGCAGACGGTAATCCGGAATCGCGTAGCGCAACATCCCGCCGGGCTCCGGATTGGGATCGTACACCGTCACGTCATGGCCCAGCAGCGCCAGGTAGAACGCCGCCGCCAGGCCCGTCGGCCCGGCGCCCACAATCCCCACCTTCCGCCCCGTGGCCGCCAGTTTACGCGCCACGATCCGTTCCACCATCGCGTCGAACCGGTCCGACTTGTAGATCGAGTCGGCGATGAACCGGTGCACTTCCCGCATGTTTATCGAGCTGTCCAGCGACCGCCGCCGGCAGCGGTCTTCGCAGGGATGCTGGCAGACCCGCCCCGTGGAAGCCGGCAGCGGATTATCCAGCACCACCGCTTCGAAGGCATCCTCCAGCCGGTCTTCCTTGAGGAGCTGCAGGAACCGCGGTATGTTCATGTGCAACGGGCAACTGTTCTCGCAGGGCGAGAGCGCCAGGTCCTCGCACACCCCGGCGCGGCACCGCTTAGCCCGGATGTGGTCCTCGAATTCGTGCCGGAAGTGCCGCATGGTGGTCAGCAGCGGATTCGGCGCCGTCTGCCCCAACCCGCACAGCGACGTGTCGCGGATCATCCGCCCCATCTCGTCCAGCCGCTCCAGGTCCTCTTCGGCCGCCTTCCCCTGCGTGAAGGCATTCAGAATCCGCAGCGACGTGTCCAGGCCCACGCGGCAGGGGATGCACTTGCCGCACGATTCCGAGTGCGTGAATTCGATGAAGTACCGCGCCACGTCCACCATGCAGTTGTCTTCATCCATCACCACCATGCCGCCCGACCCCATGATGGAGCCCAACTGCGCCAGCGTCTCGTAATCCACCGGCGTATCGAACATCTCCTGCGGAATGCACCCTCCCGACGGTCCGCCCGTCTGCACCGATTTCACCGGCTTACCGTCCGACGCGCCTTCGCCCACGTCGTAGATGAAGGTCTTCAGCGGCGTCCCCAGGGGCATCTCCACCAGCCCCGTGTTGTTCACCTTGCCCACCAGCGAAAACACCTTCGTGCCGGCGCTCTTGGCGCTCCCCGTCTCGCTGAACCAGGCCGGACCTTTGGCCACGATCGGGGCCACGTTGTACCACGTCTCCACGTTGTTGATGTTGGTGGGCATCCCGTACAGCCCTTTTTGCGCCGGGAACGGCGGACGCGGCCTGGGCCGCCCGGCGAATCCCTCGAGCGACGCGATCAGGGCAGTCTCTTCGCCGCACACGAACGCCCCCGCGCCTTCCACCATCCGGATATCGAAGCGGAATCCCCGCCCCATGATGTTGTCGCCCAGAACGCCCGACTGCCGCGCCTGGTCGATGGCCCGCTCCAGCCGGTGCACCGCCAGCGGATACTCGGCGCGCACGTAGATGATGCCCTCGGTCGCCCCCATCACGTACCCGCCGATGATCATTCCTTCCAGCAGCGCGTGCGGATCGCTCTCGATCTCGTTGCGGTTCATGTACGCGCCCGGGTCGCCCTCATCCGCGTTGCAGATGATGTACTTGCTGTCCCCCACCGCTTTGCGCAGAAACTCCCACTTCAACCCCGTCAGGAATCCCGCGCCACCGCGTCCGCGCAGCTTCGACGCCTTGATCTGCTCCACCACCAATTCCGGATTGGCGTCGATCAGCACCTTATATAAGGACTGGTACCCGCCCACCGCGACGTACTCTTCGATGTCGTCCGGGCTGATGATCCCGCAGTTCCGCAGCACGATCTTCTTCTGCGGCTTGAAGAACGGCACTTCCGTCCAGTTGGGGATCTTCGGGAAGCCCGAGCCGTAGCTGATGTGGGCCGTCAGGTGGTCCCACTCCTCGATCTTGCACAGCGCCAGTTCCTCGGGCAGGGTCCCCCGCGCGATGTCGTCCAGAATGCGGGTCACGTCGCTCGATTGCACCTTCCGCAGAATCACCAGCGGGCGGCCCGGCAGGCGCACGTTCACCAACGGCTCCTGCGCGCAGAAGCCGAAACATCCCACCGAGGCCAGCTTCACGTCGCGCCCCTGGTTGTGAATCGCTTCCGCGAACGCATGGTACACGCCTTCGGCGCCGTTGCCGGCCCCGCAGGTGCCCATTCCCACGCCTACCCGCGGACGCGCCGGCAGCAGCTTCGCCATGCCGGCCTCGCGGACCGTACTAAAGGAACCGATATCCTGGATGCGCGTCACGCCTTCCTCCCGCTCAGGTGCTCAATTTCCCGGTGCAGCGTCTGCTCGTTCATGTGCCCGAAGACGGCGTGGTCCACCTCCACCACCGGCGCCAGCGCGCACTGGCCGAAACAGGCCACGGTGCGCAGCGAGTACTTCCCGTCCGGCGTGGTCACGCACAACTTGTCGGCGCCCTCCTGGCTCTCTTCCGGCAACCCCAGCTCCAGCCGCAGCCGCTGCAGCAGGTTCCGCGACCCGCGCGCATGGCCCGCCGTCCCACGGCAGATGCAGATGGTATGATCCCCCTGCGCCTCCAGGTTGAACAGCGCGAAGAACGTCACCACGCTGAAGATCTGTGCCAGTGGCAGATCCATTCGGTCCGCGATGTATTCCAGGACGTCGGGAGAGAGGTATTTGTGGGGGTCGTGTTCCTGGACCCGCTCCAGGACCCCCAAAAGCGCGCCCGGCTTCCCCGTATGCGCGGCGATCACGCGATCGATGAACGACTGCTCTTCCAGCGGCAGAACGCTCTGACTTGGAGTGAGTACCATCGAGCCTCCGAAATAGGATAATAACATCCTGAACTCTGTTCGCGCACGCCGCCTGCTTGCCCCGCACCGGCGCGGACACCGCTTTTCGCGCCGCTGCGTCCGGCGCAAACAGACGAACAGACCGGGCCCGCCACGCGGCAGATGGTCCCTGGTACTATGGTATCCCCGGTCCGGTGAATCCCCGCAGTTTCTCCGCCCCCGTTCCCCCTTCTGAAAAGCCTAATATTCCCCGGCTGGCCTGCCGATATGTACTGCGAGGGGAGAGCACGATTATGAATCACGATCGCTCGATGTCCGATACCGGAACGCAGTCCTTGGCCGCACATCCCATGGGCTCCGGCAGTTCTGCCGACTTGATTCAGCCCGCGCCGCTGGGCGACATTCTGCACGAGCAACTCGACTACCTCATCGATCACGCCACCCAAGCCTGCCCGCCCGGATGCGCGGATTGCGCCCGCCTCCAGCAGGTCAAGAGCTGGCTGCTGATTCCCTTCCGCGGCGTCCGCCGGCCGCGCGCCTCCCGCCGCGCGGCGTAGAGGAACTGGTACTAGTCGCTTCTCCCGCTCGCACAGCAACTTCGGCGGCTCCTACTCGTCGTCAGGCTCAATCGAAGCGGGCGGATAGAGGTCCATCGTAAGATCCAAACGCAGCCTCCCCAATCGCGCAAGAAGGGCACTATCTAATGTTGTGCCTCCCTGCCCCGACTCGGAGGCAAAGCCACAGAACAAGTCAACCCGGCAAGTCTCCCGAAGTGTGTCGAGCCTATCGAGCCGGGGTTCGATGAAGTCGAGAAGCCGCCTCAGGTGTGCGGCCAAATCGGGGTCCTGCTCCAACCCGCTCTTGAATATCCACGCGGACTTGCGCCGCAGGGTTTTCGGATTCCGGCTGCTGACCGGCTGTCCTTTGAAGTACGATCTGCTGGGCTCCATACCCAGCAAAGTGGTAATGTCGCTGGCCTGGAGCGTATCACTGAAGACCCGCAGCGACGCCCTGGCCCACTTCTCCTGCCCTGTCACGCCTTGTCTCATCATGTTGGATTGCCCTCGCCAGTGTTACACCAGCCCGTACAACCACTTCTCCTGCTCGCGCAGCAGTTCCATGGCCCGATCCATGGCGACGGGCTCGAAGCGCACCTCGTCGCGCGGGCGCAGTTGGCCCAGGCGCCAGAAATCGACCGAGATCACACAGGCCGGCTTGGGGTAGCCCCCCGTGGTCTGGTGCTCCACGAACAGAATGATGGGCTGCCCGTCCGGCGGCGCCTGAATGGCGCCCAGCGGCACGCCCTCGGTCAGCATGTGGCCCGCCGGGCTGGGGATGACCGCGCCCCGCAGCCGCAGGCCCATGCGGTCGGATTCCTCGGTCACCAGGTAGGCGGCCCGGTACAACTCGTCCCCGAACCACTCCGCCTGCGCGGACGGCGTCACCCGCAACGCGCCGGAGCGCTCGCCCGCGGGAGGCGTGGCCTGCCCGGCGCGCGGCTGCCGCACGGCTTCCTCGCCGACCGGCAGCACGTCGCCCTTTTGCAGCGGCCGCCCGCCCACGCCGGTGGTCACGTGTACCGATGCGCTGCCCATCGCCCGTGGCACCGCCAGGCCGCCGCGCACCGCCAGGTAACAGCGCGCGCCGGAGCGCGTGGGGCCGCAGCGGACGGTTTCGCCGGCCCGCACCTCCACCGCGCGCCACAGCGGCAGACCCGCGCCGAAATCCGAGCCGGTCAGCGCGATCACGGCGGGCGACTCGAATTCGAACGACCCGCCCATCAGCGTCATCTCGAGTGCGGCAGCGCCCTCCGCGTTGCCCACCAGCAGATTGCAGGCACGCAACGCCAGCGCGTCCGCCGCCCCCGAGGCCGATACGCCAAAGTGCGCCCAGCCGAAGCGGCCCAGGTCCTGCACCGTGGTCAGCAACCCCGGCGAAACCACGCGGATACGGTTCACCGCCGGCCCTCCGGAACGAAGATCACGCGGTCGTCCATGCGCAGCAGCGGAGGCGGCTCGGCGTGGCGGTCGAACAGAGCGAGCGGCGTGCGTCCGATCAGCCGCCATCCCCCCGGCGACTCGAGCGGGTACACGCCCGCTTGCCGGCCTGCGATGGCTACGCTGCCTTCGGGCACCCGTTTGCGCGGGGCGGAAAGGCGCGGCGTGGCCAGTTCAGGCGGAAGCCCGCTGAGGTATGGGAAGCACGTGGCGAAGCCCACGAAGCAGACCTCGAACCGGGCGGCGCAGAAGCGCTCGATCACCCGGTCCGGCGCGAGTCCGGTGTGGCGAGCCACGTCATCGAGATCCGGCCCGTCATCGCCGCCGAAGCGCACGGGGATCTCGACCATCCGCCGTTCCACCGCGGCGCTCTCCTCCGGCGCGTCCATCCGCTGGCGTACCTCGGCCACTACCGCGGCGTGATCGCGCAGCCGCGGATCGAAATCGATGAGCACGCTGGCGAAAGCCGGATGAAGATTGAGGATGCCGCGGACGCCTTCGAGGCTGCGCGTCAGGCGCACCACCTCGCGGTGCGCTTCGGGCGAAATCTCATCGCCAAACGAGACTAGCAGCGAACGGTCGCTCACCGGCCGCAGGGTCACGGTACAGAGATGGTACCACCGTCAGTACTTCGGCTGCGCCGGCGCATATTTCGGCGTCAACAAGTGCAGCAGGAGCAGCCCCAACAGGTACGCCGACCCGCACAGCGCGAAGACCAGCACATAGCTGTGGGTCCATAGCACGATGTGGCTGACGAACTGGTCGAGCAACCCGCCCCCAGCCGCCCCGAGCGCGCCGCCGATTCCGATCACCGAGCCCACCGCCACTTTCGGGAACAGGTCCGAAGGCACCGTGAACAGGTTGCACGAGAAGGCCTGATGCGCCGCCATGGCCAGGGCAGCCAGCGCCACCCCCCACCACAAGCTCGGTACGAACGGCATCAGCACGATCGGCAAGGCAGAAACGGCACAGATGAGCATGGCGGTCTTGCGCGCCGGTCCGACGCTCCAGCCCCGCTTGATCAGGGCGCCAGACAGGTAGCCCCCACCAATGCCGCCGAGGATGGAAACGCCAAACGCAATGATCAGCGGAAGGCTGGTGCCTCCCAACTTCTGGTGGAAGGTATTCATCCAATAGCCCGGCAGCCAGAACGAGTAAAACCACCAAACCCCGTCGGTGAGGAACTTGGCGCCGCCGAATGCCCAGGTCTCCTTGCATGGCAGCAACTTGCCCCAAGGCACCCGCTCCGAGCGCTCGGCGGGATCGCTCTGGATGTACGCCAACTCCTCCGCCGAGACTTTCGGATGGCTTTCCGGCTTGCGGTACATTCGCAGCCAGAACGCCAGCCAGATGAAGCCGATGGACCCGCAGGCCGCAAACGCGCCGCGCCATGCATTGTCCTTCCCGAGAGGGCCGGCGAAGGCCACCACCAGAACTGGCACCACTGCCGCGGGCAGCATGTTACCCACATTGGCGCCGGAGTTGAAGAGGCTGGTCGCCAGGGCGCGCTCTTTCTTGGGAAACCACTCGGCCACCGTCTTCTGGCAGGCCGGGAAGTTGGCAGCCTCACAGATCCCCAGGAGAAACATGGCGGCTCCGAAGGTGAACGCCGAGTTCGCCATGCCCGGCGACATGGCCGCGAGGCTCCACAGTACGATGGCGATCGCAAAGGCCTTGCGCGTACCCAGCCAGTCCGTGAAATACCCAGCCACTGCAATGCCGAAACCGTATCCCCACTTGAAGGCAGAGGAGATATTGCCATAAGTGACGTCGTTCCAGCCGATCTGCTTCCCCAAATCCACCTTCAGGAATCCGAGGATCCCGCGGTCGAGATAGGCGACCACTGTGGCGACGAACAGCAGCGCGCAAATGGTCCAGCGATAACGCGAAGCCGCTGGCCGGCCGATGGCAGTTGTCATAAGAGAAACGATTATACTCGCATTGCACCGCCCGTGCGCCGCCTGGCGGTACAATCGGGCTTCGTTCCGCCTATCGCCCTATGAGCATTTCCCGCGCAATTTCCGAGCAGATGGAGCATTCCTCGTGGATCCGCCGCATGTTCGAAGCCGGCCTGGAACTTCGCCGCGAGCGTGGCCCCGAGAACGTCTTCGATTACTCCCTCGGAAATCCCGATGTCGAGCCGCCCGCGGCGGTCATCGAAGCCCTCCGCCGCGTTGTGGCCGAAAACCGCCCGCGCAGCCATGCCTACATGCCCAACGCCGGCTACCCCGCGGTCCGCGAGACCATCGCAGGCGGACTGGCCGGCCGCACCGGTCTGCCCTTCACCGCCGCCGACGTGATCATGACGGTGGGCGCGGCCGGGGCCATCAACATCCTTCTTAAGTCGGTGCTCGACCCCGGCGACGAGGTCATCCTCCTCAACCCCTACTTCCCCGAGTACCGCTTCTACGTCGAAAACCACGGCGGCAAAGTGGTTCTCGCCGAAACCGACGCCCGCTTCCAGCTTGACCTTGACCGCATCGCCGCCGCCATCACCCCGCGCACCAAGGCGATCATCCTCAACTCGCCCAACAACCCCACCGGCGCCATGTATTCCGAAGCGGCGCTGCGCGAGCTGAACGGCCTGGTGCGCGACCCCATCATCGTCATCAGCGACGAACCGTACCGCCCGCTCACGTTCGACGGCGCGGCGCCGCCCGAGCCGTTGCGCCTCATCGAACGCTCGGTGCTGGCGTGGAGCTGGTCGAAGGCCATGGCCATTCCCGGGGAGCGCGTGGGTTACCTGGCGATGTCGCCGCGCCTGGGGGAGATCGCCGCCCTGCGCGACGCCGCCACCTTTGCCAACCGCATTCTGGGATACATCAACGCGCCCGCCATCTGGCAGTGGGTGGTGGCCGCGGTTCCCGACGCCACCGTGGACGTGGGCCAATACCAGGCCAAGCGCGATCTGTTATGCGACGCGCTCACCTCGATGGGCTACGACGCGCCGCGCCCGCAGGGTTCGTTCTACGTCTTCCCGAAGACGCCCACACCAGACGATGTGGCGTTCATTCGCCGCCTGATGAAGGAAGGGATTCTGGCCGTGCCCGGCTCCGGCTTTGGCCGCGCCGGCTACATGCGCCTGTCGCTGACGATTGCGCGCGACGAGCTGGAGAGGTCGCTCCCCGGATTTGCGCGGGCCATCGCGAAAACCGGGGACTGACGGGACTCTTCCAGGGTGAGCACGACACCGCGAGCGGCACTGGGCGGCGGCTCAGCCGCATGGACAGTCCCGTCTGTGCTTGTTCTCGCCGGCCGGGGACAGACTCCGTGCTTCGCGTGCCGAATTCCCAGTGAAAGCATAGAAGACCGCGGGAGCACTCGCTTCGGTCTGGGGTCAGGGCACAGATGCGCGTGCAGATGCGGAAGGGGGATGTGGTCAAACACTAATTTGGATGCGGGTGAATTCCCCGGAGAACCGGAACCGTGAGAGTGACCGACGCTGGGGCACTGGTCGCCGCCCCGTCGCTCACCACCAACTGAAACGTGTAGGCGCCGGCCGCGCTCGCGACAAAGGTTGGGCTCATAGCGGTGGAGCCACCGCTTCCCAGTGTGACCTTCGGTCCCGCGGTCTGAGTCCAGGAAAAGCTCAGCGTCCACCAGGCCGGCAATTCCGGCGTAGCGCTGGCCGGATCCTGGCTCCCGGAACCGTCCAGAGCGACCAGGGCCCCCAAATGAACCGCGCGGCTCGGACCGGCATTGGCCACTGGCACAACCGGATTCCCGACACTGATGGTGACTGTCTTGCTCTCCGGTATCACCCCGTCGCTGACTATGAACTGCACCCGATAGACACCGGGCGCGGTGGGCGTCCAGGTGAACACCTGTGAATTGAAAGCCGCGCCGCCCGGCAAGGCGCCAGTGGAATAGGTTAATCCCGTTTGGGCAGCCGCTGTTTCGCTGCCGGAAGCGGGGCTGTACGCCTGCACCGTAAACTGCAACTCCTGTCCTACCGCAGCGCGATAAAAACGCTTCGGGGCAGCCATGTCGAAATACGGCCGCAACACTGTCACCGGCAAGGGATAATTCGGAGTGGCGACACTATACGAGTACGGATAGCTTGCGCTCGGAGCCGTCGGATTTCTATACAGCGTATCCGGGGGCGTACCCGGCGCCGGCCGGTTGACGGTCACCTGCTGCACTGCCAAGCCCGGTGGTACCGTCACATTCGTGACTGTGTCCGTTGAATACGCCAGATTCGTAACATACTCCAGATCCGCTGGCCTCTTCCTGGTATTCGTTACCTCCACGAAGACCGGGACGCCGCTTCCGACCTCCGCCGTGAAGTTCTGGAATACGGCGTTGCTGACATCATCCAACACAACCGCAGGACGTGTATCCGGGGCCAGGAAACTGAGGCTCACGTTGTTGACGGTCAGACCGGTGACATGCCGGGCCCAGACGCCGTATGCGGGCAGCGGGCCAAACATGACGTTCTCGGGATACAGAAATGGCAACTCCGAGATGTTGTAGGGATCTTGAGCCCATCCTCCGTTTCCGCCGTTCAGCGTGGGGTCCCAACCGATCCGCGGAAGCCATCCTTCGTTGGCGGGACGGCCGAACCAGTCAATCGTCTGAGTAGTCATGGAGGAGCCGCTATAGCCATACTGGTGGAAACTATAAGCCGTGTGCAGATAGCGATTCTCGACCGCGTGCTGCATCGTCAGACCTCCTCGATACTGTACCGCGATATTACTAAGGTTCACATTCTGGATCGGGTGGCCCTCCAGACCGGCGAGAATGATGGGGTAGCGCGGATCGGCATCCGTCACCGTCAGGTTGCCGATGCTGATGTTACTGACCACCGCGAAGCTGCCGTCCAGTTGAGCTCCGGGGCCGATCGCGTCGCTATCCACGGGATTCGTCGCGCATCCAAAACAGGGCTGATATTGGTTCAAAATGGTCGGAGCGGTTGGGGAGACTATGATCGGCATATAAACGGATCCGCCGATTGGAGCTGAGGTGTTCTGGGCATACGAGGGAGCGTACCGGCTCGGTGGGAAGTACCCATACTGAGCCGGCAGATTGGGAAGGACATACAGGCTGTTGTCCAGACGAACGTCGCCGGCTGGGCTCACGATCTGGCTGCGGCCGATACCGGTGACCGGGGTCCGGCCCCGATCGCCGAGCCGGATGAAGATCGGTGTGTAAATATCGTTCATCGTGGAATCCGTGAACACGACGTTCGTGAGCGGGGCGCCGTCCACCGATTCGACCGCGAAGCCGGCGCAATGCTCAAATGTAATATTCCGAATCGTAACGGTATCGAAACCGCTAGTCGCTTCGGTACCGAGTTTCACGCGCCCCGTCATGGGGTTTTGCTGTCCCTGTGCATAGACCCCGCTGAGCACCGATCCCGGCTCGTAACCACTGACGATGTCGCGTTCAATCAGCACGTTCTTAGTCGGTGTAAATGCACCTAAAGCGAAGGTGGCCTTCAGAACGATTGCGTCGTCGTTGGTGGAGTTGAATACGGAATTCCTGACCGTGACGTTCTGGGAACAATCGATATCGAACGCGTCGCGGTTCGTATCGATAATGATCCCGTCAATCGTCCAGTTCGTCACGCCGGTGCCGAGAATGCCAAAATGGCCGCCATTCTTGATGGCAAAATCGCGGAAGATAACGTCGATGCAGTTCTTGAGGGCGATCGCCTTGTTGGCCTGTACCGCCGCCAAGCCGGCGGTCCTCGTGGTGACTTCTGGTACGTCCGTGGTCGCAAGGACCGGGATCGTGTTACCGCTCGCATCGACATCGCTTCCATCGATCAGGCCGGGGCCCGAGATCATGATGTTGTGCAGGCCTATGCCCCAGATCAAGCTGTCTTGCCAGTGGCTGTGGCCCTGGTCCTGAAGACCGACGTAGATGTTGGCCTCGGGGGCATCATAAAAGCCCCCATCCTGGCCCGGGCCGGTCCCCGGAATAGCCGCCCGGATGACCGAGTTGTTCGATTCAAAGTGCAAGCCGACGTTGCTCTTCAGACGGATGCTGTAACTCTTGAATGTACCAGCCGGAATCAGAACGGTTCCACCGCCGGCTGCGGCAGCCGCGGCGATGGCGGCGTTGATCGCTGCCTGATTCTGTAGCGCCCCTCCGTTCGACACAGCGCCATAAGCCGTAATATCGAAGAACGGTCCGTTGGGCTCGGGAAGAACCGTCACGCCGCTGCCGGTCGCCAGCGGAATCTGAGCATTCGCGCTCACGATGGGGCCGAAGAACAAACCGGCGCCAAGCAGTATGTGGGGAACCAATCGCCAAAGGCATGAGCTGAATGAACTCCCCACCCCGATATCCTTCATTCCGGCACGGCACATCACTGTCTCTCGGACCTCCAGATCCAATTCAGTGTAGATCAAACCGTCCCTGGATGACCATTGAGACCACGGCCACAATGAGAGTTACACCACCGCCGGCGACTGCGCCCACGGTACTGCATGGAATTGAGTCCATGATCGATCGCGGACCTGAAGGACGGAACACAGTGGCGGTTCGCCTGCAAGGGGCGAGCCGGGCGCACAAAGAAGCCCCTGCGCCCCTTCCAGCGTCGCCACCGCCGAGTCCGAATCGCCGTTTTCGGCCAACTGCACCAGCAACTGCTTCCCGTACTCGAAGCCCTTGTCGAAAGCCTGCAAGTTCAGTTTCTGCATGGCCGGGACGTCTGGGATCTCAACATCGTCCGACTGACCTTCCAGATCGTACGAAGTGTCCCAGCCCAGGCTCTTCGCATAGTCGCCTGGGCTGACCTTGGCTTGTGCCTCCTCCCGTGCCTGCGTGGCATCCGGCATGAGTTCGTGCGTGATATCGGGCTCCGGGACCGGAAGGAACACCAGCTTTCCACCGTCCATCAGACGACGAAACGTTTCGTCCAGATCGGCGCCTACGACTCGCAGCGACCGGGCGGCCGAGTGTCTGAAATTCAAGAGCCGATTTCGGTTCGTTAGGTCGAGTAGGCGCGTGCGCATCTTCTCGAGCCCGGCCTCCGTGCCGCCCGCCAAGAACTCGGGGCTGAGTGGAACTGCGCCCGCAGACTCTTGGTCGGCTTGGTTCCCTTTGGCATCCATGGAGACGAGGGCGCTCGCGCCGTTCGGCCTGTTGCCGATGCCCTCTAAGCATAACTCCCTGCTCGGATTCCGTGGCGCCGAAGATTCGGCGAAGGTTCGGTGCCAGCCAGAATGCCGCACATATCCCTGTGGATTCGCTACCTCGGAAACCAGGATCGATTGAGTTTCGCCTGCCACTCCGAGCCCGAGCCAAGCGACTCCTTCGGCCTGTGGAGTAGAATCAAAAGTGAGGGAATGCCCGACGCTGCCAAATTCGACCAGCCCAGCCAGATGCCTCGGTGCTGCGAACTCCCGCCTGGTTCGATGCCGGACCCGTCTGCGCTAGCCAATCTGCTGGACCAGTGGATGCACGGCGATGAAGCGGAACAGCAGGAGACCTTTGCCGTCCTGTGCCGTTCTTTGGACGAAGATCGACCCGAGGGCTACAAGCTCTTCTCATGAGCCTGATCGTCCTGTTGGACGCCGGTCCGCTCGGAATGATCACGAATCCGCGGAGCTCCCCCGAAAATGAAGCGTGCAAAAACTGGCTCGCGAAGCTTGCGTACGACGGCGCCGAGATCGTGATTCCGGAGATCGCGGATTACGAAGTGCGCCGCGAGTTGCTGCGCGCCGGCAAGGAGAGAGGACTCGGCCGCCTGGACGCCTTGAAGGGCATGCTGCGTTACGCGCCGATCACGACGCCAGTGATGCTCAAGGCGGCGGAGTTCTGGGCAGCGGCCCGCAAGATGGGCCGGCAATCGGCTGACGACGCGTCATTGGACGCCGACATGATCCTCGCCGCGCAAGCCGGGGCGCTCGGCGGTCCCGGGGACGAGACAGTGATCGCCACGACAAACGTCCGCCATCTGACGTTGTTTGCGTCCGCCAGCATCTGGCGCGAAATCAGTTGACGTCGAATCGCGCTCGAACCCTACGCCCCTTCGAGCGTCGCCACCGCCGAGTCCGAATCGCCGTTTTCGGCCAACTGCACCATCAGTTGCTTGCCGTACTCGAAGCCCTTGTCGAAAGCCTGGAGGTTTAGTTTCTGCATGGCGGGCGGCACCGAATCGGCCACCGCCTGCCGCAGCGCGTCGGGGTCCAGCAACTTCACCGCCGCTCCGAAAAAGCCCACCATCACGATGTTCAGCACCACCTTGCGGCCCAGCTCCTCGGCCAACCGCGTGGCCGGAACGCCGTAGGCCTTCACGCCGCTGGGAATCTGGCCCACCCGAACCAGGTCCTGTTCGGTGATCAGAATGCCGTCGGGTTTCAGCTCCGGCGAGAACCGCGTATAGGCCTCCTGCGACATCACCACCAGAATGTCCGGCCGCGTGAGGTATGGATAGAGAATCGGCTCGCTCGACAGAATCACCTGCGCGCTCGACGATCCGCCGCGCGCCTCCGGGCCGAAGCTTTGCGTCATGGTGGCGTAGCCGCCCTGGAAAATCGCCGCGGCTTTGCCGATCACCGCCGCGGCCAGAATCACGCCCTGCCCGCCGAATCCGGCGATGCGGATTTCGCTGAACACCTTATGTCCTCCCTTGCCGGGCCGCGAAAGCCCGGGGACTGACGACTCCGTCCCAGGGTGCGCGCCACCTTTCGCACGAACATGCTTGTCACTCTGCGCCGCGTGGACAGAGCCTTCCGTCCCCGGCTTCTCGCCACCGGCTAGCACTCGCTGCAGCATGACACCTCCGGTTCCGCGTACTTGTCGCCCAGCGTCTCGGTCATCTGGGCGCGCAGCAACTCGGCATAATCCGGCCGCTCGCGATCCACGAACTTGCCCACCACGATCTCGCCGTCGCGCGTCAGATCGCACTCGCTGGCGCGCGCCCCATGGCGGATCTTGCTGGCCTCTTTGTAATACTTCATGGCGTCCAGGCCGTCGCCCATCTTGTTGCGCCGCTGGTAGAGCGTGGGACACGGCGACAGCACCTCGATAAAGCAGAAGCCCTTCCTGCTGAAGACTTCCTCCATCGCGCGGCTGAGCTGTTTCACGTGGTAGGTGGTCCAGCGCGCCACGTAGGCCGCGCCCGCGGCCTCCGCCAGCGCCACCAGGTTGAAGGACGGCTCGAACACGCCGTAGGGCGCGGTGGCGCTGATCACACCACCCGGCGTGGTGGGCGCCGTCTGGCCGCCGGTCATGGCGTAGGTCAGGTTGTTCACGCAGATCACCTTGAGGTCCATGTTGCGGCGCGCCGCGTGAATGAAATGGTTGCCGCCGATGGCGAACAGGTCGCCGTCGCCCGAGTACACCACCACGTCCAACTCGGGGTTCGAGAGCTTCAGCCCGGTGGCGAACGGAATCGCCCGGCCGTGCGTGGTGTGAAACGAATCCAGGGCCGCATAGCCCGCCACGCGTCCCGTGCAGCCGATTCCCGATACGATGGCCACCTTGTCCAGATTGCGTTTCGAGGCCAGCAGCGCCCGCGTGAAGCAGTTCACCGTGGTGCCGATCCCACAGGCCGGGCACCAGATGTGCGGCATCCGGTCCATCCGCAGGAAAGGCTCCACCGGGTTCACGGCATCCGCCGGAATCCCGATGGGGATCTCCAGCGTGGCCTTCTCGATCGTCGCTTCCTTCATCGCGCCGCCTCCACAATGGCCTTCAGAATGGTGGCCGGCTGGTGTACGCCGCCGCCGGCGTGCGATACCGGAATCACCGCTGCCCGGCCAGCCGCCGCCCGCTCCACTTCATGGACCATCTGGCCCAGATTCAACTCCGGCACCACAAACGCCTTCACGCGGCCCGCCAGTTCGCGGATGCGCTGCTCGGGGAACGGCCACGCCGATATGATGCGGAACTTGCCGGCGCGAATCCCCTGCTCGCGGGCCAGTTGCAGCGCCCGCTGCGCCACCCGCGAAGTGATGCCGTAAGAGACCACCACGACTTCGGCATCTTCCAGGAACTCCGTGTCGCAAAGCGCGCGCCCGTTGGCCAGCGGCGTCAGCTTCTCCTGCAGCCGCCGAATGGTGCGATCCTGCGTGTCGACGTTCATGCTGGGGTAGCCGCGCTCGTCGTGCGTCAACCCGGTGACGTGGAAGCGGTACCCATCGCCGGCCTTCACCATGTCGGGCACCTTGTCGGCTTGCGGTTGGAACAGCCGGAACTCCTCCGGCGGCAGTTTGGTGAAGCGCCGCGGCGTGATTTCGATCTTCTCCGCCTCGGGAATCACCACCTTCTCCGTCATATGCCCTACGCATTCGTCGAGCATCATCATTACCGGGACGCGGAACTCCTCGGCCAGGTTGAAGCCCGTCACCGTCAAATCGAAACATTCCTGGGGCGAGTTCGGGCACAGCGCGATGACGCCGTAATCTCCATGCGATCCCCACTTGGCCTGCATCATGTCGGCCTGCGCCGGCAGCGTCGGCAATCCGGTGGACGGTCCGCCCCGCTGCACGTTCACGAACACGCACGGCGTCTCCGTCATAGCGGCGTAGCCGATGTGCTCCATCATCAGCGAAAACCCCGGCCCGGAGGTCACCGTGAAGGCCTTGGCGCCGCCCCAAACCGCCCCTTGAATGGCGATGGAAGCGGCCAGTTCATCCTCCATTTGGATGAAGATCCCGCCGACTGTCGGAATTCTGGAGGCGAACCGTTCGACGACTTCGGTGGATGGAGTGATCGGATAACCTGCGGCAAATCGCGCACCGGCTGCGAGAGTACCCTCACAACATGCGTGATCACCGTCGATAAAATGAACACCTGTTAAGACGCCTTTGGGATCAGCTTGCATGGCGCACTCCAAAAATGGCGAAGTCCGGGCAGTACAT
>Ga0182027_10003985_pt1 | contig 23104 bp, 20 predicted proteins | sample 712E1DmetaG_FD_121300 | JGI IMG/M metagenome (GOLD analysis project Ga0182027, IMG submission 121300) | Permafrost microbial communities from Stordalen Mire, Sweden - 712E1D metaG (Illumina Assembly) | ecosystem: Environmental > Terrestrial > Soil > Wetlands > Permafrost | place: Sweden... | reverse complement strand
TTCCGGCAGACAGCTGCGAATTGATCAGGTTTTGTGTTTTGTTTTCAATATATGAAAGAAAAGCCTGATCGGCCGGTATTATTTTCCTGTTCATTGTTTGAAGGACAAACCATTCCACAGCTTCAGTGATCAAATCGGAACCGGGCCATTGATGACCCCCGGAGAATGTCCTGAGATATGATATCACCCTGGTCTGGTTGCTGAAGAAGCCAGGCAGGTCGTGCATTTCAAGATAATTCATATCGCGGGTGCCGGCCAGACCGTAATATAAGAAGTCGGAATTTTCTGACGGGAGATAATTCCTGTCATTAGGCAGGCCTGCCCCACAACCGATAACACCGGAGATCCTCTTTTCTTTTACAGCAAAGGCCATTGCAAAACGTGATCCTCCGGAAAAACCTGCAGCATAGATCCGTCTCTGATCTACAGTGAATCGTTCTTCAACATCCTGAAGCATTGAAGCAGCAGCGGTGAAGTTATCTCCCAGCGGTCCATTGCGCGAATTGTTTGAACAGGCAAGGATGAATCCATATTTTCTGCCTGCCTCAATAAAAGTACTAACGCCTGTTCTTCCCCTTGCCGAAGGATCAAAAATAAGGATGACCGGCCAGCTCTTTTTATTATCATATTGTGCCGGCCGATAAAGAGCATAACTCTGTCCAATCGCATCACGGCATTGGACTGTATCAGTAACCTGATCTCTGGCAGATACCTGAGAGAACAGGAATGATTGAGACGTGAAAGCCTGGAGGAAGAAGAACAGGCTGAATATCTTTTTAAAGATGGTTCCCATTTTTTTGATTTGTTCTGACTTGTGTTTTCATATGATCCTATCATTTCAATGTATCATGGATGTGAAATTATCACCAGTATAATCAAAAGACAATTTTTACTTCAATGCCTCCTGGAGCAACACTTACAAACCAGCTTAAATCGGATTTCAGTGAAATCTGGTTATCTCCTGATTTAAATCTTTGGCAATAATTTTGATAATCCTTCATGGCTCTTGTCGGTTGAGTCCAGATTTGGGCCTCGGTTATAACACTATTAAGTGCAAAATTTTCCACACCTGCCCATACATTTCTCCTGAATCCAAGCCAGGTAATAAGACCACTGGTTAAGTTTACAGCACCAGAAATTGCATGAACCTGCCAAGATCTTCCAGTTTTTTCTCTGAGAGCACTTGCATTTAATAATTTTTCAGCATTGTAGAGTTTTTGTAGTCGTGCCTCATGAGTATCTTCAGGAATTTGAGTGAGCTGATCAGGTGCGTAACCTGGTACCATAGGACTGAGTAACTGCCCGGCAGCTCCCAGCAAAGTAGTTGCAGCGCCAAGAGCCATATCCTGCCTTGTTCCCTTATCATTACTCGATAAAAAGATGGCTCCCTGTCCAAAAGTCGCTGCACTGTATCCGGCCAGCCAACCGTACCACCAGCGGTTAGCATTTGGTTTACCCTGATCCAATATATTCTGAATATATTTAATACGCTCATTGATCAAAGAATCTGGAATCTCATCCTGAGCAAAAAGGATAACCGACTGGGAAACAAACATGGAGATTAAAAGTATTACCTTGAAATTTGATTTATTATCTAAAAGTTCCTTAATACTTTGCTTCTTGAATTTCATAATGTGAAATTTTAGTTTAATACAATTGCTTTTAAAAATCCTAGTACGCCTTTCCAAAAGCCAGTGGCATAGGAAATAAAATAAATTGCTGCTCCAATAAAACCTAAGCCATAAACTGCACCTGCAGGGGCGCTTTTGTGAATTTCTTGTTTTATGATTTTTTCTCCTTTATTATTGATTGTTTTTAAAGTGATAATTTCTAGTTAATTTGCGTTAATATTATGTTCCTTAAGACCTTCTCTTACAAAATCTTCAGGAATACTTATTGTTTTTGAGATTTCTCCAATCGCCAACCGGTTAATTGTCAGAAAAAGTCGGATAAAAGTAAAGTATTAAATTAAGAGATGCCGTTTCATTTTTTACTTACAAGTTATATATATTTTCCATTCTATGAAACTGGTATTTTTAGCTTTCATATATTTACAGTACAAAAAAACGAGAAGGAGATTCTTTATGATAGTAAAAAATCTTTCTTTCGGATCCATTACCATTGATGGGAGAACTTACATAAAAGATGTGATTATAGATAACGGTTCGATTAATATAAGGAAAAAAACAGAGTCGAAAAAATACAGAGAAATGTTCGGGCATACACCACTGTCACAGGACGAGAATATCCCATGGAATTGTAAGCATTTAATTGTTGGTACTGGCCATAGTTCAAGCCTCCCGGTGATGGATGAAGTATATAAAATCGCGGTTCGCAAAAGTGTGGAACTGTCAATCATGAGTACTCCGGAAGCGATAAAACATATCAATGATCCCCATACCAACCTTATTCTTCACTTAACCTGTTGAAAGCGGGCATTCAATTGCAAAAACTGTGGTGATAGAACTAATTCCGATAAAGGTAGAATGCTACTCTGGTTATAAAGCAGATGAATATCCAAAATGCTTTTACTGGAACAATAATAGATTTGAAATAAAACAAATAATAGACCGTTGGTACCAGGGGGACAGTAATCCTAAATGGCCAGTTTCAAATTATTATAAAGTCGATACAACTGGTGGGAAGCAATACATCATTAGACATGATCTTGAAAGTGATAATTGGCATTTGTGCCAGTAAAACCCTGGTTCAATTTATAATTAACTATATACTTTAAATAAAAGTTTATTTCTCACTGGCGCCACAATCCGAAAGCGTAAATCATGAAGACTCAACCCTATGCAGGATTTAGTATTCATGATGTTAACGGAATTGGTGGCGGATTTTGCAGTATCCTAAAAATAAATCAATTACAGCGTTATTGTCTTGACATTTATCAGCACTTAAAGCAAAATCCAACAACTCTTTCTCAATTTGCTGGCACCATTCATCAAACAATCCTCTTAATTCAGGCGTTGCAAATTTTGCACTATTGGCCGTTTCTTTCATTCCGCTCATCATTTCACAGCACACATCCCATGGCATTTTACCGGTTTCATTATTTTTTTCAGAGCTATCCGCTTTTTTACCCATCATCATCGACATCATACCTATCATTGGATTATTTCCCATCATTTTGCCCATCATACCAGCCATCATATCTTTCTTTTCAGTATCAGACATAGTTGAAAAGAATTTCTCCATCACGGTTTCCATCATCTGTTTTTTTTCTTCAGATGTCATGTTCTTAAATTGATTTTCCATCATTTCGTTAATGAATTTTTCTTTGATTGTCATTGCCTGGTCCTCCTATGTTTTATTATTGTAATTACTACTTATCCAACCAGAACAGAATTTGGATCTGGTTTTGTCTTTTATATCGGAGTTCTTAAAAAGTTCTGAAAAAAGATTAATTGCATCAAGGATTTTCTTGTCTTTTATATAGTAAAATATGAATGGGCCTTTTCTTCTGGTCTCAAGAATTCCATTCTCTTTTAAAACTCTTAGATGATGTGATACAAGCGGTTGTGACAGTTTTGTCGTTTTTATAATTTCTCCGACCGACCTTTCCTTTTCACAGATGAATCTTATTATTCCTAACCGGTTATAGTCAGCCAATGTTTGAAAAACCAGCTGAAGTTTCTTCAGATCATCCATATAAAAAAGCATTTATATAAACGTATATTTATATGATATTTTTATAATATCAAAATATTTTTAACGGCTGCGAAAAACAATCTTTTATTTTTTTAGCATAACTTTATCAAAAATTATGCATAAATCATGTACAGGTTAGTTTTTATTACCATAACAATGCTTATCACAATGAAAGCTTTTTCCCAGACCAAGTCTGCAGACAGGGAACCCTATGCAGCAGGGAATTTCTATTCGTCTGATAAAGAGACACTTACTAAAGATCTTTCACAGCTGTTTTCTTCCTGTGTAAAAACAACAGAGAATTGGAAAGTAAGAGCAATAATAAGCCCGCATGCCGGATATGTATTTTCCGGAAGGATTGCTGCCTCAGCATTTTCGTGCATCCCGAAGAATGCTATTTATAAAAATATTTTCATAATCGGGTCAAGTCATATTATGGCATTCGACGGAGCTTCAGTTTATCACACAGGAGATTATGTCACACCGTTAGGCAAGCTGATAGTGAACAAGGAAATCGCTGAAAAGCTAAGAAAGAATTCAATTTTCATATTTCCGGAGACTGCACATATTCGGGAACACAGTCTGGAAAATCAAATGCCGTTTCTCCAGTACTATTTTCCAAATCCTCCACAAATTGTTCCTATAATTATCGCCACAGACAATTTAAGGACAATAAAAGCTATAGCTGAAGCATTGAGACCATGGTTTACCGATGATAATTTATTTGTTATCAGTAGCGATTTTTCACATTATCCTCAGTACAAAGATGCCCAGGAAGTTGATAAAAGCACTGCTGATGCAATAATTTCGGGTGACAGTGAAACTTTTTTGAAGACCCTTCAGAGGAATGCTGAAAAGTCAATCCCTAATTTAGCGACCAGCATGTGCGGTTGGACATCAGGTTTGACTTTACTGTATCTTGTCAATAAAGATCCAAAGCTGGAATTCAAAAAGATAAGCTACTGCAATTCAGGCGATTCTCCTTCCGGGAATAAAAATCAGGTAGTCGGCTATAATGCTATTGCCCTTATTGAGAAGGATCCGAAAAACACCAGTGAGCAAGGTATGGCTTCTGAAGTGTCATTTACAAAAGAAGAGATTAATCAGCTCTTCTCGATAGCCAGGAACAGCATTCACAAGATGCTCTATGAAAACAAAAGGCTGACTGTTGATCCCTCAACTATCTCACCGAATCTTAAGAAAAACATGGGTGCTTTTGTTACCCTGAATATCGACGGCAATTTGCGTGGATGCATAGGCCGGTTTACTTCGACTGACCCACTTTATGAAGTTGTGAACCAAATGGCTATAGCATCAGCATTTGAGGACACACGTTTTACTCCACTCTCAAAAGAAGAATTCAATAAGATCAAAATAGAAATTTCGGTTCTGGGACCATTGAAAAAGATCAATAACATTTCCGAAATTGTTCTGGGCAAACATGGTATATATATAAAGAAAGATTTCAGATCAGGCACAATGCTGCCACAGGTTGCTACAGGAAATCACTGGACTCTCGAGCAATTTCTGGGTTATACTTCACGCGACAAAGCCGGTCTGGGGTGGGATGGATGGAAAAATGCTGACATTTACATCTATGAGGCAGTGGTGCTTGAAGAAAACAAAAAATAATTATGTGCCATGTCATCATTACCGGTATTGTCGCCACAATTTTATAGCTCATAAGTTACCTTTAACCTGTTGAAGGCGGTTATTTAAATGCAGAATAGATATGAGCCTTGCATATTTCAGATTTTATGAGGAATTGAATGATTTTCTGCCTTCGGAGAAGAGAAAAAAGCTTTTTTCATATACATTTAACGGCAATCCTTCGGTTAAAGATGCTATCGAGGCAATGGGGGTACCGCATGTTGAAGTTGACCTGATCCTCGTGAATAGCCTGTCAGTAGATTTTTCTTATAAACTTAAGAATGCAGATTCCGTATCCGTTTATCCTGTTTTTGAAAGCTTTGACATCGCTTCTGTCACACATTTAAGGGAAAAACCTTTGCGGGATTTGAAGTTTGTCGCTGATGTTCATCTTGGAAAACTCACCAAATACCTGCGATTATGTGGCTTTGATACGTATTACCGTACAGACTTTAGTGATCAGGAAATCATAAATCTTGCAATATCAGATAAAAGAATTATCCTGACGAGGGACATAGGATTGCTTAAGAATAAAAAAGTAACCCTTGGTTACTGGATAAGATCGGTACACCCTTATGAGCAATTAAAGGATTTACTCCTCCGTTTTGATTTAAAGAACCGGATCACTCTTTTTACACGTTGTATGGAGTGCAATGGACTGCTAAAGGATGTTACAAAAAAGGAAATTCTGAACCGTTTATTACCTAAAACCCGGCAATATTATCGGAAATTTAAAAAGTGTAATGACTGTAACCGTATTTACTGGAACGGCTCGCATTACCAGAGTATGAAAAGACATATTAAAATATTGATACTAAAAACCCATACAATTTCGTAGATAGACTGGGTTATATACGATCATCGCATATCGTGCAAGATCAAAGATCTGCGGGGTTTTGAATTTCAGAGGATGATTGGATTGTTTACATCCTTCAAAAAGGAAACAATTATCCGTCTATTTTTTCTTGTTGTTATCTACTTTGGCACGATAATTCAAAGCGAGCTTTAATGATAAAACAGCCTTTTTTGAGTCAGCAATAGCCTGTGTTTTATATCCTCCGAAATCATCGGGCGCTTTCTCCAAATAATCTATGGCACTTTCAAGCTCTTTAATAGCGTTTTCAATTCTTGGGTGCTTAGCTGCTTCAGTATGCCTGTTCTGTTGTACAAAAACAAATGCTGTAGTGCTTAGAAATACAACTGCTGACAAAATGATTACAAGCTTTTTCATGGGTTTTCTTTTTAATTAAACTTATTGGTTTTTATTTAGTTTACAAAATAATAAAAAGCACTTCTTCAAAACAAAACCTTAAACCATAAATATATTCAATTGTTATCAAATTTATATATTTTGTTTTTATTAGATTTTAAATCGTAATGTCTTTAAATTTGTTCCTTATATTTTTGAAGTAAACGGTTAAATTTTTATATTATGAATCCAAATGCAATTAGAGAATTTGCTGCTTCTTTTCAAAAAAGCAGAATATTATTAAGCGGTTTTGAGCTTGATATATTTACAAATGTTGATGAATCTGGTACAACAAACAATCAAATTGCAAACAAATTGCATTTAGATGAACATGCTTGCGAACGTCTGCTGAATGCTTTGGTATCTTTAGGCTTTCTTACAAAGCAAAACCATTTGTTCTTTAATACCGCAGAAAGTTTTACTTTTCTATCTAAAAAGAGTTCAAATTATTTGGGAGGTTTGATGCATTCAAACCATCTCTGGAATACATGGAGCAACCTTACTCAGGTTGTAAAAACCGGTAATTCGGCTAATCCTTCAGAAATTAATGAAAGAGGAGAAGAATGGCTTTTCGCTTTTATAAATGCAATGCACGACAGAGCAAAAAAACAGGCTCCGGAACAGTTAGCAAATATTGATTTGTCTGGAATAAAATTTACTTTAGATATTGGTGGCGGTTCTGGTGCATATTCTATGGAATTTGTTTCTAAAAAACCTGAAATTGAAGCAACTGTTTTTGATTTGCCTAATGTTATACCTATAACAAAAAAAATTATTGAAAAAGAAGGTTTCTCAGATAAAATAAGGACCCATACAGGCGATTACACAACAGATGATTTACCAAAAGGATTCGATCTGGTATTTTTGTCAGCCATTATTCACAGTAATTCATTAGAGATAAATCAGGATTTAATAAAAAAATGTTTTAACTCTTTAAATAAAAATGGCAAAATTGTAATTCAGGATTGGATAATGAACAATGACAGAACACAACCAACATCCGGAGCTATTTTTGCAATAAATATGCTCGTAGGAACTGAAGCCGGAGATTGCTTTACAGAGCAGGAAGTTACAGAAATGTTAAATGTCTCAGGATTTAAAAACATTTCAAGAATAGAATTTGAAACAGGTTTAAGTCAAATGATTGCTCAAAAGATTTAAACTCAACTTTATAATAATTAATCCATTATTTAACAGAAAATCTGGTGGCTCCACTGACTTAAAACGTAAACCCAGCAAGATCAAGCATCTGCGGGGTTTTAATTCAACCGAATTATTTGGAAGTGAACAATATATTAAGTTATTGGTCTTAATAATATATATTTGCAATTCCTATATAAACATTATTGCTTTTTAAGAAAAGACACAGTGAGGCAACAGAACGAACAATTTGATGAGTAGAAAATTAAAAAATATTACCTCTTTACTATTATTGCTGGTTTTTCTTTTGCCTTCAATAGTCAAACTGGGACATCACCACGAACACTTTGTATATAAAGCAAAAAATGAGAAAAATCCCCAGGTTTTATATGGGGAATGTGGTATATGCAATTTTGAATTCTTTGTTTTTTTGTCCGACATTGGGAATATTGATTTCCAAGATGAAAAACCTTTGGCTAATTACTGCAATAATTACTATTGCTTATATTATTCTAATCTCTCTCAATTTTCATATTTATTGCGTGCACCACCTTGTTTACAAATTTGAATTATACATCCTTTAAGGTGTTTTTTTGAAAATTTGTTAACATATAAAATGTTTCTATTACTTCCTTCCAAGGTGCATACTATGGAGTATTTTATGTGAAACATTTTTCATTAAAAATGCTTCCTTATGTTTCTCAATTTATTATTAAAATCTAAAAAACCAGGTAATGTATTATTTTATACAGGCAGCCTTTATAACTGTATTCTTTTCATCAATTCCGGCAAATCTATTCTCTCAAATTGATAGCATTGCTAAACCCGATTCCGTTTTATTAAAACAGATTGAACAACAAATAAAAAGTTCGGAACCACCTCTTCCTCCTGCACAAGTGAGAACAGCTCCTTCCACACTCCCCGATATCAGTGTGATTGGCGACTTTCAGGCTTCATACAAAAATAATGTTAAAAGAAATTTTAATGCCGGAATCAATGAAGCGGAGCTTTCTCTTCAATCAGTTGTGGATCCTTATGCCCGAGCCGATTTCTTTTTTACTGTAGGGAAAGACCCCGCGACAGGCAAGTTTAGTGAAGATCTGGAGGAAGGGTATCTTACTACACTTTCTTTACCCGCACATTTGCAATTAAAAGTAGGGAAGTTTAAAAGCGCAATGGGAAGGATTAACCCTGTGCATTCACATGCTTTGCCATTTATAAGCTTGCCAAACGCCTATGAAAATTATTTTGGTGAAGGAATAAATGATGAAGGAATTTCTTTAAGCTGGCTGGTTCCAAATTCACTTTTTTATCAGGAACTGGTTGTACAACTTACCGATGGGCCAATTGATAATCCGAGTTTTTCGAGAAGTGTGGGAAACACTTATCTTGAACTGGCACATTTAAAAAACTTTTTCGACCTGTCATCGAATGCTACCCTTGAGTTAGGCTTCTCAGGCATTACAGGCGCCAACTTTTTTGATTTAAGGACTAACATTGCTGCCATGGATATTACTTATAAATGGAAACCGGTACAGTTCAATACCTACCAATCCTTTACCTGGCAGTCGGAAGCCTATTTCAGCAATGCAAACATTTCAAAAGATAAAGTTGTTAATTCTTTTGGCATGTATTCATTTATTAATTTTCAATTTTCAAAACGCTTATTTTTTACAGGAATGTATAGTTATTCAAACAAACCATATTCAGCGAGTACAGTAGAGAACTCTTATTCGACAACCATTGGATGGTATGCCACCGAATTTCAGAAATTGGAAATTGAAGGAAAAACAACCTCAAGCAATGTTGAAAAAGAACAGAACCAGATATTGCTTCGCTGGATTTTTGTTATTGGAACACATGGAGCGCATCAATATTAATTATTAAATATATAAAAAATGAAATTAAAAATTGTATTCATCCTTTTAGCGTGTATCGGAACTTCTGCTGTTAATGCAACAAAAATAAATGTGGTTACCACAACCGCTGATTTAAAGAGTATTACTGAATTAATTGGCAGTGATAAAGTAGATGTTTCTTCAATTGCCACAGGTTATCAGAACCCGCATTTTGTTGATCCCAAGCCAAGCTATATTATCAAACTTTCAAGAGCGGATATGTTTGTTACTGTCGGATTAGATTTGGAGACGGGCTGGTCGCCACAACTCCTTTCAAGTTCACGCAATCCGAAAATTCAAAAGGGAAGTAATGGTTATGTGGATACCTCTGTTGGTGTTACCTTGTTGCAAGTACCTTCAAGCATAAATCGTGGCGAAGGCGATATTCACATCTATGGGAATCCTCACTATTGGTTAGATCCGGTTAACGGGAAACAAATTGCAAAAAATATCTGTGATGGGCTTGAAAAAATTTCTCCTGAAAATAAAGCTTTTTTTGAAGCGAATCTTAAAGCCTTTAATACTAAAATTGACTTAAAGTTGAAAGAATGGACTATAAAAATGTCTCCATATAAAGGAGTAAAAATTATAGCTTATCACAACGAATGGTGTTATTTTGAACAACGATTCGGAATAATAATTGTTGATTTTATGGAACCCAAACCAGGCATTCCTCCGACTCCGTCACAACTTGTAAAAATTATTTCTGAAGTAAAAAGCAATGCTATTAAAGTAATTATTTCATCGCCCTATTTTACAACATCTTCGTCGGATGTGGTTTCAAAACAGACCGGTGCTAAAACCATAATACTTGGCACCTCTGTTGGAGCATTCGACAGTATAAAAGATTATTTTGATTTATTTGATTACAATATTGATAAGTTAATTCAGGGATTGAATTAATAATTTATTTAAATAATCGCTTTGTCTTTCAGGTCTGATTTTTCAGAGCGCCTTTTAATGAATTTTTACTAATAACAAAAAACAGAAAAGTATGTTTGAAATGTTCCGTTTGAATTTTATGGTGCAGGCATTCATAATCTCATTAATAACAGGTTTGTTTTTGTCCTACCTTGGCGTACATGTAGTAGGCAGGGGAATCGTTTTTGTTGATCTGGCACTTGGTCAGATTTCATCGTTTGGTGGTGCGTTCGCGGCTTTTATAGGCTATGGTTTAACAACTATTCCATTGGTGTTTACGCTCCTTGGAGCATTATTAATTTCGATGATTGATATCCGGGATAAGCGATTAAAACTGGAAGCTGTAATTGGAATAATATATGCTTTTGCCTCAGCAGCCACAGTTATGCTTATTTCAAAGACACCTCATGGTGATTCTGATATTCAGGAAGTATTGTTCGGAGATATACTTTCTGTAAATACGCAGGAACTTACCATCACATGTATAGTATTTGCCGGGTTGATTCTTCTGCATGTACTCTTTCAGAAAAAGTTTTTTGAACTTACCGAAAGTTACGAAATTGGTAAAATTGAAAAGAAAGGTTTCAATATCTGGAATTTTTTGTTTTATATTTCTATCGGTTTATCCATTGTTTTTGCCGTAAAGATCAGCGGTGTAATTCCTGTTTTTTCCTATTTGATTATTCCGTCTGTTTGCGCCATAATGCTTGCACGTTCAAATAAGGCAGTTGTCATTATTGCAATATTTGTGAGCTTTTCAGGAAGTTTTATCGGTTTAAATGTTTCTTTTCATTTTGACTTTCCTGCCGGATCATCAATTGTAGCAGTATTGGGAACTATTTTTATTTTGGTCTCAATGGTCCCGTTAACGAAATATTTTTTCTTTAAAAAAGATAAATCCACTTCTTGATTTGGATTTCCGATATGTATGTGTTAGTTTGTGTATCTTTACTTATAACAATAATTTCGGAAGAGATTCCGGCAAAGGATCACAGCTGCCCCGGCGCTCGTACCGGCTATTACAGAATTGCAATTACGACAATTGTAAGGATAGATACTTTCTTCATAAAGGATTTATTTAAGGGGTATAAGTTTTGAATTAAGCGTTTATTTCTCTTCTAAAAGTTTTTTTATACTTTTATAAATCTTTCTTTATTATTGCAGTTTTAAAACTTATCAGGAAGAATAATATGAAAGTTTCCGGCTTTACTTTTATCCGCAATGCCACTAAATTTGATTATCCTGTGGTTGAGGCAATTAAATCAATATTGCCCATTTGTGATGACTTTGTTGTGGCCGTAGGCAATTCAGATGATAATACACTTGATCTCATTCAAAGCATTGAAAAACAAAAAATCAGGATACTTGAGACTATATGGGATGATTCGCAGGAAATGAAAAAAGGAGGGAAAGTTTTTGCCTCGGAAACTGACAAAGCATTCCAGGCGATTCCGATGGACTCCGATTGGGCTTTCTACATTCAGGGAGATGAAGTTATACATGAAAAATATCTTGGAAATATTTATTCCTCAATGGAAAGTTGGAAAGATGATAAAATGGTAGATGGTTTGCTATTCAATTACCTGCACTTTTATGGTTCTTATGATTATATTGGCCTATCGCCTAAATGGTATGGCCATGAGATAAGGGTAATCAAAAATAATAAAGCAATCTACTCTTTCAGAGATGCCCAGGGTTTCAGAAAAAGCAAAAACGAAAAACTAAATGTTAAACCTGTCGATGCGTACCTTTATCATTATGGCTGGGTAAAAGAACCTGAAACAATGATGAAAAAGGCAATTAATGCAAATTCCTTTTACCAGGAGAAAAACTACTTAATACAAGTGAAATCCAAAGACTCAAACGGCAGAAAAGAATTTGACTACTCTTCGATAGATTCCTTAAGCTTATTTACCGGAACACATCCGAAAGTAATGGAAGAGCGTATCCAACGTAAAAACTGGAGCTTCGAACATGATATTTCTTTCAACAGGTTATCATTAAGATACAGGGGTAAGATCTTTATAAAAAAATATCTCGGTATCAATACTTACTATAAAAACTATCGGCTTATCTGATCAGGTTTATTGCTGCTGAATTGATAAATATATCCTGCAACTATCAGGTATTGTGCAACAATATAAGTTGACATAATCACGATTCCTGATGATTCAAATTGATGGCTGAATTTATTGATAGCTATCACAGAGTCGGAGATGACAAACAATATGGCCCCTGCAAGAACCAGGTAGTAGCTGTCCTTTTTTACTTCCCGTTATTTTTTGAGAACTCAAGTACCACATCTCCGGCCCAGGAGAAGAAGAGTCCTGCAAACATGAAACTGTGTAACAGGTATTTGAGAGGATTTAAATTTTTCAAAAATAAAATCATAAGCACCGGCATGATAAGTGCTTTGACAATAAACCCCGGGTAGAATGACGATTGATTCAGAAGGATTATGCAAATAATTCCAATGAAAAAATAGATTATGGTTATTACTGAGTTTTTCATAGTATGTGAGTAAGTCTGATGGCCATAATTATATGAATTTTAATTTTGCATCAAGCCTTAAATTTATTAAATAATTGAAACACTGCAAAATGGATAAATCGTATTTGTGATTCAATAAAGAAATACAGTTAGTAAAAGAAATTTAAAGTGCAGAGCACCGCGATATTATTCCTGAATAAGTTCTCTTTTGACAGTTTCTTAGTATATTTCCAGTTGCAAAATGAAACTTAAATGCCAATCTAAACTATGATAAAATGAAGAAATATGCTTTATTCTCAGCAAGTCTCTTACTCCTTCTTTCCTGCAGCCAACACAATCAAATGGCAAATACAGAATCACCCCTTGTAGAAAAATTCAGTGTCGAAGGGAAGAAGGTAATCGTCTATACAACAGCTGATAGTACCAACTATAGACTGACAGTTACAGATACCCTTAAGTTTAAAGAACTTATTCAGCCAGTTGAGACCCAGATTTGCGTATTTACTAATCCTGATAAAACATTTCAGACATTCCTGGGAATAGGTGGGGCATTGACCGATGCCTCTGCTGAAACCTTCTCAAAAATGCCGGAAGAAAAGCAGATGGAGTTGTTGCAGGCATACTTTGATACTAAAAAAGGAATAGGTTATACACTGGCCAGGACCAGCATCAACAGCTGCGATTTTTCCAGTGGAAGCTATACCTACGTCACTGATGGTGATAAGGAACTTAAGTCTTTCAAAATTGACCACGATCTGCAATTCCGGATTCCGTTCATTAAAAAAGCAATCGCTGCAGCCGGCGGCAAACTGACATTGTTTGTCAGCCCCTGGAGTCCTCCGGCGTATATGAAGGACAACAATGATATGCAGCATGGAGGCAAATTAAAACCTGAGTATTACCAGACCTGGGCTGACTATTATGCGAAGTTTATAAAAGCATATGAAAAAGCCGGAATACCTGTATGGGGCATGACAATTCAGAATGAACCAATGGCAACCCAAAAGTGGGAATCCTGCATATATACTGCAGATGATGAGCGTGATTTTCTCAAAAATTATCTCGGTCCGACAATTCAGAAAGCTGGTTTGGGAGATAAGAAAATAATTGTATGGGATCATAACCGTGACCTGATGGTCCAGCGGGCTGATGTCATTTTCAGCGATCCGGAAGCTTCAAAATATGCCTGGGGAATGGGATTTCATTGGTACGAAGGTTTGAGCGGAGGAGATAAAATGTTTGATAATGTCAGACTTGTTCATGAGGCCTATCCCGATAAGAACCTGATGTTTACAGAAGGGTGTCCTGACCGTTTTAATGCAGGTATGTATAATAACTGGGGACTCGGGGAAGCTTATGGCCGCTCCATGATAAATGATTTCAATAACGGAACAGTAGGCTGGACCGATTGGAACATTTTACTGGATGAGACCGGAGGACCTAACCATGTTCAGAATTTTTGTTTTGCCCCGGTACATGGGAACACGAAAACAGGACAACTGATTTATACAAATTCATATTATTATATTGGTCATTTCTCAAAATTTGTTCGTCCGGGTGCAAAACGGATAATAAGTGCTGCAAGCCGCAGCCAGTTGCTGACGACGGCATTTATTAATGAGAATGGCAAAGTAGCAGTAATTGTTATGAATCAGAGCAATCTGAAAATTACTTATAATCTGTGTATTGGTCATAATGCAGCCGAAGTAAAAATACTGCCTCATTCAATCCAGACTCTGGTTTTATTTTAATTGTTTTATCCCCATATTGTAAAGTGTAAAGCTGAAGATATCAGCATACTGTTCAATAGACTTGCTGACAGGAGTTCCTGCTCCATGTCCGGCATTTGTCTCAATCCTTATAAGAATGGGATTATTTCCTGCCTGTTTAGTCTGTAATTGTGCAGCGAATTTGAATGAATGGGCAGGAACAACTCTGTCGTCATGGTCACCCGTAGTGATAAGCGTGGCAGGATATTTAATACCCTCTTTTACATTCTGAACGGGCGAGTATTTAAAAATGTATTCAAACATCTCCTTGCTATCCTCAGAAGTGCCAAAGTCATACGCCCATCCTGCCCCCGCTGTAAAAGTATGATAACGAAGCATATCCATTACACCGACGGCCGGAAGAGCTACTTTCATAAGGTCAGGTCGCTGAGTCATTACAGCGCCAACAAGGAGGCCGCCGTTTGATCCACCTCTGATCGCAAGAAAATCTGAAGAAGTATACTTCTTTTCGATGAGATATTCACCGGCAGCAATGAAATCATCAAATACATTCTGTTTACGCATCTTTGTACCAGCAAGGTGCCATTTTTCACCATATTCACCGCCCCCTCTTATATTGGCGACAGCGTAAATGCCTCCCGTTTCAAGCCATAAGGCAACAGGTATACTGAAACCGGGTGTTTCGCTTATATTGAAGCCACCATACCCATAAAGAATAGTCGGGTTTTTACTATTGAGCGGAGTTCCTTTCCTGCGGGTAATTATCATAGGTATTCGTGTTCCATCTTTAGAATTAAAGAAGATCTGCACTGATTCAAAATCGTCCCCGTTAAATGATACAACAGGTTTTTTATATACTTCAGAATTCCCGGTTTTGGGATCAAGCTTATAGATAGTTGTCGGTGTTATATAGTTTGTAAACGAAAAATATACTTCCTTGTCAAGCCTTTTGGCTCCAAAACCCGATGCAGTTCCGATTCCGGGTAAAGTAATTTCACGGACGAAAACACCATTTCTGTCGTATTGCTTTACTTTTGATATAGCATCAATCATGTAATGTGCAAAGAAGTATCCTGAGCCAGCAGCAGGTTCAAGAACGTATTCTGTTTCAGGTATCAGGTCAACCCAGTTTTCAACTCCCGGGTTTTCTGCATCAACAGTTACAACTCTTTTATTAGGTGCATTAAGGTTGGTTACAATGAAAAGCTTCGACCCATCATTATCAAGTACTGAATGATCATTATCGAAATTGCCAACAACAATTGTGAACTTATTCCCTGGTTTTTTCAGATCCTTGATATATAGTTCATTACCTGTTGTAGATACTGATGCAGTCACTACAAGATACCTTCCGTCTTCAGTCACAGTTCCGATGACATATCTTCTTATAATATCAGATCCAAATACAACTTTATCTTCTGTTTGTTTTGTACTAATTTTATGAAAATAAAGTTTATGGTGATCAGTCTTTGCCGAAAGCTCGCTACCTTTTGGTTTGTCATAACTTGAATAATAGAATCCTTCATTGGCCTGCCATGAGAGACCGCTGAACTTTATATCTTTTAAGGTATCGCCAATGATCTCTTTTGTCTCAGCATCCAGTACGATTACCTTTCGCCAGTCGGAACCACCTTCAGAAATAGAATATGCAACCTTACTGCCATCTTTTGTAAATTCCATTTCACCCAGAGATGTTGTTCCGTCAGCTGAAAACTTATTCGGATCAAGAAATACTTCCGGATCGCCATTGTTTTTCTGACGATAAATGACAAACTGGTTCTGTAACCCGTTATTCCTGAAAAAGTAAGTATAAGCGCCTTCTTTTTGCGGAGCAGAGAATTTTTCGTAATTCCACATTTTCTCAAGTCGCGATTTTATTTCCTCCCTGTATGGAATCGCTTCAAGATAGCCAAATGTGACTTTATTCTGCTCTTTTACCCAGGCGGCTGTCTCCATAGATTTGTCATCTTCAAGCCAACGGTATGGATCAGGAACCTTAGTCCCAAAATAGGAATCAATAACATCACCCTTTTTTGTCAGAGGGTATTCAATTTTCTTATTCACCGGACTGTTACATGAGATCAGAATTGCCATAACAGTAATTGCCAGGATTTGGTTTTTCATGATAATTTATTTTAAAATTCATTTACAGCGATTGGCTATCCATCAGACTTAATATTCAAAAGTAATTAATTGTTTAAATTAGCAGCACAGATTTTAAAACTATTATTATGAGAAAAGGAATTATAATTTTTATAATGGTCATGAGTGTTGTGGATCTGGCAAGTGCTCAGGAATAGGATATACAGGCTTATGGTCAGAAGGCGGCATTTCAGTCAGGTATGTTTTCTAGAAAATCATTTAGTTTACCCCAAAACATATTCGTCAAATCAGGGTTCAATATTCCTTGATAATTTATAATTTTAGATTTAATTGATAAATAGGATTTAAAATTATATAAGATGAAAAGATTATCGGCATCAGTTTTAATTATCTTCTTTCTTCCATTCATTATTACAGCCCAGAATAAATTTAACGGGCTTGATATGAACCTTGGAAATCTTTACAGGTTATCCGATGCAAAAACCCGTTCAATAAGTCCCGAAAACATTTCAGGAGAAAAAGGGAAAGGAGGAATGGCAGATCCTGCCGACAGAGACAAATATAACATTGCCAATGCATCAAGTGCTGCACGGGATCTTGGTCAGGGATGGAAAGTAAATCCCTTTGTCAGAATTAAGCCGGGAGAAACTTTCAAAATGGCAGAGATTGAAGGCCCTGGTGCCATACAGCACATCTGGATGACTCCGACCGGAAACTGGCGATTCTCAATTCTTCGAATCTATTGGGATGATGAAACTGAACCATCAGTTGAATGCCCTGTTGGCGATTTTTTTGGGATGGGGTGGAATAAATATTCTCCGCTCGTCTCATCAGCTATCTGTGTAAACCCGGGAAGTGCTTTTAATTCATATTGGGTGATGCCGTTCCGAAAAAAGTGCAGGATAACAATGGAAAACATTGACGATGCCGATGCAATGACATTGTTTTACCAGATCGATTATACATTGACCGAAGTGCCCTCCGATGCGGGGTATTTTCATGCACAGTTCCACAGGGCAAATCCTGATGAAACATCGGTACATACGATTATTGACGGAATAAAAGGGAAAGGTCAATATGTTGGAGTTTACCTTGCCCTGGGAGTCAATAATAACGGCTGGTGGGGTGAAGGTGAAATTAAATTTTATATTGACGGAGACACCAAATTTCCAACCATCTGTGGTACTGGTACAGAAGATTATTTCTGTGGTTCCTATGACTTTGATACCAATAAGAAGAATAATGCCGGGATGGAGGAATCTGTCTATACTGAATTTTGTACTCCCTATTCAGGGTTGCACCAGGTTATCAGGGGCGATGGGCACTACAATGTAATGCAACGCTTTGGCCTTTACAGATGGCACATTATGGACCCTATCCGTTTTGAATCTGATCTTAAAATCACAATTCAGGATCTCGGTTGGCACCTTGGTGGAAGGTACCTGAAACAACAATCAGATATTGCCTCAACCTGTTTCTGGTATCAGACTGAACCGCATGCTAAGTTTCCAAAGCTACCTGATTGGCAGAAACTTGAGGTGAATTAAGTTTTCCAGTTTAGAACTTTCCAGCCTCTTTTTATTGCTGCTTTTTTAAGCTTTTTATCCGGATTGACACAAACAGGGTTTCCTACTGCATTGAGAGCAGGGAGGTCTGAAATTGAATCGCTATAATACCAGGCATCTGATGGTAAATTGTTATTTTTTTCACAATACGCCAGTAACCTGATAGCTTTTTCTTCGCCATAGCAAAGATGACCAAGCGGGAGCCCGGTCATGTATCCGTTCATAACTTCAAGTTCGGAACAGATGACATCATCAATATTAAGATTTTTAGCCATTTCCTGGCATATAATTGTCAAGGCTGAAGAGAGAATCACAACTTTGGCATCTTTCGCCTTATGGAATTCTATTTCAGATATCGCTTCTTTATAAACTGATGGGAGAAGTACTTCATAGAATACTTCGGAACACAGATCAACTATCGATTTTTCGGGAATGCCCTTAATCCAGCTAACCATCTGGTTTGTCATTTTCAGCGGATCTTTAAGTTTAAGCCTGAATTCAAGAGAAAGAAAAATGGCATTTACAAGATTCCAATGGGTCAAAAGGCCTTTCCTATAAGCTCCTCCGGCTAAAGCTCTCCCACTTATTGATCTGGTTATTGTCTGGTCAAGGTCAAAGAATGCAATATATCTTTTGGTGGTAATTCTATCTTTTGAAAAAATGGTTTCCATCAGGATTATATATTATTTTTAATGCCCCGGGCAAAAGTGTCACGTCAAATCTGCTGGAAAAGTACAATTCTCCGTCCAAATGAAAAGGGACCACTTCCGGAAATTCCAGATTAATTTCTTTTGTTTGATAATAACTTACTCTTTTGTCAACAATATGTTTTCCTTCAGGCACTTTAAGAAGGATAGAAAATCTCTCAGGAAGAGAAAGCTTTTTTATCATGCAAACATCTAATAATCCGTCATTTGCAATAGCCTTTGGGGTCAGGTAGAATCCACCAGCAAACCTCCTGCCAATTGCAATAGTGTTAATAAAACAATCTGTTTCATGTCTGCCCGTCCCGGTGATAACAGTCATTCTTTTTTCCCTGAAGAACAGGAGAGTCTTAACAATATGCCATATATATTTATATTTACTTCCTCTTTTCACTTTCCCGGGTTCTGTATAATTCTCAGCTGCCACCTGTGCATCAAATCCCAACCCCATACCATTAAGAAAGATCATTCCATTACACGACCCGGCGTCCATCGCAATCACGTTTTTGTCAAAAAAGATATCCCAATCCCTGTCTCCAAAACGGTTGGGGAATCCCAATATCTGAATGAAGTCATTTCCTGTACCGGCAGAAATTATCCCGGTTGTAACATCTTTTTTATCAATCAGTGGTCGGCACATTTCATTAAAAGTTCCGTCACCACCGACTGCAATTATATACCTGAATCCTCTTTTGGCATACTGCTCTGACAATTCGGTTGCATGACCGCTTCTTTCCGTGAAAACAATTTCTGCGTCAACATTATGTTTTTGAATCATTTCCTCGAGTTTGGGGACAATTGATTTTGCAAAACCGTTCCCGGCTATCGGGTTAACAATAAAAACCCATTCCCTTTTTACGTTATCCATGTCAGAACTTTTCAATATCTTGGGAATATTAATTACAATAATGCATTTCAACTTTCATATTAATGATAAGCCGATTCAATAACAGTTTTAACTGTTTCTATTATTTCACAGTCATTCTTTCCTATTAATTCTTCTCTTTTAATGGGTTTATGGATGACTACATCAAGTTTAGAATCGAAGTTAATATAAAACCTGTTTTTTGGTTTTAAATTATAGAACCCGTTCAGTGTAACAGGTAATATTTCAATATCTCTGGTCCTGAAGAGGTAAATGAATCCTCTATAGAATTGGTTGATTTTCCCGTTAAGTGTTCTAGTTCCTTCCGGAAAGATTGCAACTGATTGATATTTAGATTTATGAATAAGCTGATCAATCATCTGTTTTGTATTTCTATAGGTTGGTTCTTTAAAGGGTACATAGTCCATTATTTTCAATAAGTTGCTAAAAAGAGGAACTTTAAGAAGCCGTTCATGTCCAAACCACGATATTCCAGGGTAAAATGATGTTATTGCGACAATATCAAAAAGGCTGGCATGGTTAGCTACCAGAATATACCTTTCTCCTTTTTTAATGTTTTCTTTTCCAAAAACCTGGAATTTTTTTCCCATAATCAAGAAAACTGATTTTGCCCACATCTGAAAGAGAAAACGGATAGGTTTTTTCAAATGTAATAAGGTGAGAATTAAAACAATAAATACTCCGACAGCAGTATAGCAATAAAGTATGCCAAATAATAGAACTGAAAGTACTGCGTAAAGTCGTGAACGCATTGTAAATGAATAAATCTTCCCGGCTGAAAAATAGTAATTTTTTTTATTTAAAAGTAATCTGTTCTGATATTAACTCTTTTTCATAATTTTATAAGGTACCAGCTTCGTCTTTAAATTTCTCAATCTTGTTTAATATTTTCGGGGATGAAAAACAAAAAAGGACTTACACGTCGCAGGTTTATCACCAATACCGCACTGGCCGGTATCGGGACAATCGGCTCTGCAAATCTTTTAACTTCCTGTACAGGGAAAAGTATCGAAACTGCCAATAAAATGAAAACTGACAGCCATGAATATAACGGGCATTATTCAGGGAAAAATCTTGATCGTATTGCATTTCCTGTTGGAGGAATCGGAGCAGGTATGTTCTGTCTGGAAGGTACAGGAGGTATATCGCATATGTCTATACATAACCGCCCTGAAGTTTTTAATGAGCCATGCATGTTTGCAGCAATATCGGTGAAAGGGTTGAAAAACGGTACAAAAGTTCTGGAAGGTCAGGTTCCGGACTGGAAGAAATTCGGACAGCCCGATTCGGCAAACGGATCAGGGGGGACAAGTTATGGTTTTCCACGTTTTCAGAACACGAGATTTACCGCCAGGTTTCCGTTTGCTGTTATAGAAATGCAGGATAACGATATCCCGCTTGATGTACAATTAACAGGATGGAGTCCTTTCATCCCAACCGATGCTGACAACTCAAGTCTGCCCGTCGGAGCTTTTGAATATTCGTTCAGAAATAACGGCGCCTCTAAGATTGAAGCTCTCTTTTCATATAATTCAAGAAATTTTATGAACCAGATAAATGGTGTCAATAAAATAAGAGCTGCTTCAAATGGATTTATCCTTTCCGAAGAGGGTGTAAAGAATAAGCCTGAAACCAAAGGGGATTTTGCAATTTTCACAAATGAACCCGGTACAATCGTTGATCATTGCTGGTTCAGAGGCGGCTGGTGGGATCCTCTAACAATTACCTGGGGAACAATCATGAAAGGAGAAACACGGCAGAAAGATCCTGTTGAAAAAGGAGCTCCCGGCGCATCATTATTCATTCCTTTAACACTGAATCCGGGTGAAACAAAGGTTATAAAACTAATGATGGCGTGGTATGTTCCGGATACGGATCTTAATTATGGGAAGGATCCGGAAGAAAAAGTTAAAGAGAAGTGCAGTGAGAAGAATTGTTCCTGTAAAGATCCGTTTTATAAACCCTGGTATTCAGAAAAATTTAAAGGGATAGATGAAGTTGTAAACTACTGGAAAACAAACTATAATGATCTTCGCAATAAATCCGGATTATTTAAAGACTCTTTCTATAACACCACACTTCCCGGTGAAGTTATTGAGGCAATAGCTGCCAATTTGGCTATACTTAAATCTCCGACTGTGTTAAGACAACCTGACGGGAAGTTATGGAGTTGGGAAGGATGTGGCGATAATTCCGGTTGCTGTGCCGGTTCCTGTACCCACGTCTGGAACTATGCCCAGGCAATTCCACACCTCTTTCCAAAACTTGAACGGACACTACGTGAGACTGAGTTCTTCCCGAGTCAGGACAAGGAGGGTCATCAGACATTCAGGTCGGCATTGCCAATACGACCTGTTGCAACTACTTTTTATGCAGCGTCTGACGGGCAGCTGGGAGGGATAATGAAAATGTACCGCGACTGGAGAATAAGCGGAGATGGTCAGTGGATGAAGAAAATGTACCCAAAGGTAGCGGAAAGTATGGATTATTGTATCCGTACCTGGGACCCAAGATCAACAGGGACACTTGAGGAGCCTCATCATAATACGTATGATATAGAATTCTGGGGCCCTGACGGTATGTGTACAGGTTTTTATCTGGGGGCATTAAAGGCCATATCTGAAATGGGGAAATTTCTCGGCGAAGACGTTCAAAAGTATCAATCACTGTATGAAAAGGGCAGAAAAGCACTTGAGACAGAACTGTATGATGGTGAGTATTTTATACAGAAAATTCAATGGAAGGGTTTAAATGCATCTGATCTTGTTGCAGCATCCAAAGGTGTCTGGAACTCTGACTATTCAGAAGAAGCAAAGGAATTATTACAGAAAGAGGGACCGAAATATCAGTACGGAAAAGGATGCCTATCTGACGGGGTCCTTGGAGTATGGATAGCAGAGGTTTGTGGTTTAAAAAATATTGTTGATCCTGTAAAAGTTGCCAGCCATCTTAAATCTGTTTATAAATACAATTTCAGACCGGATCTGTCTGACCACTCAAATCCACAGCGCCCTTCCTATGCGCTCGGAAGGGAAGGCGGACTTCTTTTATGTACCTGGCCTAAAGGGGAGATGCTTTCCCTGCCTTTCGTTTACAGTAATGAAGTCTGGA
>Ga0182027_10003984_pt1 | contig 23109 bp, 30 predicted proteins | sample 712E1DmetaG_FD_121300 | JGI IMG/M metagenome (GOLD analysis project Ga0182027, IMG submission 121300) | Permafrost microbial communities from Stordalen Mire, Sweden - 712E1D metaG (Illumina Assembly) | ecosystem: Environmental > Terrestrial > Soil > Wetlands > Permafrost | place: Sweden... | reverse complement strand
TAAATTCACAACCATCACCCGTACTAATAATAGTATTATAATGAAAACATTGTTGTTCGAGTGCCTCGTGCATTGCACTGGTGTCTTCCTTGCTCATCTTATCTAACTCATCAATGCAGCAGATCCCTTTGTTTGTGAGAACAAGGGCTCCTGCCTCTAATGCATATCCTCTCAAGAATTCATCTTTTACAACAGATGCTGTCAAGCCTGCTGCGCTTGCGCCTTTACCTGAGACATACCTGCTCTTTGGCGCGACAATGCTTATCCTCTTGAGCATCTGACTTTTTCCAGAATTGTGGCAGACTATTCCGTTCGCAATAAAGGTGTGGCTCTTTGGTACTTCAAAATCGAAAACATCTATGATTCCTGCTGATTCTATCGAGGCTATGCGTTCATATCTTTGTGGAGATTTTCTTTTTTGTTTTTCGCTTCTTTCTTCTATACTATGTAATACTTCTTTAAGCTTATATTTCTTTTTTGATGAATTGAATCCAATATATTTTGCAAATAATTGTATATCTCTACACCTTCTTATGCACAGGTTATCTTCGTAAATTCTAGATTGTATTCCATAATAGAGTAGTAGTAGCTGAACATCCTGCAAAAGCCTTTTGTGTACAGATTTTAGTTGAACTGAAGTTCTTCCTCTCCCCTTACTGAAAGCGCATCCATCAGCCTCAAAAAGCCAGCTGATGAAGCTCGACACTACGTGCGATGGACTTTTGAATATTGCCTGTGGAACTCTTTTATTCGATAAGAATGAAACTGCATGTACAATTTGCCTGCTGTTTATCTCAACTATATGCATCTGCTGTGTTGATATGAAAGTTCGCAAAAGGCCGTTTCCATCATCAATAGTTTTCATATCTGACGAGACGTTAGTAATCCTGATTGAAGGTATTATACTAAATGTTTCTGTACATAATTTGGAGAGAGTACTTACTAGGTCTTTTTCTTCTTCATTGACATACATCGCAACGCTATACCCTCTAGTATGTATATTTCCATCACCGAGTATATACCCGCATAATGCTGCTAATTCTGGTGTAAATTTTTTTGGTAAGTGAACTTTTTTGAGTTTTTTTGATAATATCTTTGTGTCACTAAAATTTGTTGGCACAAGATTTTTTACATTGTTCGGGATTTTTGGCATCACTCTTATATTTTTTCCAATGTCGAGCTTGTCTGCTCTTTCCCATCCATTTTTTGTGAGAAGTGGCTGATTGTATGTGCAAATTATTTCCTTTCCTGTTTCTGTTGTTAGTTTTAATACTGGTTGATTTTTATAATGCTGGAAATTTGTCGCAACATCATAAGGTTTATCATTTGGACTCTTTCTTATTTTTGTTACAATTTCATGGATAGGCTGCATATGTTTTTGGCCTATTTTATCTATTCTTTCCATACCATTATATAATAACGCGACCTGAGAGTCTCCTGAAATACATCCGGGGTCGCCAATTAATAATATATGTATATCTCCCCTGCTTATGGACTTGTCGTCCTTGACTTTCCTCACGCCGCCAAATAGTTGCAGTATCAATGCTTCCTTGACCTTGTCGTGCCCGTATATCGATGGCGCAATCGAACCGATGAGTTTTTTGAATAATTTTGGATCTTCAGAAAGTTCTTTTATCTCCTTAATCTCCTCTGGGCTGATATTAAGTTCTGTGAAATCTTCAGCAACAGACTCTACATAGTTTGCCTCGAGCATAAGATCATATCTTGTTAATCTTCCACCATCTTTTGCAAGTATCGGGACTTCTTTAAGGATTCCTGTGACGATATTCTTCGATCCAGGATTTGTCCTTTTCTCCGACATAGGACTGACCAAGTCTGCTTTCAAGAATATGTCGAGCCTTTTTGGCTGCTCTGATCCTTCTAAGTCTTCAGGAGCCTCTTCCAAGACGATTTTCTGCGCATCGATCATCTCTTTGCTGATCAATCTGAATTTTCCTTTTCTTCCGCATCCGCACTTTGTCGGCTCACGGAATTTTGTGTCGAGTTGGAGAACAGTCATTGTGTTGCCGCATGATGGGCATTCGAATTTTGCGCTAGTTACCTGAGGTCTTACATCAGATTTTTGCCTGATTATACCCATTACTTGGATGAACTTTCCTAGATGAATGCTTCTGATATCTCTTACTGCGCTCTGCTGTGTCTTGGGTATGTTTCTGATTCGCAGCCTGAAGTCTTTGATGTTCTGAAAATCAAATTTTTCTATGGCAATCTCTCCTGCGCGGATGCCGTCTTCTGGATTTTCTATGACGTCTTGCGCAAGGTCCAGATTGAACTTGCTCAGGTCGCTGAAATTTATCACTAAATATTTCTCGCCTTTAGAAATAGCTTCATGCAATTGGTTCTTGTAGATAAGGTCAAAAAATTCATAGAACTTATCTATCTGTTCAGTGATTTCCATATTAAGCCCCCACCCGAACCGTTAGCAAAAAATTATCAAAAAATATTTCGTAATTACCTATTTTCCGACCTTTTTCAATATTACTATCAATTTTTCTAACGCTTGTCTCGCCTCTTCTTCAGATTTTGTACCTGTGCAGACAACTTTTCCATTGCTGAACAATAAGAATGTCGCTTTTGCCTCTATTAGCTTATAGACTAAGCCTGGGAACTGCTCTGGCTCATATTCTGTGTTTGGAAGCTTCATCGCTAGGTTGTTCAGGTTCAGATCCATCCCGATGGATCCTGCTGCAACCATATTCTGGATGGTTATTTTCGGTTTTATCGTGATTTTTATGCCAATCTTCTGTAGGCTTTCGATTATCTTTTGTATTGATTCCTCGACTTTTTGTATGCTTCTTGCTCCTGTGCATACTATTTTTCCTGATGAGAATATCAATGCTGAGGTCTTCGGGTCCTTGATTCTTATCACAAGGCCAGGGAATTGCTCTGGATTATATTCTGTATTGCTGAGTGTTGCTGCCATTTTTTCTAATGGGATGTTGTGCTCTAATGAAGAACTTACTACAATGTTTACTATCTGTAGGTCTCTTGCAGGCGTGTCTAGCGCCTTTTCAGAGGTTTTGGTTTTCTTAACTATTTTTTTTGCCATGTTTATCTCCCCCGAATATATAACATCCTTTATAGCGTGCGATAAAGGTCGAATTCTCTTTATAAAGGAAATCGTCTATTATTTATAAATGCGATTGTTTGAGCACAAAGCAAAGATTTTCCATAAGAAGCGAAGGCTATTCGTCACTCTTGTAGTGCGAACCTCGATTTCTTCTGGAAACCTTTGTTATTGCTAAAAATATGTTTTAAAGGTCTTAAAAGACTTTCAGTGTATCTAGTATACAAAAATCAACATCTAACTAACCCCTTCATGACAGATGGAACTTACTGGAAAGTGATTCAAAAAGAGCATTATAAGAAAATGTCATTCAAAACTATATCTTTCTAATATCTTATCCAATTCCTCTGGCTTTTGTATGTCAAAGTTGCCTTTTTCTGTGCCTTGGCCTGCCCAATTCACAGTTATAGTCTTGATGCCTAATCCTTTGCATGTCTTTATGTCCTTGTCGCCTTTTCCTATATAGAATTCTGGCTTGCCATATTTTTTTATGAGCTCTTCAAACAATTCCTTTTTATCAGGCTGCTTTTCCATAGGACTTTTTATTATTATATCAAATATATCTGAGCAATGCACTTTTTCCAAGATAGCATCGACAGCCAATGCAGGAGCAGAAGTCACAAGCACAATATGATATTTTTTCTTGAGGGTTCTTAGATGCTCAGCGAATTCATCTATCAGATCCCACTTCTTCACAGCCTCGACAATCCCCATCGCATAGATGTTTCTAGCGAATGCATTCCTCGAGGCCTCATCGATGTCCCCAAGATATTTTAGCATCACCTCATGGACATATTTGAAATAATCCTCTTTGAAAGCATGCTCATTGATTGTCTGATCGCGCAACAGCTCAGCCATTATCCGAAACCATTCCTTGTGCGCGATATCAAAAGGCCTAGACTTGAGCAGGCCTCCGTCAAAATCTATCACCAGCATCTTCTTAGTCATATGAAACTGAAAGATTAGCAGATTATTAAAGTTTCTTAATTTATTGGTTGTTAACTATGGTTAACTTTTTATAATAGCTCAGTTTACCTGTATGATGGAAATGCCTCATGAGATAATTGTCTGGTATGTGTTGCCTGCGCTTCGCAGAGGGCTGGTGATAGAGCTCAAGCAACTGAAGATGGCACAAAAAGACATCGCAAGAAGCATGCGCGTCACAGAAGCGGCAGTATCACAATACATGCACAACAAAAGAGGATCAAAAGAGATTAAATTCAGCAGAAAGCTCTCTAAAGAGATAAAAAAATCTGCTCTTCGCATAAAGAATTCAAAGAACAAGGACACGCTGATGAAGGAGCTCATAAGATTGGTCAAGTTGTCTAGCAAGGAAAGGATAGTGTGCAGAAGATGCGCCATGAAGAACGGAAGATGCAACATATGTAATCTGCAGTACTGATTATTCAGAATATTAAATTAATTATCATCTTTAAATCACAAAATATTTAAAATAATCCCTTGTTTTCTATTTCAAGGTGGTATTGATGGAGATGAAAGGCGTTCAGATAATGACATATGATAATAATGGAGAGTTGTTCTTCCTTATATTGCGCAGGGTCGAGGGATGGAAAGGATGGGAATTCCCTAAGACATTGCTTAGTGATGGAGAAACTGAAGAGCAGGCTGTGGAAAGGCTTGTCAAAGATCAGGTAGGGATATCAAAGTATAAGATCGCACGCAAGATGAACTCCACGCAGGCATTCCAGGACGGGCAAGACACTCATGTGTTCCAGTTCTATCTGATTAATGCATCGATGAACATTCCTGTGAAGAATTATGCAAGCGCAAAAAAACATGACAATTATCTCTGGGCTATGCTAGATAATGTAGAGCACAAGCTCACATGGGAGCCAGAGAAGGTCGCCCTGAAGGAAGGATTAGGGATAATAAAGGAAGTAGAAGAGATGTAAAAAAAAAGAAAAATTTTTGTTCTTATTTTTTTACCTTAAAAAATCCGATCGGTGCATCTGTCAGGGCAAAGTAGACGCTGTCCGAATATATGCTGTATAATGTGTCATTGTCCATAAGCGCCAGATGATTACCGTCGCCAAGGTTGAATTTTTTTGATTCTTCGTATGATGCTCCTGTCTTGCGCCAAGCCCATCCATAACTTATAGCTATATAGAGATTATCTTTGGTCATCATCTTGAGTCCGCTTTCTGTCCCTAATGCGTATAACGTATATTCTGGTTTTTTTGTTGTGTCTTTAGCTATCGGTGTGTTTATAGTGCTTACTCTTCCTCCATTATGTGTCGCTTCACCATCAATAAGGCCGCCGATTTTACCTTTTGCGCAGTTCATCGACAATGCTGCCAGACAAATCAATGCTATATTCTTTGCTTTCATTTTTTCATCCTCTTTGCTTTTTTCATCTTTTTTGTCAAATAAATCGTAAGAGCGTTCTTAATATTTGTTCTTACTACTTAGTGATATACCAATCTATATATAAGTTTAAATAGTAGTACTGACTACTACTATTTATGCATGAATTCAAACCAGAGATATTGGACGCTTTGGAAGAGGCGGGCCTTAGCAGGACAGAGTCAATAATATATCTGAGCATCCTGAAGAAAGGTCCTTCGACAGCATATAAGATTGCCAAAGAATCCGGATTATACAAGGCCAATACCTATCAAGCGATAGAGGGATTGATCAAGAAAAATCTTGCAACACAAATTATTATCGATAATAAGAATATAATAAAAGTCTTGCCTCCTGAAGAGCTCATCTCAAAACTTGACAGGCAGAAAGAGAAGATGCAATCAATATTGCCGATGATTGAGAGAGGTCTTGATGAAGAGCCTGAAGGAATTTCTTTACATGTAGGAGTTCCTGCATTCATGAACATATTGTATTCTCTATTAAAATTAGGCAAGGAAATATATGTATATGATATACCGAGCTATGTTCCTGAAATGGTAAAGAATTATATAATGCAGTTTCATAAAGAAAGGATAAAACATAAAGTAAGTATGTATCACATATATGATTATGATACTGAAGAGCGAATAAAATTTCTTAATAAGATGAAGTACACTTATGCAAAAAGAGGCAAGATTAACAGGCAATCAAGGGTCTCAACAATGACGTGTGGGGATGTGTCATTGATAATCAATTGGAAAGATAAGGCAAAGACGATACAGATAAAAGACAAAGATGTCGCAGAAGCATACAAAGGGCAGTTTGATATATTGTGGAAACTATAAAGAATTATATTATCTCATCAGTTCATCGACTTCTTTTTTTGTGAGAAATCTCCATTTGCCTATCTTCACATCGAGCTTGAGGTTTCCGATGCGTGTCCTTGAAAGCTCTTTGACATAATATCCTAGTTTATAGAGCATCCTCTTGATTATCCATTTCTTGCCTTCATGTATTGTTATCTCTAATTGATCGCGGTGATACACTTTGACTTTTCCTTTGATATATCCGTCTGCAAGCCTCACTCCCTCTTCTATCTGCTTGATGTCCTTATCATCTATTCTCTTGTCGAGCTTCACAAAATATGTCTTGTCTTTCTCATATCTTGGATGTGTTATCTTGTTTGCAAAATTCCCATCATTAGTCAATAGCAGGAGCCCTGTGGTGTTCCGATCAAGTCTTCCTACAGGAAATATCCTCTCTCTGATCGGTATGAGGTTTATCACGCTCTTGTCAACATCAGGACTTAATGTCGCCTCATAATGCTTCGGCTTGTTGAGCATGATATATATTGGCTTGTTCTTCTCTATATACGTGTCTCCCACATATATCTCATCAGTCTCGATATCTGCCTTGTCGCCGAGATGTATTATCTTCCCATTCACCCGAACTTTCCTGTGCTCTATGAATTCCTCAGCCTTTCTCCTGCTGCAATATCCAGAGTTTGAGATGATCTTTTGTACGCGCTCTTCCATAAGCAAAGAGAATTGCATATGTTTTATAAACATTTTTAAATTATATAACAATATCATTTATATGAAAAATCTTGATGTGGTTGTCCCGAACAATAATGAGAAAGAGCTTATAGAGATGGCGATAAAGTCAGGATTTGAAGAGCTGGTTTTATTGTCTGAAAATATAAATTATCAATACGATATAAGAAAGTACTTAGTTCCCGAAGGCAAGATAATTATTAAAAAAGGATTTTTAGCAAAAGACATCTCGCATATTAGCAAGGCAAGGAAGCGCTTTGATTATATATTTGCGAACGCAGAAAGGAAATTCTTTGAGCAGAAGATAGATTATATAATAAATTCTGAACTCTCAGACAGGAAAGACTCGTTCCATTACAGGAACACTTCATTGAACCAAGTGCATGCAAAGCTAGCAAAAGAGAATAATATCACGATAGTGTTCAACCTTGGGCTGCTTCTAGAATCTAATATGAGAAATAAGCAGATATTTTTCGGAAGGATGCTGCAGAATGCGCGGCTAGTCAATAAATACAAACTGAAACATGCAATATTCAGTCTGGCATCAAAGCCATCAGAGATGAGAGGGCCGGTAGTGATGAAGGCGATGGAGAATGTTCTGGGATTGTAATTATTTTGCTGTCTTCTCGCCCGTCGTTTCTCAACAATCAGGATTGGCCAGTTGTAGCAAGAGAAACTGATTGGTCGCTCAGTATTCGGTCTAGATTGTGGACCAAGAATAGCTGCCTATGTTCATTCAATGGGTTCGCCGTGCTCCTATAGAACTCAGGTGTGGATAGCATCAGGCTTAATATGTGTTTTCCTTCGATGTAATGGTCGCCTTCCCCTTGTATTATGTATGGCCTGTTCTTGAAAATAATCCTGTCGGGAATGTGCAATCGTCTCATCATATAATTATAGGGAATTGTGACATTCCTATCATTAAACTCCAGAACGACATGCGAATACTCCATTTCAATCATAGGCTGGAAATTAATGTGGGGTTATAAATTTTATCCTCGTTTCCTATCGCAAACTTTATATAATGCCTTGCTCCATTTCTTGGTATGTACGGCCTCAAGTATTCGCTCAAGCAGAATTTCTCTTATACAAGAAAAGAGATCATCGAGATGCTATGGACATCGCTTGCGTTCGCTTTCATATTATCATTTCGGCAATGGGGGATTGGCCCAAAGGCAAATCTTGGAGCCGGTATCGGCAATACATTCATAGCCATGATATTTGTGATGATCGCGATGCTTGCCCATGTCTCGCTGCAGAAGGTTGTTGCAATAAGGCTCGGATACAAGGCGACATATTCGTATTGGCTGAACGGATTGCTTTTTGCTGTGCTGCTGGCATTTCTTACAGCAGGATATTCTGGGTACATAGGATTCATATTCCCTGGCGCGATAATGATAGAGCATGTTGCGACATTGAGGCTAGGGAAATTCCGTTACGGGACAAATCTCAAGGATATAGCGAGAGTCGCCATGGCAGGATCTGTCGCTCACATACTTATGGTGATGGTGCTCGGGATATTTTATTTTGCGCTAGGGAGAAACGAGGTGGTGCTCAGCTTCATTATAGTGAACCTATTCCTGGCAATATATTCCATGCTGCCGATACCTAAGATAGACATCCCGACAAGGATGGACTCTGCATCTGACGGCCTCGGGGTGTTCTATTTCTCAAGGACATTATATGTGCTGATACTTGCGACAATATTGATATATGCCGCTCTTGTGTTTGTCGCGACAAATGTCGTGCAGCTGTGGTGGTTCTTCATACTGGCATTCATACTTGGCGCGGTCATATCAGGGCTCTATAGCATAGCTGTAGAGCAGCCTAACTAAGGATCTTTTGGAAATAAGCGTCTTTTGGAAGCATGCGCCTCAGAAGTATATCTCTTAAAAGCATATCTCTTTAGGATATCAGAACATGCTCCAAGCGCCTTTTGCAGCAAGATATATCGCGAATAATATCGTCACCAATTCTGGCCTGAAGAAGAGCATGATGAGAAGATAAAGCCCGACGATGCCGTCGATGATGCTCATCAGGTCGCCAAAGAACATCGCTGCTTTGATGAACAGGTATACTGATGCAGATATCATCACTTGCGCAGGAAGGCCTGCATATTGCGCAAGCAGCATTATCGCCGCGACCGCCACATCCATGAATCCCATAATTTTTCCGAGCATGGAAAGAAGATTCATCGATTGTTTAAAAAATTTCTTTTTTGTCCTTAAGGAACCTGATAAGGAATTATGTGATGAAAAATATGGCTTATAGAATACCTCGAATAGTATTTTGGGTTTTTTCGACTATAAAAGTACATAAGAATCATAAACTTTATAAAGAAGCTCCACCTGAAACCACTAATAACTCGACAGAGTTGGGGTGAAATAAAATGGAAACAGTTGCAAAAGTAGGCGTAAAAAAAGAAAAAGGCATGCTGTATTTTGTTGATAAGCAAGGAGATATCTCTGCAGCGACGATGGCACGCGGTGGCGGAAAGGCCAGGAAAGGATCAAAGAAGGTAGCAAAGGTAGGCGTGAAGAAAGAGAAGGGATACCTGTATTTCGTAGATAAGAAAGGAAACGTCTCCAGAGCCAAGATGGCCCGTGGCGGAAGAAAGAGAAAAAGATAAATAAAAATACGCGGTATTTTTAGGGATTGAAAATTCAGTAAATTTTCAATAAATTTTTTATAATCAAAAACAAGAGGTGAAAGCCTCTTGTCAAGATATTTTTTCTAGAAAGATTTTTATATGATGATGAGTTTTTCTATTCATGCTAATAATCGCACATAGAGGACATAGGAAAGGTCCAGAGAACAGCATTTCTGCTATCCTTCTAGCAAAAAAGCATCATGATATTTATGATGGCGTCGAGTTCGATGTGAGGTCTTCAAAAGATGGCAAGTTCTTTCTGCTGCACGATAAGACCTTGCATAGGACCACCAGCATGAATGGTCTGATTTCTGGCAAGCATTCAAATGAATTGAGCCGATGCGTTCTTGCCAATGGCGAGAGGCTACCTTCATTGGATAAGGCTCTCAGCAGCCTTAGAGGTTACAGAAAACCTGTATTTTTGGAGATGAAATCCCCTGGAAATGAGAAAGACCTTGCAAAGCTGTTGAAAAAGCACCGAATCAAGAACCTTATCCTGGACACCACGTTTGATTCTATGAGAATATTCCGCAAACTAAATCCTCGGATGAGATTCCATTATGATGCATTATTCTTGACAAAGAGAGAAGTGAGAAAAGCAAAAGGATTGGGCTGCTACTCTGTAGGATCGCCTGTATGGAGCCTGAGAAAAGGTGTTGTGGAAGAAGCAAAGAGGCTCAAGGTATTGATAATGCCATACAATATATTGACAAAGAGATTGCTCGACAGGGCAAAGAATCTTAAAGTCGACGGCATATTTGCAGATAAGTATTATTGAAGAACAATAACCATTATTGATTAGCTCTCATCATCTTCATGTTTTCTTCGGGATTTCGGCTTGGCATTATTTGTCAACCATGCTTTTTTCGACGCATATTGCGCAGGATTTTTTATCTTCGGGCAGAAATTGTCAGGATTGCAGAATTGAGTGTCAATCATATAGCCTCGATTGTCGCAGTTCGGCGGGCTCATCTTTTGCTTTTGCGACTTGAAGTACCTGAGCTGCCCTCTTATGTAAGTTTCACGCAGCCTGTCGGGATGGTTCTTCTCATTCCATTTCAGGACATAATCTTCTATCTTTTCATAAGACCAGTTGCATGCCGAAAGGAAATTGATGAGCACGAGCAAGGCCCTCTTCTTTCCATCCTCTAATCCTTGAGAGATCTTTTTGATGCATGGCGGGAAGAACTCCTCAGGCACTGCGATCTGGTCATATTCAAGAGTATGCATGATACTATTCGAGGTGGTCCTTTTTTTATATTGCTCAAAATCTTTTTCTGCCTTATTTTTTGCATCCCTAACGCTTTCAGGATCCTGATCAAAGGCCTTTTGGAATAGGTCTGAAGCTTCAGCATCCTTTGCCTCGAGCCTGTTAAGATAGGGGTATGGCTTGAAGTTTTTTATATCTGCCTCTTCTTTTTCAAATTTCAATATATGATTGATATTGAACGGCACAGATACAAGCCCTGTCTTTTCATGCAATGAATAGGGCATGCGATATAGGTGCCTTGAGCTGATAAGTATAGTGTCGATCTCGACTATCTTTCTAATGTCGAGCTTGTCCTTATAACTATTGGATCCGCATTTGCAAAGACTGATGCTGATCTCTTTTTTCACCATCATCTTCTTGCATTTTGGGCATAACATCACATCCTGACTCTTGGCCTTTATGGTCGTATCACATCCTGGGCATATATATTCATAATCATCAGATGCCTTTTCCTCTATAACACTATTGCATTTGCTGCATCTCTTTACCATTATTTCTGATTCTGTTTTTCCGGTGGCTTGCATGAATTTGTCATAGGTCAATGATAATTTCCCGAATCTGATGATCCTCTTCTCATGGTCAGGATTAATCAAATTACGGTCAGAATAATCGAGCAAATATCCTGCAATTTTTCTCGGGCCTTCAGGAAACCAATCTTTTATATCTATAATTGTTGCCTTTTGTTTTTCTTTATCGAATTTGGTTATTGATTGCGGGAACGCTTCGAAAGGAACGCCTATATGAAATCCCTTGCCGCCAGAAAATTTAACGCTTACACATCCTATATTGTGGTCTTTTAGCGCTTTTATGAAGACATATGTTATCAATTTGGCGAGAATCCAGTATGGGCAATCTATGTCTAATATCAAGTCCCAGCCTTTCCTCAGCTCATCCAATTCATTCCTTCGCATATTCGGGTTGAGCTGCAGAGGATTATGCCACGACTCTTCAGAAATATGGAAGCTCGTCGCGCCTTTTTTCGCAAACTCGAGGATATCATTCTCATATACCAATGTGTCAGGCCTTTTGCCGAAGCTGTCGTTGAACCTGATGCCGACTTCCTTATCCTTTGCATACGAAAGCATCAATTGCATGACATCCTTTCTCTTGTAATAAGATAGCGTCTGTGAAAGCGTGAGCATGATAGAGAAAATCGCGCATGGTTTATATAGATTTTGGGGGACTGGCTAGTGTGATAGCAACCTATTTAAACCATCAAACGTTCTCTTTGCGCATAATGGTCAGCTCGACATTGCTATTATATGTTTTTGGAAGCGTAATAATCGTGAGCCTTGTATCTCTTGTGGGGCTTGCATCATTTTCAATAAAGCAGAAAAGGCTAGAGAAGATATTATTATATCTTGTGAGCTTTGCCGTCGGCGCATTGTTCGGCGACGTGTTCATACACCTGCTGCCAGAGGCGTTCAAAGAGAGCAATGCATCACTTATAGGGATATATGTCCTTACAGGAATCCTGTTCTCTTTTATCATGGAAAAATTCATCCATTGGAGGCATTGCCATACACCATTATCAAAGCAGCATCATCACCATTTCGCCATCATGAACCTTTTTGGCGATGCGATGCATAATTTCATCGACGGCCTGATAATAGCAGGAGCATATTTTGTAAGCATACCTGTAGGTATCGCCACCACAACAGCAGTCTTGTTCCACGAGATCCCTCACGAGACAGGGAATTTTGCAGTATTGATATATGGAGGATTCACAAAACTCAAGGCATTGTTCTATAATTTTCTCACAGCATTGACAGCAGTACTTGGCGCATTGGCAGGCGTTTTATTGAGCAGCAGCACTTCAAGCTTTGCATTCCTTGTCCCGTTCGCTGCAGGCAATCTCATATATATCGCAGGCTCTGACCTTGTGCCAGAGCTGCACAAGAGCACATGCGAGGATTTCAGCCTCAAGGAAAGCCTATTCCAATTCATAGCAATAGCATTAGGCATAGGAGTTATGATGCTGCTGCTCTTGATGGAATGAGCATTTGAGACAGAACATGAAATTCTTTAAAATCTCAGTCTATGGAAGAGTGCATGGCGTAGGTTTCAGATATTCTGTACTGAATAAGGCAAAAGAACTTGGATTTCTCGGCACTGTAAGAAATACTCATGACGGTGTTGAAATAATAATCAATGATGAAGATTTTCTTGAAAAACTAGATATTTCATCTGCAAGAATTGATGATAAGATGATAGAAGAGATAGAAGTTGAAAAATCGAGATATAAAGATTTTCAGATAATAGACAGTACTTATTGACATTTTTAGGCGGGCTCGCTTTCAATCTCTTCGCAATCCGCAAGCTCTTCGAAAGCCACGCTTCTCTTCTTGATGTTTGTAGCGCAGCGTATAGAACCACTCATCTCTGGCAAGTATTGTATTGGTATCGAAGAGACTTTCATCCCTAAATCCTTAAGCAATCCATTGAATGCAGGAGTATTGCTGTTGCTGAATGCATAATCATCAATCACAAGGGCGTTGCATCTGAAGAATTGGCTTTCTGTATTGTTCTCAGGCAAGAACACCATCTCGTATCCGGTCTCTCTTTGTATCCATGAGAACCATTCATCGAGAGCGATTGGATCATATGCTGAATAATAATATCTATCTACCATTATTTTCTTTTTCGGATCAATTACAAGACAGCTCAAGTCTATATGGTAGATCATCGTGCCATTATGATTTATAGGACTTGGAACATTGTATGCTTTTCGACCATAGATGCTCTCTGCATGAATAGTGTCTATGTTTCTTTTCTCCTGCTTAAGATAGAATATATAGTCTGATATCAGTGCGAACGAAGATCCTATTATGACATCACCCCCATTTCCCATCCGACCATGCGCTCTTTCAGTGAAATAATTTCCATTGCTATACACCCAAAGATTTCTAGGCCAGTATCGAGAGCATCTTTCAATCGCAAAACCGCTTCTGGCTAAAGTTGAGGCAATCACATCATTTTCTTTCTGGTACTTGCTCATATGATGTCCCCCAACAACTATCACTTCATCCATATGTCTGGAAGCAGAACATGGATTATAAATTTTGCTTTTAGAATCTCAGTACTGCACTATTCATTCTTATGTATCTTCCTGAGGATAAATGATGAGAAATGGTAAGCATATCTTTTCTCTTCCAATCGTCTCCTGTGATTATCTTCCTGCAATATTTGCTCCTGCAATTGCACTTGAGCATATAATGTTGGGTGGTAGTCATGGCATAATCATAGCATAGCTCTTCACCTGCTTTGATGTTGCGCAGTGCTACGAAGATGATTTGTCCATCGACACCTATATTTGGGTCGCATGAATGGTTGAGATAGAGTGCAGTTAAAGGGATTTCTGACTTGTTGATTGGAGAGAGAGAAAAATTCTCTTCTATCTGCATATCATAATCACCAACCAGTCTTCTTATTTTCGGCAATTGTGCAGAATATATTATATGCCCGCTCTTGATGCCGACAATCTCGTCCTTGTGTATGTTATTTTTTGCAAATAATCCTTTACCTCTTTTAAGGCTGCTGCGTATTTCTGTCTTTGGCGACCTGTAAGAAGTCATAGTATTATTTTTCATAGTATTATCGAATATATAATTACATCGCTTCTAATCTTGCTATCCTTGAATCGATAGGAGGATGGGTGTCGAACATTGAATTGAACCATCCTTTCTTCAGCGGATTGGAAAAATACATGTGCGCTGTCGCTTTTGTGGCATGCGATGTCGGTTCATTGTCCTTTTTTATCATCTTCAATGCGCTGGCAAGCCCTTCAGGATATCTTGTCAAGACTGCTCCTGACGCATCAGCTGCATATTCCCTTTTCCTTGATATCGCGAGCTGTATGAGTGCCGCGATTATCGGCGCAAGTATCGCGAGCACTATCCCTATGACTATGAATATCAATTGTCCGCCGCCGCCTTCGCGGTTGTTGTTCCTTCCGCCGCCAAACCACATGCTTCGCAAGAAGAACTCGCTGAGCAATGTGATCAATCCGACAAGTATGACGACAATCATCATGAGCCTCATGTCATAATTCTTTATATGCCCCATCTCATGTGCGACAACACCCTCGAGTTCGTTTCTCTTCAGCTTGTCAAGCGCTCCTTGCGTGACAGCAAGGCTTGCATGCTGAGGATCACGTCCTGTAGCGAATGCATTGATGCTAGGGTCTGGGATGACATAGACTTTCGGCTTCGGGATCTGTGCCGCTATCGCAAGACCTTCGACAGTATTTATCAGGAATGCATGTTTGGTCGGATCTGCAGGCTTTGCATTGCTTATGCTGAGTGCAGCCTTGTCTCCGCCATAATAGCTGAACAGGCCCATGGCCACTGCTATTATGAATGCGAGGACCATGAATGTTATGGTTATGACAGGATCCCCTCCGCCCCAGACCATCCCAAAGACATATCCTATGGCTATTATTATTGCTGCAAACACGAACATGAGAAAATAGGATTTCCATTTATTCTTTGCGACTTCGTCGAATGCATTGGCCATAAGCATCACCAAAAATATAGGGTATAAAATAAGATAAAAAATAATAATATTATATAATTAAAAAACATTATATAATTAAAATAGTAATATTACATAATAAAAATAATAATATAATATTATTAATATAATATCAATAAAATAATAACATTATATATGATCTAAGACTTATTCCTTGCTGAAATCCACCTTGATGGCCTTTGTCTCTGCCTCATCTGTCTTGAAGAATTCCCTTTGCTTGAAATTGAACATCCCAGCTATCACGTTTCCAGGGAACATCTGGGTGCCGTTGTTATATGAAAGCACGCTGTCGTTATATGCCTGCCTGGAATATGCGATCTTGCTCTCTGTGCCAGCAAGCTCTTCTTGCAGCATCATGAAATTCTCATTAGCCTTCAATGTAGGATAGTTCTCAGCTACAGCGAACAATGATTTCAAGGTTCCTGACAGCACGTCGTTGGCCTTTGACTTGTCCTTCATCGTGGTTGCGCTCATCAGAGCTGTCCTTGCGGCAGTCACCTGTGTGAACACCGTCTTCTCATGCTTTGCATAACCCTTCACAGTCTCAATCAAATTAGGGATAAGGTCATATCTTCTCTTCAATTGCACATCAATCTGTGCCCATGCATTGTCTATCCTGTTTCTCAAGACGACAAACCTATTGTAGGAAAATATAAACACCAATACGATAAGCACGATAATTCCTGTGATTATCCATTCAATCATATTCTCAACCTCCAACCGAACTGCTGAATGTAACAGTATGTTGTTTATAAATTTTCTGGAGGAAGCCTAATTAGCGAGAATAAGGAACAGCATCATATATTATCACATCAACACAAGCGGCATATCCTGATTTATGGTCAGCTATATAGCCCTGCCCAGATTTAATACGATTTTGTGACATTCATGTGTCCCAAAAAGTGTCATAGTATCATTGTTTAGTAAGCTTGTTTATCTCTTCTGTTGTGTATACTTTTATTGTTTCTATGAATTGGCTTATTTCTTCTTTTGGTACAATATTTATTTTTCTAATTAATACATTTAATGCCGATTCTAATTCTTCCTTTGTACGACCAGATTTTTTACATATTTCTTTTGAGTATTTTTCTATTTCTGTAAATATAAATTCTGGAGCATATAGTCTAATATGCTCTCTAAATATTAGAAATCGTGTAAAGTCATCTTTAATTAATGCAGCGAATACTATGTTTGCATCTATTACTAGATCTATTTTTTAGTATCTCTTTGCTAGATTCTTGCTTACTTTATTTCCAAGGATTTGTGCATCTTTCGCAGTGAGTTTACTTCCTTTTGCAAATTCATTTAATATTTCAAGGTCATTAATCTTTTGCTTAAACGCTTGCCTAGCTACCTCAGACCAGTTCAATTCTGGAAATGAATCCATTCTACTCTTCAAATCTTCAGGGACAGCCAAAGTCATAGTTACCATAATAATCACCTTATGTATAAAGATGTATAATATGTGCAAATATATAAATGTATCGATATTCACTCGCCCAGAGACGGACTACTAAATTATAGATGAGAAAATTAGATGTTGTCCGCAAAAAGCGCAGTATGTATCATAGCCCTATCCAAACCTTCCGCTTCTAAGAAAAATTTATAAATAACTGGCATTATTATTGTATTATATCAAATCAAACTTTGGAGGGTGATTATATGGCTAAAGAAACAGATTTATTAGCAAAAGTAGGTAGCTGGGCATTTATTATAGGCGTAATACTTGCATTGATTGTAGGGATATTCAATGCTGGTCAGGCAAGCCCGGTGGCTGTATCAGTATTAATATTGCTAGGACTGATCGTAGGATTCCTGAATGTTACAGGAAGGGAGACGACACCATTCTTGCTCGCAGCTTTGACATTGGTTTTAGTGTCATATTTCGGCGGCAATGTCTTAGGGCAGATCGCATCAATCGGCGTATATCTGGAGTCGATAATGCAGGCAATAATGACATTTGTCATACCAGCGACGATCATAGTTGCATTGAAGGCGATCTATGCATTGGCGCATGACGAATAGATAATTATTTTTTATTTTTCTTTTTTTTCTGATCATTCTTGTTTTCTATCATGATCTCTTTAGCAGCTTTCGTAATCTCAGTTGCATCTTAAGATTAATGCCATCCCCGTAGGGGGCAGGTCCCTCTGGCATTGCACAAGAGATATTTCACGATTACTCACTTATGCTGCTAAAGAGATATCATTAAACCACAATATTTTTATAATATGCGCTCTTTTGGCAGTTTATGGATAACTATTCTGCTATAGTATCTCTGCTCATGATCGCTGCATTGGTCGGGGTGTTCATGCTAGGTGTAGGAATCACCGGCATGTCTGTATCTACAGATGATGTGACTGTCAGGCCATTATGCCTTGCGGATTATGACTGCAGCGAAGGCAATGTATGCTGCTATTTTTATGCAAAGCAGTCAGGGGTCTGCGATAAGGCAGACATGTGCGCAAAAATATCTGCGATGACAAGCAATACAGATTCGACTGGCGCAATAAAGGCTACGCCGTCAAGAGCCACAGTGATAATAGAATTTGCAGCAGGGCTCATGATAATAATATTCTCCCTGCTATTGACATACAAATATATCGTATTAGAGAGCGATAAGGATACTCCTCATTGATGCGATCATGATGCAATATTGATGCAATCATCTTTCGTTGATATCCTTGTTATAATTATATATTGCCCTTTCTGCAGGCTTTCTGAAAGTGCTGAAGCCTGTGCTGTCTGCATGGAATACGCTCTGCCAAAAATCAGAATTGTCAGTGACCCAGAAATATACTGTCGGGATATCATACCTGCGCATGTTTGAAGCCAGCTTCAGGGCTTCTAGGAAATTCTGGTAGCATGTCTTTTGTATTGCATTGTCAGGGGCTCCTTGCGCAAGATAATCATAGAATGGCCACCTGTTGCCGTGCTCCACGCTACGGAACCCTACTTCTGTGAATATCACAGGTTTTTTCGTAGCTGCAAATATCTTGTCAAAATAATATATGAATTCATAAGGGCCTTCATTGACTGCATATTCTTGTTGGATTATTTTTCCATCAGGGCCTATGATTGGCCTTCTGTCATATTTTTTGGAATTATATTTATGCATCGAGACATAGAAATCAATACCATTATCGTCTGTCTTGAGATCGTTCATCTGGAGTATCTTCACAGTGTCGAGCTCGCTTGAGAATGCTGCAGAATATATTATCTTGCCAGAATACCCTGCTGCCTTTATGGTATCTATCAGCCTGTTGAAGCGCTCAGGATATTTTGATAAGATGCTGTCAAGCTCTGTTCCGACCACCATGTCAATATTTTTTGTGCTGTCGATATTCTCAAGCAGCCTGAGATAGATTTTTGTATAATCCTCGAACCACCTGTCTATATCTTTTGGGGAGAAATATGTTCTCGGGCTTCCGCTGCGTGCGTCTATGAGAGGCTTGATAATAACATTGAGATGTTTTGAGAGGGCATATTGCTTCACCTGGCGCATGTATTCAAAGCTCATGCTAGGCAATGTGTCTATGACGCTTGATATCGAGCTCTGCTGGTAATAGGCAGGATTTATCGAGACAGCAAAATATTTGTCAGACTCTATCCTATCTAATGCTTTTGCATCTTTTGCAGAGAACCTGTTCATATCCCATCCTGTGAAATTTATGCCAGTGGGTATCGGCGTTATAGGCGATGGATCATTGTCCCCGAATAAGGGATTTATGCAAGAGATGTTTGTTGTAAGAAATGTTGCGATACATATGGATTCTAGAGTCCATGTCCTAACCTTACTTTTCAGCTTATCATAACTCTTCATCACTAAATCAGCCGAGATAAATGCAAGAGGATTTAAATATTTTTTGTCTCACTTTTATAATTTACCGCGTTCTAAATCAAAAATTGCCTGGTTCTCTGCAAAAGATCAATAGAAATAATGTCGCTGATAAAGTGTTATTAAAATTAAAATCTCTCTTACGGATGGCTGCTGTTATGAATCCTCGTGTCTGTTCTGGATTCATGAGCATATAGGCTGTCGTATTCATGGAATAATCTAGTATCTTTCGCTATGTCATATTCAAGATATGTTGAGAGCCGGTAGAGAATGGAGGTCCGTACAAGCTTATCTAAATGACCGTTACGACCAAGATCATAGCCTGTAATAAACGGATCTTGTGTAAATTGTACTATTATCCGTTCAGAATTTTCCTTGACCCAATATCCTTTACTATATGCTTCGCTGCAATCATTAATCAGAAAACCAGAACCGAATAATATTGTGGCTGATAATGCAATTTGCACGATACCAGGATCCAGGTTTTCGCCAATCAAGAATTTTCTTATATTGATCATCTAACTCTTCTCTTGATTTTTATCTGGTGTATCTCTTTGTTGAGTGTTATGATATCTTCTAAAAACCTGTTTGTTTTATAGATATAGCCTCCTAAAGATAATAAATAACCAGGAATTCCTCCAAGAATTAATCCATATCCCGCACTTTTTATTAATTGTGTACCATTAAGGATTTTATCTGTATCCCAAAAATCTGATCCGATAGTAAAAATAATCCCTACAGCCAGCAGTCCGCTATTCTGTAATATATATTTATGGTTCGAATAGAGGCTATCTGCCAAATTTCTTACATATTCTATAAATGGTTCTTCTATAGTCTTTACATGTGTTTCTGTCTGTTTATCTTTATCGTCAGACATATCTACTAATTCTGTCAATGGCTTTTCTGTATTTTCCTTAGATGCATTTCTTCTGAAATAGCGATTCATTCAGAGGGAAAACCCCTTCCCAATAATAAATATTTGTTGTATATTAAAAACAACAGATTTAAATATGAACCTGCTTATCCTATATCTATGTACGATCTTACGAAGTTCGGGCTCACCAGACAAGAGTCAGAGATATATAATTGCTTGCTGATGCATCATGAGCTTGGCGCTGCTGATATAGCGAAATCCTTGCATTATAATAGATCGCTTGTATATTCCTATCTTGATTCTCTCATCGGCAAAGGCTTAGTAAGCTATTTTCTGAAGAATAATGTCAAATATTTCAGAGCAGCCGACCCTGAAATGCTGCAGGAATATCTGAAAGATAAACTAAGCGAGTACAATAAGCTGCTTCCAGAGCTTAAGAAGCTTAGCAAGAGATCAAAAGAAGAGATTTCTGTAGAGCTTTATCGTGGAAAAGAAGGAGCATATACCTTGATGAAAGATATCATACGCTCAAGATCAGATATTGATGTATTAGGATATCAAGGGCAGGTCGAGGAGATAATGCCCATATATCTGAAGCAATACTTGAGGCAGCTTACAGAGCTCAAGATAAAGGAAAGGATATTAGCAAAAAAGGGATACAAGATTTTCAAGTCGAAGAGAACAGAAGTGAGATACTTATCAAAAGAATTCGACCTTCCAACAAGCATAGTGATATATTCCAATAAGGTATTGACAATAATCTATCAAGAGCCATTCTATGCCGTGCTGGTCACATCGAATCAGGTGGCTAAGACTTATAAGAATTTCTTCAATGCATTATGGAAGAATGCGAAAGGATAAGTCTTACTGAAATCTCTCGACCACCCTACTCTACATCTTTGCCATATCTCATTGTGGAATCATATAGTGCCTGCAATTTTCTTAAATTCATGAATTCTTCTAATGAGTCTCCTTTGGGCACATATCTCCAGAGCGCTATCTCATCAAAGCGAGGGTACTTGCTAGTGTCTGAATGCGCATCTGCCTTTAGCATTGCATATATGTCAGGATGTTCTATCTCGATGCGTTTACCTAAATAATCGATTGCAGTGACTTTGTATCTTCCTACATACATCTCTTTTTTTATATGCTTCTGCTCCGGCATGATCGCATTGCATCCTGCCTTTATGCCGTAGCATGTCCCTAATCCTATTGAGAGCGTGGCCAATAGCGCTGTTGCGCATCCCAGAGTCGAGAGTCTTTGTCTGGTGTTATCGCTGAGCTGTTCATATTTTTCATGGATGTTTTGTTTTAGTTTGTTTGTTATGTCAGTTATCATTATATAGTGATGCCTTAACAATAATATAATATTTCTTATTGAAATTTAGACAATTCCATCAATAAATATATAAATATAGATATATTTGTCAATATCATGAACAATATCGACCTGGTTGATAGGAAACTGCTGCTTGAGCTCGATTCGAATTGCAGGCAGAGCATCAAGGCTATAGCAAAAAAGCTCAGGATAAGCAGGACTGTTGTCATATACAGGATCGATAGGCTCAAGCAGCAGGGCATAATACGAGGATCATTTGCTGAGATAAACAATCAAGCCCTAGGATATCTTAATTTCAGGATATTTCTCAAGGTTGGAAATTATGATATGCAGCAATACGGCACATTATTGAAATATCTGTCATCGACAAAGGAAATGATATGGGGATTTAGGGTGCTTGGTAGATGGGACCTCGATTTTGTCTTTGCGGCAAAGTCTGTGCTCGAGCTCGACTCTTTCAAGAATGCGTTGCTCCTCAAATTCAATAGCATCATCGAGGATTATGATATAGCGCTAGTGACTCATAGCTATATCTATCCAAGAGATTATCTTGTCGGGGCAAGGATCAAGGTCATCAGGAAATTATTGGAGCCTAAAGAGGCGATGAGGCTCGAAGATTCTGATATGAGGTTGATAAAATGCCTGTCAGCTGATGCCATGATGCACATAATCGATATATCTAAAAAGACAAGGCTTGCAATAAATACTGTCAAGAGAAGGATGAGATATCTAGAGTCGAAGAATATAATATTAGGCTATAGAATATTTATCGACACGAACAAATTAGGATATAATTATTATAAGCTTCATCTAGGCCTTAGAAGATATACTGTGCAGGATGTCAATAAGCTGCAGACATTTCTTGAATACAAGGAATCGGTCGTTTTCATAGACAAATCATTAGGCGGAGACGATCTTGAGGTAGAGATACATCTGAAGAGCGAAAATGAATATGCATCATTTCTCGAAGAGCTTCTCAATAATTTCAGCGCAATCATCAAGGATCATTTTGTGATCAGATTCTATGAAGAATTGGTCTTCAGGTATATGCCTGGAGAATAGTATTATTATCAATGATTATCATAATTTAATCTTCATCAGATTGATTAACTTATTTTATCTCTTATGTTCGTCTAATGACCTTCCTTGCTCGTTTTTCAGAAGCCATTCATCCAAGGTCGGAAAGAATGCAGAAATGCTCTTCAAATAGTCTTGCTGAAATTTAATATATGGCATTTTTCCATAGGTGTCCAATTCAATTTCCTCGTCAGGCTTGATGCTGAACAAGGTGGCCAATGCCTCCAGACCCTCAGCGATAAAGACGAATTTGTTTACGCCATTGTCATTAAGCTTTATTCGCCCTAATGCTTTCCCATTATAAGACACCCAATCACTCATGAATTCAAGAATACTATCAATTTTTTAAATTTATCGGTGTGAGATAAAATATTTTATATCTTTATCTTCATCAAATCAAACGCGACTTCCACTTCATTGAATACGTCTTTTGCATCTTCCAAGACTTCTTCAGGAGTCTTGTATCTTTGGGAGATGTGCGTGAGTATCAATCTTTTCGCATTTGAATTGCTTGCTATGAATG
>Ga0182027_10003983_pt1 | contig 23111 bp, 16 predicted proteins | sample 712E1DmetaG_FD_121300 | JGI IMG/M metagenome (GOLD analysis project Ga0182027, IMG submission 121300) | Permafrost microbial communities from Stordalen Mire, Sweden - 712E1D metaG (Illumina Assembly) | ecosystem: Environmental > Terrestrial > Soil > Wetlands > Permafrost | place: Sweden... | reverse complement strand
GCGCGGCCTGGACGGTGCCCATGACCGGGTAGTTGACCGGCGCGGCCTGGACGGTGCCCATGACCGGGTAGTTGACCGGCGCGGCCTGGACGGTGCCCATGACCGGGTAGTTGACCGGCGCGGGCGCCGCCGGCGCGGGATATGCCGGCCCGGCCGCGTAGTAGGACTGGGCCGGTGGGGCGGGCTGCATCGGCTGGGGGGTGTTCGCGGGCGGCGCCATCGTTCCGGCCATCGCTCCGGTCACCGTGTCGGTAATCCCGGAGGTGGCCTTCTGGAACTCGCGGAGACTCCTGCCGATCGCGGCGCCCACCTCGGGCAGCTTCCCCGGTCCGACCACGATCAGCGCGACCAGCATGATGATCAACAGGTGGGCGGGTGAAAGGCCAGCCATGCAGTTCCTTCTCTTCCTCGGTTGTCGCCTGCAGCCGCGGGGCTCCTCAGCCGCCCGGTTGGGCGGCTGAGGGACTGGCGGCGTTGATCGCCGATCGTAGTCGTTCTGGGCATCTTCGGCGGTTATGTCGCGCTGCGGCTCGGAGAGGAGCTCGTAGCCGACCATGAACTTGCGAACCGTCGCCCGCAGGAGCGGCGGATAGAAGTGGGCGTGAAGCTGCCAGTGAGGACGGTCGGCACCGTCGAACGGCGCCTGGTGCCATCCCATCGAGTAGGGGAACGGCGCCCCGAACAGTCCGTCGTAGCCGCGCAGCAAGCCTAGCAGCCGATCGGCCAGCAAGTCGCGCGCGCGATCGTCCAGGTCCGGGAGCCGCGAGACGGGCCGTCGGGGGATGACCAATGTCTCGAACGGCCACGTTGCCCAGTACGGGACGACGGTCAGCCAGTCATCGTCGCTTCCTAGCTCTCTGGGGCCACCGGCTTCCTGGTCAGCGTAGTCGAGCAGCAACCGCCGGCCCGTGGCCTCGAAGTGGCGGCGCCCGGTCGCGTCCTCCTTCTCCGCCTCGCGCGGCAGGGCGTCCCCGGCCCAGATCTGGCCGTGCGGGTGAGGGTTCGAGGCCCCCATCGCCGAGCCTCGGTTCTCGAAGACCTGGACCCACTCGAACTGTTCGCCCAGAGAGGCCGTCTGACTAGCCCACAGATCCACGACGGTCCGCACCTGGCCGGCCCCCATAAGCGACAGGCTCAGGTCGTGGCGCGGCGAGAAGCAGATGACCCGGCAGGTGCCGCGTCCGCTCTCCGCTCGCAGCAGGCCGTCTTGCACCGATGCCTCGGGCGTGTCCGGTCGCAGGGCGGCGAAGTCGTTGGTGAACACGAAGGTTGAGTTGTATACGGGGTTCCGCTCGCCGTTGGCCCGCGAGTTGCCCGGGCACAGGTAGCAGGACGGGTCGTATGTGGGCAGGTTCGCCGGCGGCGGGACCTCCTCGCGGCCGAGCCACGGTCGGCTTGTCCGTTCAGCCGAAACCAGCAGCCACTCGTCGGTGAGGGCGTTGTATCGGCGGTGCGGCTGCGACAGCAGCACGGCCGGGGATGGGACCCTGCTCAAGCCTGCTCTCCGAGCTTGCGCGGACCGGCTGGCCGGCATCGGCCGCCATCGATGGCGCGAGCAATGCGAACCGTGCCCTGGTCGTGGGCGTGCTTCGTCATAACGGTCGGCCGCTGCCTGGCCGGCGCGAGTCTCTGGATGCCCGCAACGAGCACGCGCGCCTCCTCCGTCAGTCGCTCAACTGGCCCGTAACCCAATCTGTCTCCGCTCGATGGCGTGCCCATCCGGCCCCGCGCCCTCGCAATCCTGCCGCAGTCAACTTGTTAAGTCAACGTTTTCCACCACAATCGCACGCTTTCCGGTGTTCCGCCTTGGGGTCTAAGGCGCTCGGGCCGGCGGATCGCGACGGCCTGTTGGTTCCTGTTGAAACCACGCCGTCCTCCCAGCCCGGGTCTGGACGCACGGACACCCGCGAAAGCATCCCCACAGGGCGTCCGGCTCAGTGCGGCCCGACCAGCGTGCCGACCACGAGGCCGAGCATCACCACGACCGCGACCAGGACTATGAACACCGGCCATGTCGCAATCGCGACCAGTCGACCGCGCCGCGAAGCCGGGGCCGCCGCGGCAGCTCGGGCCTCCTCCGCCCGCAGCCGCGAGGCTCGCGTGGCGCTCAGCAGCCAGCGGACGGTGACCCCGAACGGCACGAACGCGACCGCCACCAGTGGGATGGAGAAGATCCCGAGCCAGTGGGCGGCGTATACCACGGCGCCCAGAACGACCACTGTGAGCACGGCCCAGGCGAGCTGACCCAGCGTCGACCGCCGGGACCGGCCGCTCCGTCGCTCCCAGATGAGTATCTGGAACGAGAGGGCAGCCGCCCCAATTGCCGCAAGAACGATCAGCCACTTCATGTCGGCGACAAGTCTAGGTCCCGGGTCCGCCGGCCACAGGAGGCCGTAGCGGGCCCGTCTCGGGGTCAGACACCCACCCTCGCGTGCTGCGCGTCTGCTCAACGGGTGTGACTCGGCCGCTCTCAAGGAGTATTGTTGGTGCGGCGGTGAAGGTATCTCGACCGCCTCGTAGGACGTGGCCCACGTTACAGTCGGCCCGCAAGGAGAAACGTCATGCCGTGGGGCCTCACTCCCGCCCACCTCATCATCATCCTCGTGATCGTGCTGATCGTCGTTGGGCCCGGCAAGCTGCCGGACACGGGGGCGGCGCTTGGCAAGGCTCTGCGCGGCTTCAAGGACGCCGTGGAGACAGGCGAGACGCCGCATCCTGCGCCGCAGCAGCCGGTTCCGCCAGTCCAGCCTCAGGCACCGGTCTACCCGGCGCAGTACGCGCCGCAGCAGCCGCAGCAGCCGCAGTACACGCCGCAGCAGCCGCAGTACGCGCCGCCGCAGTACGCGCCGCCGCAGTACGCCCCGCAGCAGCCGTACGCCCAGGCACCCTACCCGCAGCAGCCGATGCCGGCTCAGCCCTATATTCCGCAGGCTGGACAGCCGGCTCCGTTCGTGCCGACCGATCAGCCGGTTGCGCCGCAGGCTGAGCCGCCCCGCCAGGGGTAATCGAGGCAACCCGGCTGGCTCTCGAGGACTTGGTTCTCCTGCAGCCTGCCCACGGTTCTGACGGGCTGGTTCGACGAGACTCCATCTGGCCTCGTAGATCTGACGGTTCTATCGACGCGTCGAGATCGCGCACGCCGGCCCACGCGATCTGCAGCCATGGAGGGCGCGCCACGCAGTAGCCGATGGCGTTAGCTTCGATCTGCCGGCGGCTCGCGCCCGCAGCGGGCGACGCGCCTCCGGGCGACGCCGGGCTAGGGCTGATACAACTCCGCCGAGTCGAGGACCGTGTCGGCGTCCGCCCCGCCTGCGACCAGGATCTGGCCATTGGCCAGCGTGGTCGCGGTGTGGTTGCCGCGGGCGTCGTTGAGCGAGCCCGTCGCCGTGAACGACCCACTGGACGGGTCGAACAACTCGGCCGAGGCCAGGCCATTCCCGTCAGCGTCCACGCCGCCGATCAGCAGGACAAGGCCGTTCGGTAGCAAGTTGGCCGTATGGGCGACCCGCGGGGTCGTCATCGCCTCCGTGGCCGTGAACGTCCCCGCCGAAGGGTCGAATAGTTCCGCGCTCTGGAGGAGCGTTTCGTTGGCGTCCTCGCCGCCCGCGACAAGGACCTGGCCGTTGGCCAGCAGCGTGGCGGTCTGGCCGAATCGCTCGGTCGTCATCGAGCCGGTCGCGGTGAAGGTGCCTGAGGTTGGGTTGTAGATCTCGGCGGTGGCCACCGTGTCGCCATTCTCGTCCTGGCCGCCCGCGAGCAGGACGGTGCCGTCCTTCAGGAGCGTGGCGGTCTGGCCCCACCGACCGGAAGTCATCTGGCCGGTGGGAGTGAAGGTGTTGGTGCTCGGATCGAAGAGTTCGGCCGAGGCGATCCCGTAGTTGTTTACGTCTGCGCCTCCGGCGATGAGGACCTTGCCGTTCTGGAGGAGCGTGGCCGTCTGGTTCACGCGCCCTACCGACATCTTGCCGGCAGTGGTGAACGTCCCGTTGGAGGGGTCGAAGATCTCGGCGGAGTCGAGCGGCACAACGCCCTCGTTCTCGCCCCCGGTGACCAGCACCCGGCCGTCCTGGAGCACCGTCTCCGTCTGGCCCCAGCGCGGAATCTTCATCGATCCGGTCGCAGTGAACTTCCCGGTCTTGGGGTCGAAGATCTCGGCAGAAGCCAGCGTGGCGCCATTGTCGTCCTGGCCGCCTAGGATCAGGACTCGGCCGTCGGCCAGCAGGCCGTCAGTTTGGGATCTGCGCGGGGTCGTCATCGATCCGGTCGCCGTGAACTTGCCTATCGGGATCGCCGAAGGAGCGGCGGCGGATGTGCTGGGCGCGGAGGACGGTGCGGCCGAGGCCGCAGAGGCGCCATTGGTCATCGAGGGGGTCGGAACGAGGAGATTTGGCGTCGCCGTTTGGGTCCCGCACCCGGCTATGGCCAACAGGACGAGCGCACTGCTCGCAACCCGCAACAAGAAGCGCACGCCGCTTCCTCCCTTTCGATTCCACATTCCCCGGCGCAGGACGATCCGGCGCAACACCGCCAGTCTACCCAGTCCGCGCGGAGAGGAGTTTCTGGCGCGGGTCGGGCCATGCGGGTCTCGCCTGCCCGCCGCCCGGACATGGCATACGATCCGGTCGTGAGCGAGACTGCCGCGGAGCGCGGCACCCAGCAGACCCCGATGATCGTCGACTGCGACACCGGCATCGACGACAGCCTGGCGCTGCTCTACGCCGCCGCCTCCCCCGACTGTGACCTGGTGGCCGTGACCTGCACCGGCGGCAACGTGGACGCTCGCCAGGTCGCGGAGAATACCCGCGCCGTGCTGGAACTGGCCGGACGTTCGGACGTGGAGGTGGCGATCGGCCGCGAGACGCCGCTGGCCCGGCCACTCGTCACCACGCCCGAGACCCATGGACCGCGCGGCATCGGCTACGCGGAGCTGCCTCCGGCCCGCATGCCGCTCTCCCCGCGTCTCAGCCCCGACCTGATCGTCGAGGAAGCCCGCCGCCGCCCCGGCGAGCTGACCCTGGTGACGCTGGCGCCGCTCACCAACGTGGCCCTGGCCGTGTTGCGCGAGCCCGAGCTGCCGCGGCTGCTTCGCCGAGTGGTGATCATGGGCGGCTCGTACCGGTCCGCCGGAAACACCGCGCCCACCACCGAATGGAACGTCAGCGTCGACCCGGAGGCGGCGCGGATCGTCTTCGAGGCGTTCGGAGGTGCGGGGCCGAATGCCGGGCCGAACGCGCGCCCGGCTCGACCGACCGCGCTTGGGTTGGACGTGACCGAACGAGCCAAGCTCTTGCCCGAGCACCTGGCCCGGCTGGCCGCGCTGGCCGGCTGTGAGCCCGACGGTTCGGTCCCGCGTGGCGGCGCGGCCGCCGCGGCGGCTCGTGGCGGCTCGGCCGTCAACCCGATCGTCCGCTACCTTGCCGACGCGCTCCGGTTCTACATGGAGTTCCACAGCCGCTACGACCACTTCTACGGCGCCTTCATCCACGACCCGCTGGCCCTGGCCGCGGCTCTGGATCCGACCCTGGTGCGGACCGAGGCGGTGACCGTCGACGTGGAGCTGGGCGGGCGCCTCACCACCGGCGAGACCGTGACGGACTGGCGCCGCGTGTGGGGCAGGCCGCCGAATGTGGATGTCGCCGTCGAAGCGGATATCGGCCGCTTCTTCGAGCGCTTCATCGAGCGAGTCGGCGGGCTGGCCGCGCGGCGCGATCCGGGCGCCCCGCCGCGCGATCTCGCCTGACGCCGCCGCGCGGACATTGGGGAGCTTGTGGCGCGTTCGGCGTGACGGCCGAGCGTCAGACCTGCCAAGCTTTCGCGGCGCGGCACCCGAACATCCTGACCTGGCCGCGCCAACTGCCGGAGGTCTTCGATGAGCTTCGATTGGATGCACGTCTGCAAGGCAAACGAAACGGCGTGCATGCAACCCGTCCAGGTTGCCTACCTGGCGGCCCTGCTGCTCGGCGTGGCGATCTTCGCCGTCGCCCTGGCTCGAAGCCGAAGCCTCCGGACCGCGACCCTGGCGCTCATTCCGGTCGCGATCGCCATCAACATCGCCATGGGCTCCATCGTCGCCTACCTCAAGCTGCCCATCTACCTCGACTCGATCGGCACCGTTCTCGTAGGCGTGCTGTGCGGGCCGCTCGCCGGCGCACTGACCGGGCTCCTGTCGGACCTCATCTGGTCGATCCTGCCCCTGCCGGGCGGCGGCGGCCCGACGATCGCCTTCTTCGCACCGGTCGGGGGCGTCATCGGCCTGATGGCCGGGTTCTGGGCCAGCCGCGGAGTCTTCCGGCTGCGTTCGGGTGACGAGCGAGTCGGCTCGTTCCTGGCCCTGGCCACGGGAGTCGCGGCGGCCGCGGTAGCCCTGCTGGCCGTCCAGCAAACAACGGGCATCCCTAACGTCGGCGGCAGCACCGACGACCAGAACCGTTTCGTGCTGATGTCCGTCGCCATCGCGCTCTTCGCCGTCCTCGTGGCGTTGGTCACGCGGCGAACCATGTTCGCCTTCAAGCCCGACGACAGGCGCATCCTGCCTTCGTTGACCGTGGCGAGCGGGCTGGCCGCCGGAGTCCTGGCGGTGGCCGTCCTGCGCCTGCTCTTCGCCCCCGCAGGCTACTTCTCGACGGTCAACGGCGATCCGGCCTTCCTGAACGGCTTGAACCTGACCGGGCTCGCCTTTCCGGATCCGGCCGCCATGATCGGTGCTCTGGTTGTGGCGGTCCTGGCCGCCCTGGGCGCCGGCTATTGGGCATCGCGCGGCGAGAACGCGCGCCTGTTCCCCGTCTGGATCGGCGGGCTTACGACGGGCCTGGTCGCGGCGAGCATGTCCGCCCCGATCGCCGCGGGCGTGTTCGGCGGCGTCACGGGCGGCGGTACCGATGCCCTCGTCGCTCTCTTCCGCACCCTCGGCCTGAACGTCTTCCAGTCGGCGTTCGCGCAGGGGCTGACCAGCGATCCGCTCGACAAGACGATCAGCTACACGGTTGTCTTCCTGATCCTGGCGGCGCTGCCCGTCTCGGTCCGGGCGATGTTCAGCCACGGCGAGGAAACGGTCGCCGAGTGAGCGGCCGAACCGGGCCCGAACCGGCCGAGGATCGACGGACGGAGGCCGGCCCGACATGAGCGCTCGGGCGACCGGCTACTTCCGACCGGGCGCCTCATGGCTCCACCGGCGCAATCCGGTCACCAAGCTGCTGGCCCTGCTGTGGGTCATCCTGGCCGCGTTCCTGCTGCCGCCGCCGGCGCTCGTTGCGCTCGTGGCCCTGGTGGCGGGCGCGGCCGCCTCCGTGCGGCTGCTGGGGGCGGTGATCAGAAGCCTGAGGATCCCAGCCCTGCTCTTCGCCTCGATCCTCGTCGTCAACGCGTTCTTCTACCCGGGAGCCCGGGACGTGGTCGGCGGGCTGGGTCCGCTGTCGATCACCCGCGAGGGTCTGACCTTCGGCGCCGTGTCGGCCGGGCGGCTGCTGGTCGCCTTCTCGGCCTCCATCCTGTTCCTGTTCACGACCCTCGCCGACGACCTGCTCGAGGCGCTCGTCGAGCGGGGCGCGAGCCACCGGATCGCGTTCGTGATCCTCTCTTCGGTCCAGATGGTGCCACGCTTGCAGAGCCGCGCCGCGGCGATCCTCGAAGCTCAGCAGGCCCGCGGCCTGGAGATCGGCGGGTCGCTGCCACGCCGGGCGAGGGCGCTGGTGCCGCTCGTCGGGCCTCTTCTGCTCGGGTCGCTGATCGACGTTCGCGAGAGGACCTTCGCCCTGGAGGCCCGTGCCTTCGGCGCCCGACCCGACCGGACGGCCTACCGGGTCGTGTCCGATCCGGCGGTTGATCGCGTGCTGCGCTGGCTGATCGTGGCGGCGGCCGTGGGCGTCGTGGCTGCGGCGATCGCGAGGCCACTCGGATGAGCGAGGCCATCGCCCGCGTGGCCACGGCGCGCGTGGCCCTCGACGGGGTCTCGGTCCGGTATCCGGGGCGGGGCGACGCGGCGCTGGAGCTGTCGCTGACCGTCGAGGCGGGTGAGCTCGTCGGGGTCGCCGGTCGGACGGGAGCGGGCAAGTCGACCCTGGCCCTGACTGCCGGGGGTTTCGTGCCGCGCGTGGTTCGGGCCCGGGTTGGCGGCACGGTCCAGATAGGCGGCGTGGACGCGCTGCGCTCCAACGGCTCGGATCTGGCGGGTCGGGTCGGGATCGTCTTCTCCACTCCGGCCAACCAGCTCTCGGCCTCGAAGCCGACCGTGCGCGAAGAGCTGGCGTTCGGCCTGGAGAACCTGGGCGTGCTGCGCGCCGAGATGGACGGGCGGATCGACGGCGTGCTGGACCGGCTGGCCATCGCGCATCTCGCCGATCGAGACCCCTTTGCCCTCTCCGGCGGGGAACAGCAACGCGTGGCCATCGCCAGCATCCTGGTCATGGGCACGTCCGTGCTGATCCTCGACGAGCCCGTGGCCCAGCTCGACCCGGCCGGCAGCCGGGGAGTGGCGGCGCTGCTGCGCCAGCTCGCCGGCGAGGGGCGGGCGATCCTCTGCGCCGAGCACGACTCCGGCGTCCTGGCCGTCGCCGATCGTTGCCTGGTGCTCGAGTCTGGGCGGGCCGTCGTCCTGGACCGGCCGGGCGTTGCCCTTGGGTCGGCCGTGCAGAGGCCGCTCGGCCTGGAGCCGCCTGCGCTCGTTGCCCTGGCGGAGCTGGCTGGTCTCCCGCCGGCTCGGGCGTTCGACGAGGAGGCCGTGGTAGCCGCGTTGGGCAGGCTGCGGCAGACCCGACCGGCCGCGCCGCCTGCTTCGGCCTCAGCCCCCGCGATGGACTGGTCGCCGCTGCGAGGGGACGCCACGCCTGCGATCGCGGCACGCAACCTGGTCCACCGCTATCCGGGCGGGCCGGATGTCCTCCATGGCGTCGATCTGGTCGTCCGGCCCGGCGAGGGAGTCGCCATCGTCGGCCAGAATGGCTCGGGCAAGACGACGCTCGTGAAGCACCTCAACGGCCTGCTTCGACCGGACGCCGGCTCGGTCGGGATCGAAGGCTCCGACATCCGATCGGTCGCGGTCGGCACGCTGGCTCGAACGGTCGGGTTCGTCTTCCAGAACCCGGACGACCAGCTGTTCAATCGATCGGTCGAGCGCGAGGTCGCCTTCGGGACCCACAACCTCGGGCTCGAAGGCCGGCTGGCTCGCGAGCTGGTCGATCGGGCGCTCGAGCTGACCGGCCTCGCGTCCGTTCGAACCGTCAACCCGTACGACCTCGGGCTGTCGGTGCGCAAGCTCGTGGCTCTCGCCAGCGTGCTGGCGATGGAGCCGGCCGTCCTGGTGCTCGACGAGCCGACGACCGGCCAGGACGGCCCGGGCGTGGCGCGCATCGGCAGCATCGTCGACGCCTACCGGCGGGCGGGGCGGACCGTGATCGCGATCACCCACGACATGGAGTTCGCGGCCGGCCATTTCGAGCGCGTCGTGGTGATGCGCGACGGAGAGATCGTCGCGGATGCCTCACCCGCAGAGGTCTTCGCTCCGGACCGTGCGGCCCTGCTCGCGTCCACCGGGCTGGTGGCCCCGGTCGCCGCCCGCCTCGGCGCGCGTCTGGGCCTGGGCTCGACGCCGTCGATCGCCATGCTCCTGGCCGCGCTCGGGGGTCCGGCGCGCAGTCTCGGGTAAGCGCCGGCCAAGCCCCAGGTGATCGGCCGGCGAGATGCTGCGCTCGTGGACGATCTCCAGGTAGGCCGATGGGTGCGATCCGAGCGGCGCCGCGTCGGGCTGCGACAGGCGGACCTGGCGGCCAGGGCCGGCGTGAGCAGGAGCAGCGTATCGCGCGTCGAGAACGGCCTGCTTGGGAAACGGCCGTCGAGTACTCGTTCAACGACTACGGCGACCGCGGATCGGTGGACATCCTCGGCTGGCAGCCCGAGGCCCGCGCGCTGCTCATCGTCGAAACCAAGAGCGACCTGCGCAACGTGCAGGAGACTCTGCACGCCCTGGACGTCAAGCTTCGGGTTGTGCCGCGGCTGGTGCGGGCGGAGAGGGGCTGGCGGGCCGCCGCCGTCGGCGTCGTGATGGTGCTGGCGGACGTGCGAGCGGAGCGCCAGCGGGTCGACCGCCATCGGTCGACCTTCGATGCGGCGCTCCCGGCGCGCACCGTCGAGGTCAGGCGATGGCTGGAACGGCCCGCCGGCCCGCTTCGAGGCCTCTCGTTTCTGCAGGTTTCTCAGCCCAAGGGCGCTATGCGAGAACCGGCGGGCCGGTGTCGGGTCCGGCGCGCCGTTGGCCCTGCTGGACCTATCGTGAACGGCTGTGGGCAGGGTGGCTGGCGCTCAGATCGTGGCTCTGCGGCCCTTCGAGGCGGCCCGAAGCCCGACGCGGAGGGAGAGCGCGCGGCAAGGACCTGAATAGCGTTCGCCGGTAGGGAATCTTGCAGAAACGGGAGCCGGCGCGGCGCCTCTCTCGCCCAGTGTGTCCGCGGAACGGCTAGCCTACGAGGCGATGCGCGTACTCGTCCTGAACCCGGGGTCAAGCTCGCTCAAGTCGAGTGTCGTCGAGTCCTCGGCCATTCCGGCGGAGACCGCGGGGCGCCCCGGAACTGCGGACGCGGACTCGGCGGCGCTGGCGCCGCTGGCCAGCGTGGACGTCGACTGGGGCGTGGACGCCACTGCCGAGAGCGACCCCGCCGACGACATCCGCGGCCTGCTCCGCCGCTGCGAGGCGGAGGGAGTTCCGACCGCGTCGCTGGGCGCGGTCGGCTACCGCGTCGTTCACGGCGGCGAGCGGTTCCGGGAGCCCGTGCTCGTGACCCCGGAAGTGATCGAGGAAGTGGACGCGATGCGCAGCCTGGCCCCGCTCCACAACGGCATCGCCGTGGCCACGATGAAGGCCGGTCTGGCCGCGATCCCGCAACTCCCCCACGTGGCGGTCTTCGACACCGCCTTCCACGCGACGCTGCCGGAGGCCGCCTACCGCTACCCTGTCCCGGAGCTCTGGTATCGGGAGTGGGGCGTTCGACGGTACGGCTTCCACGGCATGTCGGTCGAGTGGTCGACCGAGCGAGCGGCCCAACTGCTCGGCCGCCCCGCCGCCGACCTCCGCCTCGTGGTGGCTCACCTGGGGAGCGGCTGCTCGGTAACGGCCACCGATGGCGGCCGTTCCGTCGCCACGTCCATGGGCCTCACGCCGCTGGAGGGGCTGATGATGGGCACTCGCAGCGGCTCGATCGACCCCGGGATCGTGTTCTACCTGCTCCGCAACGGCTGGCTCACGCAGGACGAACTGGACGATCAGCTCGAACACCAATCCGGGCTGGTCGGCGTCTCGGGCCGAACGTCCGACGTTCGCGAGCTGCTGCGCCTGGAGGCCGATGGCGACGGCCCCGCTACCCTGGCTCTCCGGATCTTCGTTCTCCGCGCGGCCGAATGCATCGCGGCGGCGGCGACCTCCCTGCCGGCACTGGACGCGATCGTCTTCACCGGCGGAATCGGCGAGAACGCCGCGGGCATGCGCGCCCGCATCGTCGCCCGTCTGGCCTCCGCCGGCGTCGCGCCGATCGCGGACGCTCCGGCGCCTTCGGACGCCGTCATCAGCTCGCCGGGCAGCGCGCCTGCCGTCTTGAGGATCGAGGCCCGCGAGGACCTGGTCGTCGCGCGCGCCGCGGCCCGGCTGGTCGAGGCCGGCCGGCCTTCGGCATAGGGTCCTGTCGGGAGCGCCTACAGGTCGCCGGCGAGCTGGGCGAAGGCCCGCACCAGCGCCTGTCGTGCGGCCATCGACGGGAAAGGCGCCAGCGGCAGGGCATCCGTCACGGAGCCGCCGTCGAAGCGGACCCGGCGAGCCAGCTCGGCCAGGGCCGAAAGGTCGGCCAGCTGCCCCTCGACGAAGGATCGCCCCACCACCTCCCCGTGACCGGGCACGACCGGCCCGTGCGCCACCTCCAGCATCCGGCCGACGGTCCCGGGCCAGTCCAGCGGGTAGGAGTCCTCGAAGGAGGGGGGGCCGCCCTGCTCGATCAGATCGCCTGCGAAGACCACATGCACGTCGGGCACGACCACGACCACGTCGTTGTCGGTATGCCCGCGGCCGAAATGGGCGAGCGTCACGGGCCGACCGCCGAGCTCCAGCTCCACGCTCTCGCGGAAAGTCTTGTCGGGCGGCGTGATCCGGGTTTCCACGTACTCCGGCGCGACCTCGGGCATTGCGGCGGCCAGGGCGAACTGGGCGGTTCGACTGTCCTCTCGCAGCCGTGTGGCGCACCTCTCGTGGCCCCATATCTCGGACGGAACGAAGGCGTAGTAGCCGAAGGCGTGGTCGTAGTGGTGGTGAGTGTTCACGACCCGCATTCGGGTGGAGGTCACCCAGCGGATCTCGTCCATCAGTTCGCGGCCCTGCCGCTCCGAGCCACGCGTGTCGATCACCAGCGAGTCGTAATCGCCGACGACCAGCCCGATCGTGACGTTGTAGTCGGAGTAGCGACGGACGAAGACGCGGTCGGCGATCTCGCGCCACATCCGGGTCGCGCGAGTCGCGGCCGGCTTGATGTAGTAGCTCATCGGCTCACCGAGGGCAGCCGGAAAGGCACGCCAGGGGTCTTCGCGTTCACGCTAGCCCGCACAGATCGCTCCCCTGAGATGTTCCCGCAAGAAAAGGTACCGCCGATGGCCACCGCCGGCCCCGCAACGATGGTGCCGACGGGTATAACCCGACCGAATGGGCATCGAGGGGAAGGCTCTCCAGGCTCCTCCGTCATGCCGCCGACAAACGATACGCCGTCGGCGTCCGAATGGCGCGTCCGGCCCGGCTGTCCGCGGCACGTCGCCGGCGGATCCGGGCCAGCCCCGGTTCGGGCTCGAAGTCGAGGACTAAGCCGAAGTCGAGGACGGAGCCGAGGCCGAGCCGTCGGGCTCCGCCTTCTCCGCCGCCTCGTCCGCCAGCGCGTGCGCGACCGTGTCGAGCGAGAGCAGGGCGCACTTGAGGCGAGCCGGGCTGATTTCGATCCCGATCAGTTCGAGCAGGTCGTCGGGCGTCATGCCTTCGACCTCCTCGACGGTCTTGCCCTTGATCTCGTCCGTCAGCAGAGAGGCGCTGGCCTGGCTGATGGCGCAGCCCCGGCCGGTGAAGGCCACCTCGCGCACGATCCCGTCCGAGATGCCGAGCATCATCGTGATGCGGTCGCCGCAGAGGGGGTTCGAGCCTTCATAGCTCGCCGTGGGTGCGTCGAGGACGCCGAAGTTGTGGGGGTGCCGGTAGTGCTCGAGGATGTAGTCGCGGTACAGGTCGTCCATCGGGGTGGAGGATACGCCTAGCGGTCGAAGATGCGGGTGACCTCGCGCAGGCCGACCGCCAGCGCGTCGATCTCCTCCGGAACGGTGTAGACGTTGAAGCTGGCCCGGGCCGTGGCCGCCAGATCGAACCGCTCGTGGAGCGGCATCGTGCAGTGGTGGCCGGCGCGGACGCAGATCCCCGAGCGGTCGAGTATCTGGGCCACGTCGTGGGGGTGGATGCCCGGCAGGTTGAACGACACGACACCGCCTCGAAGCTCCGCGGCCGGGCCGTACAGCTCGATGCCGGGGACCTCGCGCAGCAGGACGTCCAGGGCGTAGCGCGCCAGATCCTGCTCGTGGACTCGCACCGCTTCCATGCCCAGGTTCATGAGGTAGTCCGCGGCCGCGCCCATCCCGATCTCCGCGGCGATGTCCGGCGTCCCCGCCTCGAACTTGTAGGGGACCTCGTTCCATTCGGAGCGGCGCAGATGAACCTCGCGGATCATGTCGCCGCCGGCCATGAACGGCGGCATCGCCTCGAGCAGCTCGCGGCGGGCCCACAGCGCCCCCGAGCCCGTCGGCCCGAGCATCTTGTGGCCGCTGAAGACGTAGAAGTCGGCGCCGATCTCCCGGACGTCGACCGGCATGTGCGGGACCGCCTGGGCGCCGTCGATCAGGACCAGAGCACCGGCCGCGTGGGCCATCTCGGTCATCTCGCGTACGGGATTGACCGTTCCGAGCATGTTCGAGACGTGGGTGAAGGCGATGAGCTTCGGCCGCAGGTGCAGCAAGACCTCGTACACCTCGAGACGCAGGATGCCGTCGTCGGTGATGGGGACGAACTCCAGGTCGCCGTCCATCTCCTGGACCACGAGCTGCCAGGGCACGAGGTTGGCGTGGTGCTCCATCTCGGTCAGGACGATCGTGTCGCCCCGGCCGATGTTGCGCCGACCCCATGAATACGCCACGAGGTTGATGGCCTCCGTGGCATTCCGGACGAAGACGATCTCGTGCGGATCCGGGGCGTTGATCAGGCGAGCGATCTTGACTCGCGTCTCCTCGTAGGCGCCGGTCGCGCGCTCCGCCATCTCGTAGATGCCGCGGTGGATGTTCGCGCTGTACTCGCGGTTGTAGCCGTCCACCGCCTCGATGACGGCGAGCGGCTTGAGGCTGGTGGCGGCGGAGTCGAGGTAGACGAGCGGCTTGCCGAAGCGATTGGCGGTCGACAGGATCGGGAAGTCGCCGCGGAGGCGGTAGGGATCGAGGCGGGCCGGCGCCGCCTGGCTCGTGGGCCCGGTTGTCGCGAGGTCGGCCATTCGATCGGCCCGCCCTAGTGGGCGGCCTCCATCGCGGGCATCGCCGCCTCGGGTGCCTCGTCGCCGATCTCGCCCTCCAGACCGGCCTCGGCGAGGATCGGCGCGTAGCCTTCCTCCTCCAACCGCAGGGCCAGGTCCTTGCCGCCGCTGGTGATGATTCGACCGGCCGCAAGAACGTGGACGGTGTCCGGCGTGATGTAGTTGAGCAGGCGCTGGTAGTGGGTGATCACCAGCACGCCCATGTTCGGGTTCAGCATGGCGTTCACGCCCTCGGCCACGATGCGCAGGGCGTCGATGTCCAGGCCCGAGTCCGTCTCGTCGAGGATCGCCATCTCGGGCTCCAGGACCGCCATCTGGAGCATCTCGAGGCGCTTCTTCTCGCCGCCCGAGAAGCCCTCGTTGACGTAGCGCGCCGCGATCGACTCGTCCATCTCGAGCAGGGCCATCTTCTCGCGGACGAGCTTGCGGAACTCGCCCATCGGGATGCCGCCCCGGTAGGCGTCCGTGGGGTCGACGTTCGGGTCCGGGTTGAGGCCGGCGCGCCGGGCGTTGATGGCCGACCGCAGGAAGCTCGCCACCGACAGGCCGGGGATCGCCATCGGGTACTGGAAGGCGAGGAACATGCCGAGCCGGGCGCGCTTGTCGGCGGAGAGCTTGAGAAGGTCGTGGCCCTTCCAGAGCACCTCGCCCGACCTGACGATGTAGGCGGGGTGGCCCATCAGCGCGTAGGCAAGCGTGGTCTTGCCCGAGCCGTTGGGGCCCATGATGGCGTGGACCTCGCCCTTGCCGACGGTCAGCTCGATCCCCTTGAGGATCTCGTGGTCCGGGTTTGCGACAGGGGCGACATGCAGGTCGTGGATGACTAGGTCTTGGTCGCTCACGTTGACTGGTGTGCTCCTTGGGTCCGATGTGGCGCCGGCAGGCCGACTGCCGCCAGGCGCGCCGACGGTGGTACCAGATCTGCCAGGGTCATCGACTCCAGGGCGCCGGCGATGGCGTCCCGAACCCGGACCCACATGAAGTTGACGGTGCAGTAACCGGTTCGTGCGCAGATGTTGTGGGTTGGGTCGTCCGTGGCGCAGATCATGGGCGCGATCGGGCCCTCGAGAGCGCGCAGGACTTCGGCCATGTGAATCTGGTCGGGCGGACGCGTGAGCTCGTAGCCGCCGTGGGCGCCGCGGGTGCTCTGCACCAGGTCGGCGTCGCGAAGGCTGATGACGAGCTGCTCGAGGTAGGCCCTCGGCAGGTCCTCCTGTTCGGCGATCTCCGTCAGGCTGGCCGGCCCAAGGCCGTGTCGCTGGGCGAGCTGGGCCATTAGGCGAACGCCGTACTCGCCCTTCGTGGAGAAGGAGACGGCGCCGGTGCTGTGGTACGTCCTGGTGGCCAGCTTGATGCTCCTGCCCGACGCTCGGCCGGGCCGGTGGGGACTCACCGGCTAATTCCGACCTAATCCGTCGGAAATGAGTATAGGAGCGCGGCCGTGGAGCGTCAACGACGGGCGGGGGGGCTATGCCATTGGTCCGCCATCGGCGGCTGGATGCTACGCTTGGCCGAGTCCGGCATGGAGTGCGAAGGGACGAGCATGACTGGCTCCGCCCAGATCGTCGTGGATGGGGTGGCGCGCGAGCTGGCGCTCGAGCCGGATCGAAGTCTGCTGCACGTGCTCCGCGAGGAGCTCGGGCTGACCGGCGCTAAGCCGGGTTGCGGCGAGGGTGCGTGCGGCGCCTGCACCGTGCTCCTCGACGGTGCGCCTGCGCGGGCCTGCCAGGTGCGCATCTCGGACGTTGCCGGCCGAGCCGTCACCACCGTCGAAGGGCTCGCGAGCGACGGCCGCCTGCATCCGGTGCAGCGCGCCTTCGTCGAGGTCGGCGCCTTCCAGTGCGGCTACTGCACGGCCGGCATGATCATCAGCACGGTCGCGCTGCTGGAGCGGAACGCCGATCCGGACGACGCCCAGATCAAGACGGCGCTGGAGGGCAACGTCTGCCGCTGCTGCACGTACCCCCGCATCCTGCGCGCGGTGCGCCGCGCGGCCGAGCTGGCGCGGAATCCAGAGGTCGGGACCGGGCTCGAGCGGATCGCTACCGGCGCCGGCCCGCTCCCCCTTGCGGCCCGGCCCAAGCAACCGTGGGACCTGACTCCCGCCGAGCAGCGCGACTACTTCGACGTCCTGCCCGAGGGGCTGGTCGTGGTCCGGGAGCCGGGCCAGTCGCCGCGCCGCGGACAGGCGCCGGGTGGCTGGACGACGAGTGCGAGCGCCTGGCTCCACGTCGGCGCCGACGGAACGGTGACGGCCTTCACGGGCAAGGTCGACGTCGGGCAGGACAACCGAACTGCGCTGTCCTTGAGGGTCGCGGAGGAGCTGCGCGTTCCGCTGGCCGCGGTCCGGCTGGTGATGGGAGACACGGACGTCTGCCCCTTCGACGTCGGCACGTTCGGCAGCCGCTCCATGCCCGATGCGGGCGAGCTCCTGCGGCAGGTTGCCGCGTCCGCGCGCGAGTGCCTGCTCGGCCTTGCCGCTGCCCGATGGAACGCCGCACCCGCGGAGCTGGTGGCATCAGACGGCTGCGTTCGGAAGTCCGACGGCAGCCGCTCCGTCTCCTACGGCGAGCTCGTGCGGGGCATGCGGCGCGTGGAGGCCACCTCCTCCGGCGCGGCCGTGACGCCGGGGCCGGCGGAAGTGGTGGTCGGACGACCGACCGCGCGCCTCACCGGGCCCGAGATCGTGACGGGCGCCAAGCGCTATCCCTCCGACCTGTCCCGCCCCGGCATGCTCCACGGGCGTGTGCTGCGACCGCCGGCATTCGGCGCGAGCCTCCGCTCGGTCGACGTCTCGGGGGCCAGGGCGCTGCCCGGCGTGACCGTCGTGCACGAGGGCTCGTTCGTAGGGGTGGCCGCCCCCGACCCGCTCACTGCCAGACGCGCGCTGCGTGCGATCGAGGCGCAGTGGGACCTGGCGCCGCAGCCATCCGAGGCCGAGCTCGACGGCCATCTGCGGAGCCATCCGGTGGAGCAGGAGGGCTGGGAAGGGCCGTTCCATCACGACGTCGGCGACCCCGACGCGGCGCTGGCCAAGGCGCCGGTCCAGCTTGCCGCCACGTACACCACCGCGTACATCGCCCACGTACCCCTCGAGACGCACGCGGCGCTGGCAGAGTGGGCCGGCGACCGCCTGACCGCGTGGTGCGGGACGCAGCAGCCCTTCGGTGCGCGGAGCGCTCTTGCCGAGGCGCTCGGCGTCTCCGAAGCGCAGGTGCGCGTCATCGTGCCGGACACGGGCGGCGGCTTCGGCGGCAAGCACGGAGATGAGGTCGCGGAGGAGGCTGCGCGTCTGTCGCGCGCCACCGGCCGCCCGGTCAAGGTGCGCTGGAACCGCGAGGAAGAGTTCACCCTCGGCCACCTTCGACCGGCGGCGTTGATCGACGTCCGCAGCGGCGCGAACCGGGATGGCACCATCACGGCGTTGGAGCTGCGCAACACGAACTCCGGCGTGTTCGGCGCCGTCGGTCCCTACGAGATACCCAACCAGCGCATCGACTTCCAGCCGGCCGACTCGCCACTGCCACAGGGCCCGTATCGGTCCCTGGCGGCGGCGGCGAACCACTTCGCCCGCGAATCCCACATGGACGAGCTGGCGGACGCGCTGGGCGTCGATCCACTCGAGCTCCGCCTCAGGCACCTCCGCGACGAACGGCTCGCGGAAGCCTTCCGCGTCTCGGCCGAGCGGATGGACTGGGCGGGCCGGCCGCGCGAGCCCGGTTTCGGGGTTGGAATCGCCGGCGGCGTGGAGAAGGGCGCCCGCGTCGCCACCTGCGTGGCGGTGCGCGTCGGCGAGGACCGGCGCCTCGAGATCCTCCGCATCGTGACCACCTTCGAGTGCGGCGCGATCGTCAACCCCGACGGCCTGACGAACCAGGTCGAGGGCGCGACGGTCATGGGCCTCGGCGCCGCGCTCTTCGAGGCCATCCACTTCGAGGCCGGCAAGATCCAGAACGCGTCCATGACGGACTATCGCGTCCCGCGCATCGGCGATGTTCCCCCCATCGAGGTGGTGCTCCTCGATCGAAGGGATCTCCCCTCGGCCGGAGGTGGCGAGACGCCCATCATTGCGATCGCCCCGGCGCTCGCCAACGCGATCTTCGCCGCGACTGGGGTGCGGTTGCGCTCGCTGCCACTGGTGCCGGACGGCGTCGTCCCCGCGGCGACCTCGTAGGCTGCCGGAGGCGCGATCGCGGTCACCGCCGGAGCGAGCTGGCTCTGGCTGAGACTACTTCAAGGCTCCGACGACTTCCTCGTTGACCTGACGCAGCCCGCGTTGTAGGGTCGCTCCTTGCGTCGAGGCGGGCAGGTTCCTGCCCATCGACGGGACGTCAGCCGTGGGAACAGGTCGCCGCGATGGTGCGACCCCCTCACGAAGGAACTCGACTGGAGGAGTCGGATGAGACGTCGCGCATTCACCGCCCTGGCCATCGCGGCCCTTGTATTCGGGGCGATGGCCCCAACCGCAGCGGTTGCAGGGAGTTCGAAGATCGCCCGATTCCAGCGGATCGACGTGAGCAAGATCGATCCCCAGCTGCTGCCGGCGCTCATCGACCCCAGCCGCGTCATGGACGTCATGGTCGAGCTGGCCGATGAGCCCGTTGCCAGCCAGGTTGGCGATGCCAAAGACAACGGCACGACCGTGACGGCTTCCCAGCGCAACACCTGGCGAACGCAGATCCAGGCCAGCCAGAAGCCGGTCGTCGATGCCGTCCACAAGTCCGGCGGTATCGTCATCAGCCAGATGCAGGATGCGTACGACGGCATCCACGTCCACGTAAAGGCCGCCGATCTGACCTCGCTCGCCTCGATGGCGGGCGTGACCGGCATCCACCTGATCCCGATCTACCAGCCGGCTCTCACCGAGAGCGTGCCGTACGTTGGTGCGCCCCAGGCCTGGACTTCGACCGGCTACACCGGCGCGGGCGTCAAGATCGCGATCATCGACACCGGCATCGACTACTACCACGCCGACTTCGGCGGCTCGGGCAACCCGGCCGACTACACGTACGGCCTGGCCCACGACACCACGCTGCCGGCCACCGATGCCGGCGGTACGACTGTGGCCTTCCCGAGCGCCAAGATTCCCGTGGGCTACGACTTCGTCGGCGATGACTACGATGCCAGCGCCCCGGCCGGCTCTCCGGATCTGATTCCGCATCCGGACGGCAACCCGCTCGACTGCAACAGCCACGGCACCCACACCGCCAGCACGGCGGCAGGCGAGGGCGTCCTCGAGGACGGCTCGACCTACACCGGGCCGTACAACTCGTCGATCTACGGATCCACGGACTTCGCGATCGGCCCCGGAGTGGCGCCGCAGGCGACGCTCTACATCTACCGCGTCTTCGGCTGCGAAGGCTCCTCTGACGTCGTGACCGAGGCCATCAACCAGGCTGTCAAGGACGGCGCGGACGTGATCAGCATGTCGCTTGGCTCCGACTTCGGAACCTCCGACACCCCTGACGCCGTCGCCGCCAACAACGCCTCTCGCGCGGGCGTCGTGGTCGTCGCCGCCTCCGGCAACGAAGGCAGCAGCGCCTACATGACCAGCACGCCCGCCTCGAGCAGCAGCGCGATCTCGGTTGCGGCCCTGGACTCCAACGCCACACTGTTCCCTGGTGCGACCATCAAGCTCACTTCCGGCAGCCTTTCCGCTCTCAACGCCAACAACGGCCCGCTTCCTGTCAGCGGCACGCTGGACGTGCTGATGTCTGACGGAGGCATCTCTTTGGGCTGTGAAGCCTCGGACTACTCAGCCAACGGAGGCGTTGCCGGAAAGATCGTCGTCACTGAACGCGGCGTCTGTGCGCGGGTGCTCCGCGCCCAGCTCGGCCAGGCGGCCGGCGCTGCGGCAGTGATCATGGTCAACGCCGACAACGGCCCCGGCTACCCGCCGTTGGAAGGGTCCATCCCGGGGGTCACGATTCCTTTCCTCGGTGTCCTGGAGTCGGACGGGCCCGCGCTCATCGACGCGCACGGCTCGTCCGTGACGATCTCGTCAGCCGGCCTGATTGCCAACCCCACGTACAAGGATCTAGCCAGCTTCACGTCCTACGGGCCCCGCTTCGGCGACAGCGCCCTCAAGCCTGAGGTGACCGCTCCGGGAGTGAGCATCGTCGCCGCGGGCATGGGCACCGGCACCGGTGTCCTCGTGGACTCGGGCACCTCCATGGCCACTCCGCACGTCGCGGGCGTCGCCGCCCTCGTCATCGCCGCCCACCCGAACTGGTCGGTGAACGAGGTCAAGGCGGCGATCATGAGCACCGCCGACGACTCCTCGACCAAGATCCTGGGCTACGACCCGGTTGGGGCCGGCTCCGGGGTCGTGCAGGCGCAGCTCGCCACGACGACAGCCGCTATCGCCCTGACCCGTGACAAGCTCGACACGCTCTCGTTCGACAACGTGGCTCTCAGTGGCCCCTACTCGGCGACCCGGTCGTTCACGATCGAAAACAAGAGCTCCAGCTCGATCACGTACAAACTGTCCGCAGCCTTCATCGGCAGCCCGGCCGGGGCTCACGTCTCGGTCTCGCCGTCGAAGATCACCGTTCCCGCCCACCAGTCGCGGGACGTCGCCACCAGGCTGACCCTCTCCGCCTCGGCGGTCGCGGCGCTGCCCGCGGCCGACACCTTCGCGGGCATGGGCCCCGGCGCCGTCCTGACGGTGGAGGGCGTCGTGAACGCGACTCCAACCACCGCTCGGGCGGGCGTGTACCAGCTGCACGTGCCGTTCCTGGTGGTGCCGCGCGGCGTCTCGAATGTCGTCGTCGGGCCGTCCGGGCCCTACAAGCTCAATGCCGGCGTGGCAACGACGAACGTCAAGCTGAGCAACTACGGCATCCACTCCGGGACCGCGGACGTGTACGCGTGGGGTCTCTTTGACAAGGACCACACTCCCGGCATCTCCAGCGTCCGGGCCGTGGGCGTCCAGTCACAACTCGGGTCGTTCTGCGACCCGAGCATCCCCGACACGGACCGCTGCCTGGTCTTCGCGGTCAACGGCTGGCACCAGTGGTCCAACGCCGCCGGCGCCGAGTTCGACATCGGAATCGACACCAACGGCGACGGCGTCGCGGACTACCTCGTCGTGGGCGTGGATCTGGGAGCCGAGCTCACAGGGTCGTTCGACGGCGTCGAAGCCTCGTTCACGTTCGATGCCGCCGGCGACCTCATCGACGCGTGGTATGCGGACGCGCCGATGAACGGATCGGTCATCGAGTTGCCTGCCCTGGCCAGCGACATGGGCATCACCTCCGCTGCGTCGGGCTTCAGCTACTCGATCACCGGCTTCGATCTGATCTACGGCACGATCGACGCGGTGCCCGGCAGCGCGAAGTTCGACGCGTTCACCCCGAGCGTCTCGAACGGCCAGTTCGTTTCGCTCGCGTCGGGCAAGTCGGCCAAGCTGCCGCTCAGCGTCAGTCCGGCCCTCCAGGCGACGACCCCGTCGCTCGGCTGGATGATCGTCAGCCTGGACAACCGGAACGGGGCCGCGCAGGCGGCGCTCGTCCCGGTTGGCAAGCTGCCCAAGAAGTAGCTTTCGCTTCGATCCATTGGGTGGCGGCCCGTCCGGTCCCCCGGACGGGCCGCTTCCGTTCTAGCCGGACGTCGAGCTTCGGGCCTCGATCTTCGGCCGTCGATCGAACCTGGAACGGGCCGGCGCGGTCTAACGAGTGGTGTTGCGGGCCCGCGATGCGCGCACCAGCGCGCTTCCGAAACCGCCCGTCCTGGAATCGCCGAAGCACTAACATGAGCGGGCTGTTCCAGGCAGGTGTTCGGAGATTCAGGCGTGTCCTACGACGTCATCGGCAAGATGGGGAGAGTGACCGCGGATATCACTCCGGGGCATCTCGGAGAAGTCATGATCGAAGTGCGTGCGGGAACTGAGAGGTTCCTCGCGCGCGCATCAGATCCCGAGGCGACGATCAAGAAGTACGCTCAGGTCCTGGTGGTCGGCAGTCTGAGCGGCCGGACGGTCGAGGTGGAACCGACCGATACAGTGAGGCTCCCGCGATGACTGATTCTCAGACGACTCTGATCGTTGTCGGAGTCGCCGTGCTCATAGTCCTGATCCTGCTCATCCTCCTGCTCAAGTCCTCCTGGCGGATCGCGGAGCCGGATGAGGCGCTGATCATCTCCGGCATCGCGCACGGAAAGTCGCCGGCAAACGTGGCCGGCGAGAGCATGCGGTTCAAGATCATGACCGGCGGCGGAACGATCGTCATGCCCGGCCTGTCCAAGGTCCGCGCTCTCTCCCTGATGGCTCACGAGAGCGAAGTCTCCGTCCCGTGCGTCAGCCAGCAGAAGATCCGCCTGGACCTGCGTGGCGTCATCGTCTACAAGGTCGGCGACGACTACCGCTCGATCGCCAACGCCGCCCGCCGCTTCCTGGATCGCCCGGCAGCGGAGCTCGAGTCCAAGGTCCAGAACGTCTTCGTCGGCCACCTGCGCGCCATTGCCGGGTCGATGACCGTCGAGGAGATGATCAGCGACCAGGACAAGTTCGCCCAGCAGGTCCGCGACCGCTGC
>Ga0182027_10003982_pt1 | contig 23113 bp, 23 predicted proteins | sample 712E1DmetaG_FD_121300 | JGI IMG/M metagenome (GOLD analysis project Ga0182027, IMG submission 121300) | Permafrost microbial communities from Stordalen Mire, Sweden - 712E1D metaG (Illumina Assembly) | ecosystem: Environmental > Terrestrial > Soil > Wetlands > Permafrost | place: Sweden... | reverse complement strand
TTCAACAAGCTCAAGAATGCACGCCGTGTCGCCACCAGATACGACAAAACCGCCGACAGCTTCCTCGCCTTCGTCCAGCTCGCGTCAATCAAAATCTGGCTGCGGTTTGTCAACAGGACCTAGTAGAGATCCTCGCCATCATGGTGGCGATCGCCCTGGCGCTCATTACCTTCAAATGGCCGTACCGGCTGTGGGGCGTCATCGTGCTCGGCTTGGCGATCGCCGGCATGGTGGCCCTGATCTATCTTTCCGGCCAGCCCGCCGTCCTGTACGGCGTCACGCCGTTCAGGGTCGAGGTGCCGCCGCTGTTCCGCGATGTCCATGGCGACGACGGCAACATGATGGCGTCGGACAGCGGGGGGCGCAACAGCGTCCAACTCACCTCCGGAACATTGAAGCGCCACACGCCGGACGAGTTCCTCAAGCTTCGCTGCACCTCGACCCCGGCCGAGATCGCCAAGCGCAACGACATTGATGATCCGTCGAAGGTCGTCCTCACCGAGACGAACTTGGCGTCGCCGAAAGACCCGCGCCGCTGCTACTTCAAATGGCACGAGACCGACGATCCGCTCGAGCACTACCAAGTTTACGTCGTCTATCGTCCCGCGGCCAACGCGCCCTGGCAATTCGCTGGACTCCATGTGCGTGCAGAGAAACCAAACCGCGTGCTGGTGAACGCCGATTATCGCCGGATGCGCGACAGCCTCCTCAAGTCGGCTGGGATCGCCCCACCGGCGCACCATTAGGCGGCAATGGTTTCAGTGCTCGTCCTTCCACACCTTGCGATAGGTGAGGAACAAGAGCCCCGCCAGCAGCGCCAGAAACGCCATCACCTCCAAGCCGGTGCGGTGGCGCTCCTCCAGCTTGGGCTCCGAGGCCCAGGCCAGGAACGTCGCCACGTCATGGGCTTCCTGCTCAACGCTGGCCTTGGTGCCGTCGGAGAAGGTGACGGAGTCGGCGGTCAGCGGCGGGGGCATCGAGATGTTCCGTCCTGCAAAATAGGGGTTGTAGTACTTGCCCTGCTGCACCTTGAACCCCGGCGGCGGCTCCTGGCCGAAGCCGGTGACGATCGAATAGACATAGGCCGCCCCGCCGGCGCGCGCCTTTTCGATCAGCGAGAGGTCGGGCGGCAGCGCGCCGCCATTGGAGGCACGCGCGGCTTCCTCGTTCGGGAACGGCGGTGGAAAATGATCGGCGAGGATTCCAGGGCGCGTCAGCGGGTTGCCGTTGGCGTCGGTGGTCTCGCCCTTGTCGTTGGGTCCGGCGATGATCTTGTAGCCGGCGGCGATCGCCTTGGCCTGCGCCTCGCTGAAGCCCGGGCCGCCCGGCGCCGCCAGATCGTGGAAGCCAACCAGGTTGAGGCTGTGACAGGCCGAGCAGACCTCCTTGTAGACCTGGAAACCGCGCTGTAAGGCGCCGCGGTCGTAGGTTCCGATCGGGCCTTCGAAGCCCCAATGCACATCCTTGATCGGATAAGGCACACTGGTGTCTTCCGCGGCGGCGCTGCCGAGCGAAATACCAAGCGCGAGGGCGAAGAACGCGATCTTCATTTGCGTTCTCCTTTGCCGCCAAGCACGGGTTTGGCGATGCTGTCGGGCAGTGGTTTGGGTTTTTCGATCAGCCCGATCAGCGGCATCAAGAGCCAGAAGAAGGCGTAGAAATAAGCGGTGCCCAGCCGCGCCAGCCAGACCAGCGGCAACTGCGTGCCGCCCAAGTTCAGCGCGGCGTCCGCGCTCTGCGAGCCGACATAGCCGAGCATCAAACAATCGGCGGCAAACAGCCAGAAGAACTGCTTCATCAGCGGACGGAAGCGGCAGGAGCGCACTTTCGAGGTGTCGAGCCACGGCACGAAGAACAAGGTCACCAGCGCGCCGACCAGCACCAGGACCCCGATCAGTTTCTGGGGCACCGAGCGCAGCATGGCGTAGAACGGCAACAGGTACCATTCCGGCACGATGTCGGGCGGGGTGACCAGCGGGTTTGCCTGGATGGAATTGTCGGGATTGCCGAAGAAATCCGGCGCGAAGAAGACAAAGCCGGCGAACAGGATGACGAACAGCGAGAGATAAAACGCGTCCTTGGCCGTGTAATAGGGATGGAAGGAGAGGGTGTCCTGCGGCCCCTTCACGTCGATGCCGAGCGGGTTGTTGTTGCCCGGCACGTGCAGCGCCCAGATGTGCAGCCCGACCACGCCGGCGATGACGAACGGCAAGAGATAGTGCAGCGAGAAGAAGCGGTTCAACGTGGCGTCGCCGACCGCGAAACCGCCCCACAGCCAGGTGGTAATCGCCGTGCCCAGATGCGGAATGATCTGGTCCAGCGCGCTGAACAGCGAGGTGATGACTGTGGCGCCCCAGAACGACATCTGCCCCCAGGGCAGCACATAGCCGAAGAACGCGGTGCCCATCATTAGCAGATAGATCAGCACGCCGAGGATCCAGATGACTTCGCGCGGCGCCTTGTAGGAGCCGTAGTAAAGGCCGCGGAACATGTGGAGGTAGACGGCGAGGAAGAACATCGAGGCACCGGTGGCGTGCACGGTGCGGATCAGCCAGCCGTAATTCACGTCGCGCATGATGGTGTCGACGGAATCGAAGGCGAGATCCGCGTTGGGCACGTAGTGCATCGCCAGCACGATGCCAGTGACGATCTGCACGCCGAGGCAGAAGGTGAGGATGCCGCCGAAAGTGTACCAGACGTTCAAATTGCGCGGCGTCGGGAACGTCGTCATCGTGTCGTGCGCCAGCCGGAGAATCGGCAGGCGCTTGTCGAGCCAGCGGGTGAAGCCGGTTGCGGGAACGTACGTGGATTGGCCTGCCATCTGTTCGCTCTCTTAACCGACTTTGATCTTGGTCGGGGACAGGAAGGAATAAGGCGGAACCGCGAGGTTCTGCGGCGCCGGTCCTTTGCGGATGCGCCCGGCGGTGTCGTATTGCGAGCCATGGCAATGGCAGAGCCAGCCGCCGTAATCGCCTTGCGGGGCTTGCGGCGTCGACACCGTCGGCGTGCAGCCCAGATGCGTGCAGACGCCGATAAGCACCAGCCATTCGGGCTTGTACTCGCGGTTGGCATCGGTGGCGGGTGCATCGTCGGGTAAATTGGCGTTGCGCGCGACGGGATCGATCAGATCGGAAAGCGCAACCGCGCGGGCCTCGGCGATTTCCTTGGACGTGCGGCGGCGCACGAACAGCGGATGGCCGCGCCACTTGAACACGACTTGCTGACCCACCTGGATCGAAGAAATGTCGATTTCAATGGAGGCGAGCGCCAGGACCGCGCTGGTCGGATTCATCTGGTCGAGGAACGGCCAGGCTGCGAACGCGCCGCCGACGGCGGCGACGGCCCCGGTCGCGATGTACAGAAAGTCGCGCCGCGTCGGTTCCGGCTCAGTCGCAGTCGTCACGAAATTCACCTTTGCGATGGAAGAAGAGTGAGACAATACAGGCCATTACGCCGCACCGGGGAATGCGGCGCGCTTAAGTCGCAAAAGCTAAAATAGAACGTAGGGTTTAGGGGGTCTTGCGGCAGAATGACGCAGAAAAGGCCAAGCACCGCCGGGCATTGTGCGGTTAAGCGCGGAAAATAGTTCCCCAGCGTAATGATCAACATTCGATTGTGCGGCTCCAAGCCATCGCCGCGAAAGACACCAAACAGATGCGCCTCGCCCTCTTCGAGCCCGACATCCCGCAGAACGCCGGCGCCTTGATCCGGCTGGGGGCGTGCGTGGGCGTCGGCGTGGACATCATCGAGCCGTGCGGCTTTCTGTTCAGCGACAAGAAGCTTCGCCGCGCCGGCATGGACTATCTGGAGCAGGCCGAGATCGTGCGCCACGCCTCCTGGCAGGCTTTCCTTGAGGCGCGCGGCGGCGTCCGGTTCGTCCTCATCACCACCAAGGGCGCGCAATCCTACCTGGATTTCGCCTTCCGCCCGGACGATGTTCTGCTGCTGGGCCGCGAGAGCGAGGGCGTGCCCGGCTTTGTCCATGAACGGGCCGACGCGCGGCTGCGCATCCCGCTGAAGGCCGGTCTGCGCTCGCTCAACGTGGCGCAGGCGGGCGCGATGGTGCTGGGCGAGGCGCTGAGACAGACGAAGGGATTTCCATGAGCGAGCGCCAAGCCCGCACCCAAATCTGGTTCGAGGAGTTGCGCGACGGCATCTGCGCGGCCTTCGTGGCCATCGAGGATGAAGGCGGCGGTCCGGCGGGGCGCTTCGAGCGCAAGGCCTGGAGGCGCCCCGCCGAAGGCGATGCCGACGCGGGCGGCGGCGTGATGAGCGTCATGCGCGGGTCCGTGTTCGAGAAGGTCGGCGTCAACGTCTCGACCGTGTACGGGGAATTCGCCACCGAATTCGCCAAGACCATCCCCGGCGCGGCGGATGATCCGCGCTTCTGGGCCAGCGGCATCTCGCTCGTCGCCCATCCGCTCAACCCACACGTGCCCGCCGTCCACATGAATACGCGCCACATCGTCACGGCCAAGAGCTGGTTCGGCGGCGGGACCGATCTGACACCCACGACGCCCGACGAACAGGACACCGCCGCATTCCATGCCATCCTCAAAGACGCATGCGACGGCTTCGATCCCGCCTATTATCCCCGCTTCAAGAAGTGGTGCGACGAGTACTTCTTCCTGCCGCACCGGGGCGAAGCGCGCGGGGTGGGCGGCATCTTCTATGACGGGCTGGATTCTGGCGACTGGGAGAAGGATTTCGCCTTCACCCGCGCGGTGGGACTCGCATTTCTGGACATCTATCCCCACATCGTCAGACGGCACATGGGACGAAGCTGGACGGACGCCGAAAAGGCCCATCAGCTGGTGCGCCGCGGCCGCTATGTGGAGTTCAACCTGCTTTACGACCGCGGCACCCAGTTCGGCCTGAAGACCGGAGGCCATGCCGAGGCCATCCTGATGTCCCTGCCGCCGCAAGCGCGCTGGCCTTAAGAAGCGCCGCACGGCATCACGCGAGGAAACGCATTGCTGGATATTTTCACTCACGGCGGGTTCTTCGCGCTGATTCAGGTGATCCTGATCGACCTGGTGCTGGCGGGCGACAACGCCATCGTGATCGGCATGTCGGCCGCCCACGTGCATCCGGTGGACCGGCGCAAGGTGATTTTCCTGGGGCTGGCGGCGGCCGTCGTGCTGCGCGTCATCCTCGCGGTCTTCACCGTGCGGCTGCTCGAATATATCCCCCTGATGATCGCGGGCGGCATCCTGCTTTTATGGGTGACGTGGCGGCTGTGGCGCGACATCCGCCAGGAACACAAGGCTCATCATGCCGCCAAGCTGCTGTCGGACGACGGCGCGCCGGCAAGCGGTCCCGCGCCTTGCGAGAACAGGGCGGCGGTGCGCCGCGCCGTCTTTCATATCGCCGTTGCCGACATCTCCATGTCGCTCGACAATGTGCTGGCGGTGGCCGGCGCCGCGATGCACCACGTCTGGGTGCTGGTGATCGGGCTGACGCTCTCCGTCGCCTTGATGGGCCTTGCGGCGAGCCTGGTCGCCAAGCTGCTGAACCGCTATCCCTGGATCAGTTATGCCGGCATTTTTATCGTGCTGTTCGTTGCGGTCCGGATGATCTGGCACGGCTCCATGCTGATGCTGGGCACCAGCTGAAATCAGCTCACTTTCAGCAGTACCGCGGTGGCGTCGTCACTTTTCTTCAGGCGCGGGAAGCGGCGGCCATCGGCGTCTTCTTCTTCGAGGTCTCGTATTTGGCGGCCCAGCGCAGCAAGCCCTTTCGCCTGAGCGGCTTCAACCAGACCTTGCGCATCGAAAGCGCCGTAGTCGCTGGCCAGCGCCAGGAATCCGTCGGTGCATAGCAACAGCAGGCTGCCCGTGGGCGCGGCGATGCGCGCTTGGTCCACGTGATCGGCGGCGCGCGGATCGGGCGAGAACAGCCAGCCGCCGGTGCGCGTGTTCGCCTTGTTCCGCGCGGCGCGCAGATGAGGCAGTACCGCTGCGCGCGTGATGTCGCCCACCGGCGCCAGCCCCTTGGCCTCGGCCATGAGCTTGACGCGGCGCGCTTCGGCCGCGCGCTTGTCGAACGCCTCGCCGACGACCTCGACGCCTTTGCCGGGGCGCAGGACCAGCGCCGCGCAATCGCCGAACCACAACGCTTCGAAGCCGTCGCCGGTTGCCGAAACGAACATCATCGAGGAGAAAGGAATCTCGTATTTCTCCTTGGGCGGGCGCCGCCTCAGCCCTTTGAAGGACTTTTCCGCGTCGGCGAGCGCGTGGCGCAGCGCCTCCTTCGGCGCGCAGCCCTCGCGGCAATGCACCATCAGCCGGCGCGCTCCGAAATGGGCGATCCAGGCTGGATCGCTCGCGCCCGGCATCAAGGGCTCGCCAAGGCTCGTCGCGCCATCGAACACCACGGCGGCGTTATTCTCCGCGGCAAAGGCGTCCTCGTTGGCTTTCGCCGGATCGCCGGGAATGGAAAGAGAGTCGAGCAGTTCGAACGCCATCACCGCTTGACCGCCGTCTTGAGCTGCCCGGTCAGGTCGCCGGTGAAATCGTGCTCGATCCACCATTCCTCGATCTCGCCCAGGATTTGGCCCACGCGCGGTCCCTCAGGCACGCCTGCCTGCATCACGTCGCGCCCAGTCAGCGTAAAGCGCGGGCGCGGCCATTCATCGGCCAGTTCCAGCAGCGCGCGCCACTCTGCGCCGTTTGCGTCTTCGGCCCATGCCAGCATCACGCGGTCCTTGAACGGCCGCGCACCCAGTCGGTAGATCAGCTTCTTCGCCTCGCGGTCGGAAAGCCGCGCCGCGACCGTCGCGCCTGCGATGCCGGCTAGGCGCGCGCGCGCATCGTTCGAGAGCTTCCAGCGATCGGCGATCGCGTCGGCGGATGTCAGCGCCGCCAAGCGGAGCAACGCGTCCGGCGGGAATCCATTCTCCGCATCGATCTTCGCCAGGCTTTCCAGGCGCGCGATGTTCGCCTCGCCCGGCAGCACTTCCGACAGAATGCCGGAGGATTCCATCGCCCGCAGCATGGGGCCGGGATTTTCCGCTTCCAACAGCCGCAGCATCTCCTTGGCGATGCGCTCGCCCGAAAGCCGCGCGATGCCGCCCTTCTCGGCCGCCACCGCGCGCAACGCACCGGCGTCGATCGCGCCCTTGCCGTACCAAGCATGGAAACGGAACAGGCGCAGGATGCGTAAGTAATCCTCCCGGATTCGCTGGACGGCGTCGCCGACGAAGTGCACGCGCCCGGCCTGCAAATCCGCAATCCCGCCGACATAATCGAAGACCTCGCCGTCCGCCGCGGCGTAGAGCGCATTCATGGTGAAATCGCGCCGCTCGGCGTCAAGCTGCCAGTCCTCGGTGAAGGCGACGACGGCGTGGCGCCCATCGGTTGTTACGTCGCGGCGCAGCGTGGTGACTTCGAACGGTTTGCCTTCGACGATAGCGGTGAGCGTGCCGTGCTCGATCCCGGTCGGCACGAAGGCGATGCCGGCGGCGGTCAGAAGCGCGCCGACCTTGTCGGGTGTGAGCGGCGTGGCGATGTCGATGTCGCTGACCGGCGCGCCCAGCAGCGTGTTGCGGATCGCGCCGCCGACAAAGCGCGCCTCGCCCAGCGCCGCCATCAGCTTCAGCGTCGTGGGGACGGTCATCCAGGGCTGGGGAGGAAGGCGCGTCATCAAGCCCTAAGCCTCTCAGCCAGGTTCACCAGAATCGCGGCGGTGGCGCCCCAGATATAATGCGTTCCGACCTCGAAGGCGTAAACGCGGCGCATCCCGCCCTTCCAGTCGAGCTTATGCTCCTGGAGGTTCGAAGGATCCAGAAAGAACGCGAGCGGCGCCTCGAACACCTGTGCCACTTCGCGCGCGTCGGGCGCGAGCGCAAAGCCTTCGCGGAGCAGTCCCACCACCGGCACCACCGCATAGCCGGTGACGGTCTCGTAAACCTCGAGGAACCCCTGCACCGAAACGAAATCCGCCGTGATGCCGGTCTCCTCCTCCAGCTCGCGCAAGGCGGTGGCGGCCAGCGAGGCGTCGGCGGCGTGGACGCGCCCGCCGGGAAAACTCACCTGGCCGGGATGGCGCGGCAGCTCATCGCTGCGCTGGGTAAACAGCAATGTCGGCTCGGCGCGCTCTATAATAGGGATCAGCACGCAGGCGGGCTTGAGCTCGAGCGTCCCAAACCCCCGCGCCGAGGGATTGAGATCGTAGTCGCTGCGCGCGGGCGTGAGCGGCAGGCTCGGCGGCTCGGCCAGAAGCCGCGCGCTGAGCGCCCCGGGCTGCCCGAGCTTCGCCAAATCCATGGGAAAATCGCCCGTCATCGACTCGCAAGAGCGGGCGCGCGGCCCCGCTGATCCTTGTTGCGCCTGACGGAGCGCGGTACGGTCCGGCAAAGCGCGTTTCGGCGCGAAGCTTAGGCGGAGCAGCAAGCCGCCCGCAACCTGGATACAGGGCATTCATGAACGATACGATCGGCGAGGAGTTGAAGGGCCAGGCGGTCGCGCACGCCGAAGAGGCGGCGGAAATCCTGGCCAAGGTGCGCGACGGCATCGGCCGCGTCATCTTCGGCCAGAAGGAGGTGATCGACCAGACGCTGATCACGCTCCTGGCCGGCGGCCATGGGTTGCTGATCGGGGTGCCGGGACTGGCCAAGACCAAGCTGGTCGAGGCGCTGGGCACGGTTCTCGGGCTCGATTGGAAACGCATCCAGTTCACGCCCGACCTGATGCCTGCCGACATCATCGGCTCGGAGATTCTGGAAGAAATCGACGACCGTCACCGCGCCTTCCGTTTCCTCAAGGGGCCCGTCTTCACCCAGCTTCTGATGGCCGACGAGATCAACCGCGCCAGCCCGCGCACTCAATCGGCGCTGCTGCAATCCATGCAGGAGCGCCAGGTCACCGTGGCCGGCGAGCGCTACGATCTGCCGGTGCCGTTCCACGTGCTGGCGACCCAGAATCCGCTGGAGCAGGAAGGCACCTACCCGCTGCCCGAAGCGCAGCTCGACCGTTTCCTGTTGCAGATCGACGTGGGCTATCCCAACAGGGAGGCCGAGAAGCATATGCTGCTCGCCACCACCTGCGGCGAGGAGACGGCGCCGGAGCGCGTCTGCGGCCCCGAGGCGCTGGTCGCTGCGCAAGCCATCGTGCGGCGACTGCCGGTCGGCGAGAAGGTGGTCGACTCCATTCTACGGCTCGTGCGCGCGGCGCGCCCGGAAGCGGACGGCGCCCCCGAACTGCGCGACGTCATCTCCTGGGGGCCAGGCCCCCGCGCTAGCCAAGCCTTCATGCTGGCGGCGCGCGCCCGCGCGCTGATCGACGGGCGGCTCGCGCCGTCCAGCGACGACGTAGTGGCGCTCGCGGGACCCGTGCTGCGCCACCGCATGGCAATCAGCTTCGCGGCGCGGGCGGAAGGCCAGACCGTCATGGGCGTCATCGACCGGCTTTGCCAGACGCTTCTTTGATGCCGCGCGCGAACCTGCAGGATACCGCCGAAGCGCTGGGTGCCAGCCTGCCGCCCTTGATGGTGCGCGCCGAACGGCTGGCCTCGGCGGTCAACCTCGGCATGCACGGACGCCACAAGCCGGGCATCGGACAAAGCTTCTGGCAGTTCCATCATTACCGTCCGGGAGACGCCGCGAACGCCATCGACTGGCGCCAATCGGCGAAGTCGACGCATCTCTACGTGCGCGAGCGCGAATGGGAGACGGCGCAGTCGGTATGGCTGTGGCGCGACGGCTCGCCGTCGATGCGATTTTCTTCCGGCGGCGACAGTAAGATCGACCGCGCCAGCCTGTTGGCGCTGGCGCTGGGCGTGCTTCTTGTGCGCGGCGGCGAACGCATCGCGTTGTTCGGCGAACGCAAATCGCCGGCCAATTCGCGCGCCGCTTATCGCCGCATCGGTTATGCGCTGACCGAACGCGAACCCGCCGACGATGCAGTTCCCCCCGAGCAGAAGCTGCCGCGCAACGCGCAATTCGTCTGGTTCGGAGATTTCCTGGCGCCCATCGCAGAAATAGAAGCCGCGATCCGCTACCTGACGCGGGGCAACGCCGGCGGGCGGCTGGTCCATATCGTCGATCCGGCGGAGGAAGACTTCCCCTATCTCGGACGCACTCGTTTCGAAGCGGTGAAAGGGACCGAGAGCCACGTGCTCGGGCGGGCGGAAAGCGTGGCGGCGGATTATCGCGCGCGCTTCAAGGCGCATGCCGAGGCGGTTGCGTTGTTGGCGCGCAAGCTCGGATGGAATTATCTGGCCCACCGTACCGACCGTTCGCCGCAGACTGCCTTGGTGGCGCTCTTTGCCGATCTCGGCGGCGGGCAGAGACTGCGGAACTAGCGAAAGCCGCGCATGGATTGGCTGACCAACATCAGTTTCGGCGCGCCCTGGGTCCTCTTGGCGCTCGTCGTGCTGCCGGCGATTTGGCTCTTGCTGCGGGTCATCCCGCCGCTGCCCAAGCGCGTGGTGTTTCCGCCGCTCGCCCTGTTGATGGGATTGCGCGACGAGGAGCAGACTCCGGCGGGCACGCCGTGGTGGCTGATGCTGCTCAGGCTTGTCGCGGCGGCGGCCGTCATCGTGGCGTTGGCCGAGCCGCAGATCGGCCGCACGCTTCAGATCGCGGGTTCGGGGGCCATCGTGCTCGTGCTGGACAATGGCTGGACCGCCGCGCCGCACTGGAAGGATCACCGAGCCTTGGCGGAAGACGCCGTGCGGCTGGCGGCCGGGCAGCGCCGGCCCGTCGCCATCGTGACGACAGCCGACAAACCGGACACGGATTTCATGGCCGCCGGTCGCGCCGAAACTGCCGCACGGGCGCTCGAGCCCAAGCCCTGGCGCGCCGACCGCAGCGACGCGCTCAAGGCGCTCTCGAAAATGAAATTCGCCTCGCGACCGGAAATCCTCTGGCTCGCCGACGGCATCGACGACGGCCAGGCGCACGCGCTGGCCGAGACGCTTTCGCACCTTGGCCATTTGCGCATCTTCGCCGACCGGCAAGGTCCGCTGGCGGTGACTTCCGTCGCCAATTCGGGCGACGGTTTCGAGGCCGGGCTGCTGCGTTCGGGAACCGGCGGCGTACGGGCGGGCGCTGTCACCGTCTTTGGCAGTCAGAGCCAGATTCTCGGCACCGCGAATTTTCAATTTGACGACGGCCACAACAGGACCGAGGCGCGCCTGGTTCTGCCGCTCGAGATGCGCAACGAAGCCGCGAGTATCTCGATCGCCGCCGAGAACAGCACCGGAGCGGTGCATCTGTTCGACCGGGGCGCGCCGCGCCGCGCCGTAGGGCTGGTCGCCGCCGGCAGCGCCGAGGAGCCGCTGCTCTCCGGCATCTATTATCTCGAGCGCGCGCTCTCGCCTTACGCCGATGTCAACAAGGGCACGATTTCCGACCTCTTGCCGCGCGGTGTTTCGGTGCTCATCCTCTCCGACATCGGCAAGGTCGCCGGCGCCGACCGCGACGGCGTCAAACGCTTCGTCGAGGGCGGCGGGCTATTGATCCGTTTTGCCGGTGATCGCATGGCGGCGGGCAGCGACGATCTGATTCCCGTCGAACTGCGCGGTGGCGGGCGTTATCTCGGCGGCGCGCTCGCCTGGGCGGCGCCCCAGCATCTGGCGCCATTTCCCGATAACTCGCCGTTCGGGGGCCTGGCGATTCCGTCGGACGTCTCGGTGTCGAGGCAAATCCTGGCAGAGCCCTCCGTGGAACTGGCCTCGCATTCCTGGGCGCGGCTGGCCGACGGCACGCCGATGGTCACGGCGGCGCGGCGCGGCAAGGGCTGGATCGTTCTATTCCACGTCACCGCCGGGCCCGGATGGTCGACGCTGCCGCTGTCGGGACTTTATGTCGAGATGCTGCGCCGGCTCCTGTCGCTGTCGGCGGGAACCGATCCGCGCGAGATGAGCGCCAACGCCAGCCTGCCCGCCCAATTCACCCTCGACGGTTTCGGCAAGCTCGCGACCGCGGGCGCCGAGGCCCAGCCGCTGAAGGGTTCTGAGATCGCCACCACCGAGCCGTCGCGGCTGCATCCGCCCGGCCTCTATGGCGTGGCGGGGGCGGAGCGGGCGTTGAACGCGGCCAGCGCTTCCAGCGTCCTTCTGCCGTTCGGCAATCTCGGAGCATCGGTTTCGTTCTACGCCTCGCGCGGCTCCGTCGCCCTGCAAACTCCCTTGCTTCTGCTCGCCGCCCTGCTGTTGCTCGCCGATTTCGCGATCTCGCTGGTGCTGCGCGGTTACGCGCCGCGGCGCCTTTCGCGCCTCGCAGCCGTCTTGCTGGGCGCGTTGCTGCTTATGCATCCCGGTTCGGCGCGCGCCGACGACGCCTTCGATCTCAAGGCGGCGCTCGACACCCGCCTCGCCTATGTCGCGACAGGCGTTTCCGATGTCGACGCGATCAGCAAGGCGGGGATGACCGGCCTCGGCAATGCGCTCGCGGCGCGCACCGCCTATGTGCCGAAGGAACCGATGGGCGTCGATTTGGAGAAGGACGATCTCAGTTTCTTCCCGCTGATCTATTGGCCGATGGACCCGCGCGAGAAGGAGCTGTCGCCCGGCGCGTTGTCGAAGGTCGCCGATTACATGCGCAACGGCGGCACGCTCCTGATCGATACGCGCGATCTGACGCTGGGCTCGGTGCGCGGCGTGAATTCGCCCGGCCAGCAGACCTTGCGCCGGCTGCTCGGCAAGCTCGACCTGCCGCCACTGGAGGCGCTGCCGGCGGATCATGTGTTGTCGAAGACGTTCTACCTCCTGTCGGATTTTCCCGGCCGATGGGACGGCTCGCCGGTCTGGGTGCAGGCGCTGCCGCCGGCCACGCCCGATCAGGGCCCGGTGCGCGGCGGCGACGGCGTCTCGCCGGTGATCATCGGCGGCAACGACTGGGCCGCCGCCTGGGCGGTGGACGATCGCGGCAGGCCGCTGGTCGATGTTTCGCCCGGCGGCGAGCGCCAGCGCGAGATGGCGATCCGCTTCGGCATCAATGTCGTGATGTACGCGCTGACCGGCAACTACAAGACCGACCAGGTGCACGTCTCGGCCATCCTCGAACGGCTGGGTAAATAGGGGCATGGACTGGCTCGCCTTCGCCCCGCACGTCCCGCCCGCTCTGTTGTGGACGCTGACCGCCATTGCCGCTCTTCTGACCGGCTACGCTTTTTTCATGCGCGCGCGCGGCGCCTGGGTCAGGGCGCTGGCGCTTCTTGTGCTGATCCTGGCCATCGCCAATCCGCTGAGCGTGCGCCAGAGCCGCGAGCCCCTGTCGGACATCGTCGCGCTGGTGGTGGACCATACCCAGAGCATGGATGTCGGCTCGCGCCTCGCCGACGCCGACAAGGCGGCCGCCGAGATCAAGAAGAAACTGGCCGACGAAAAGAATCTGGAAGTACGCTTCGCCACCGTCACCACCAACGTCTCGGGCGAGGACAACGGCACGCAAGCCTTCGCGGCCTTGAACGCGGCGCTGGCCGACGTGCCGCCCTCGCGCGTGGCGGGCGCCATCCTCCTCACCGACGGCGAGGTGCACGACGTTCCCGCGAAGCTGGAGACCGGCGCGCCGCTGCAGGCGCTGATCGTGGGCAAGCGCGGCGAGCGCGACCGCAAGCTCACCGTGGTGGACGCCGCGCGCTACGCGATCGTCGGACAGAGTGCGCAGATCTTCGTCCGCATCGACGATCTGGGCGGCGGGATGGCCGGGTTCGCGCGTCTCGCGCTGCGCGTCGACGGCAGCGACACGGGCGCGCTCAGTGTCCCGCTCGGCCGCAACACGGCGATCTCGGTGCCGATCACCCACGAAGGCGAGAGCGTGGTCGAACTCGAAGCCGAGCCCGGCCCCGCCGAATTGACGCTACAGAACAACCGCGCGGTGGTCGCGATCAACGGCGTGCGCGACCGCCTGCACGTGCTCCTGATCTCGGGCGAGCCCAATGCCGGCGAGCGGGTGTGGCGCAACCTGCTGAAGGGCGATCCCTCGGTCGATCTCGTGCATTTCACGATTCTGCGCCCGCCCGAGAAACAGGACGAGACGCCGCTCAACGAATTGTCGTTGATCGTCTTCCCGACCCAGCAGCTGTTCGCGGAAAAACTCGACGGCTTCGATCTGGTGATCTTCGACCGCTACAGCGAGCATGGCATCCTGCCGTTGGCCTATTTCGAGAATATCGCCAATTACGTCCAGAACGGCGGCGCACTGCTGGTCTCCGCTGGACCGGAGTTCACCGGGCCGCTCAGCATCTTCCGCACGCCGCTCGCTTCGGTGCTGCCGGCGCAGCCGAGCGGCGAGATCGTGGCGCGCCCCTTCAAGCCCGTCGTGACGCAAGACGGCCTCGCCCATCCGGTGACGCGCGATCTAAACGGCGCTAACACCGACAAGACCCCGCCGAGCTGGGGCCGCTGGTTCCGCCTGATCGGCGCCGAAAGGATCACGGGGGAAACCCTGATGAGTGGGGCGGACGACAAGCCGCTGCTCGTGCTCGACCGCGTCGCCAAGGGCCGCGTGGCGGAACTTCTCTCCGATCAGAGCTGGCTGTGGGCGCGCGGCTTCGAGGGCGGCGGGCCGGAAGCGGAGTTGCTGCGGCGCCTAGCGCATTGGCTGATGAAGGAGCCGGAGCTTGAAGAGGAGCGGCTGACGGCCGCGATAACGGGCGGCGACATCGTCATCGAGCGGCGCACGATGGCTGCGGCGCCGCCGCCGGTGACTTTGACCGGCCCGTCCGGCAAACAGACGGCGATCACGCTCGGCAAGATCGAACCGGGCATCTGGCGCGGCACGGCGAAGGCCGATGCGCTGGGACTTTATCGGGTGAGCGACGGCAAGCTTGCCGCGGTCGCGGCGGCAGGGCCGCTCAATCCCAAGGAAGTCGCCGACATGCGCGCAACCGACGCGATCTTGCGCCCGATCGCCGAACAGAGCGGCGGCTCAGTGCATTGGCTGGCCGACGGGATTCCGGCGATCCACCGCGTCGAGCCCGGCCATCGCATGTCCGGCGAGGATTGGATCGGCATCGCCGCCAACAACGCCACGCGCGTGACCAGCGTCGAGCAGACGCCGCTGTTGCCGGTCTGGGCGGCGCTCATCCTGCTCTTGGGAACGCTGATGCTGGCCTGGCGCCAGGAGGGGCGTTAATCGGCCGTGACCCCCGCGCCATCCGCGCAGACTGGATGGTCGACCTTGGCGCGGCGCACTTCGCCGGCCAACGTCAGCATCACGTTCGGTTTCAGCGACTGGCCGAGCACGCGCGCCTGATCCACCGGGCCGGGGAAGCGCACCTTGCCGGGCGCGATCCGCGCGAAGCCGACGCGCACGTAATAGGGCTCGTCGCCTACCAAGATGATGCTCGCATGGCCCTGGGCGCGGGCTTCCTCGATGCCGCGCTTCATCAGCGCGATGCCGATGCCGCGTCCGCGCTGGTCGGACTGCACCGCCAAGGGTCCCAGCAGCAGCGATTTCTCCATGCCGATCGATACCGACCAGAAACGGATGGAGCCGCGCAACTCGCCGTCCTCGATGGCGACGAAACTAAGGCCTGCCACCGGGTTCACGCCTTCGCGCAGCCGGTAGGCGGATTTGGCGAAGCGGCCGGGTCCGAAGCTCGTCTCATTCAAAGCCGCGACCAGCGTCGCGTCTTCGGGACGCTCAGGCCTGATCTGCCAAGTCGGTTCGGTTGCTGCCATGGCGCCCTCGCTAGCGTCGCGGCGGCTCAATTGCAAGGCGAGGCCAAGTTTCACCAGGAAGGGCTTTGCGGTGTCTCTCCCATGAGTTCCGCCAGGCGGCGGCGGACGCCAGGCCGCCGGGGAGAGGCCAGCCGGCGCAATAGGATTGGCGCACCAGGACGACCTTGTTTTGCTGCTCCACCAAGGCGAGCGCCCCGAATGTCATCGGAGACAAAACTGCCCCCACGAACCTGGGGAGCCCGAAAACCATTTGTCTTAAGAGACTTGGCATGAGCCGTGAAACATCCTTTCTCGCCGCTGCCCCTATAAGGACTTGCTAATCATCCTTGCATAACCTGGGGTAGCGGTTGGGTCGATGATGCGAATCATCCCACGGCTATGCCGCGCCGCGTCAGCCGCGCAACGGAGCGAGGGGACGGTGTCGGCACTGTATCGGATGCTTTCGATTCTTATGGAATACTCTCGGGCTGAGGAACGATGTCGGGGGCGACATTTGATCATCTGAAAGCGCTGATCGTCGAGGACAATGTGCACATGCGCACGTTGTTGAAGTCGCTGTTGACGGCGCTCGGCCTCAAGCATGCCTATGAGGCGAGCAACGGGGCCGATGCCTTCCTCATCATGCGCGATAAATCGCCCGACTTAATCCTGACCGATCTGTCGATGAAGCCGGTGGACGGCATCGCGTTCACGCGCGAAGTGCGCCTGGCGCATGACAGCCCAAATCCTTACGTGCCGATCATCATGATCACCGGCCATACCGAGCGGCATAAGGTCGAGGCCGCGCGCGATGCCGGCGTCACCGAGTTCCTGGCCAAGCCGATCACGGCGCAAGGCCTGTTTCTCAGGATCGGGGAAATCGTTGAACGACCGCGCGCCTTCGTGCGCTGCGACGGGTATTTCGGGCCCGACCGCAGGCGGCGCAAGGACGAGAACTTTACCGGCCCCTGGCGCCGGCACGATGATTTTGGCGTGGAGATGAGATGACCCTCAAGAAACCTTCGCCGCCGCATAGACGCATCCGCGCCGTCAAGATTCCGCCGGGCGGCTATCCCGCGCTCCCGCGCAAGGTTGCGTTGCAGTTGCTGGAGGCGGTGCAAGATCCCGAGGTCATCGCGACCGCCGCCCGCGCGATCGCCGACAAAGCGGAGGAAATGCGCGGCGCGGTGCTCAGACATGTCGAAAGCCTGGAGCAAGCGGCGCGCGCAGCCGACCAGACCAGGATATTCGAACAGGCGCACGAGATCCGCGGGCTGGCGGGAAACGCCGGCCTCATCGCCACCGGGCGCATCGCCAACAATCTGTGCAAGTATCTCGATGCACTCGGTCAAGCCGGGCGCCAGCCCGACCAGGAGCTGGTGGCGCTGCACCTGGAGGCCATCGGGCGCGCCGCCCATGCCGAAGATGAAGCGACGCGGCTGGGCGATGCAGTCGCCAACGAGCTGGCCCATCTGGTCGACAAGAAGCTGGCGGAAATTAACGATTCGGCAAGGCGGGCCTGATTTATCGCTCTTTAAGCCCTTTCCCCAATACTCGCCGGTGTTTTGCGGGCGGGTTCCATGCTTCAAATCGGCGGTCTCGTCGTCCTTTTCGTTTGCGTCTTCGGCGGCTTCATCATGTCGGGCGGCTCGCTGTCGGCGGTGCTCGAGGCGACGCCGCACGAAGTCCTGACCATCGGCGGCGCGGCGACCGCGGCCCTGTTGATCGGCGGCTCGATGTACACGCTGAAGAAGATGGGCGGCGACGTCAGCAAGGTCATCTCCGGACCCAAGTGGAAGCCCACCGATTACCGCGACCTGCTCTGCCTTCTGTACCTGCTCGCCAAAACGATGAAGTCCAAGGGCCTGATCGCGCTCGAAGCCCATATCGAGAAGCCCGCGGAGTCCTCGATCTTCCTGCGCTACCCCAGGATCAGCAAGGACCATTTCGCGCTCTCCTTCATCTGCGACACGCTGCGCATGATGACCATGAGCCTGGAAGACCCCCATCAGGTCGAAGCGGCGATGGAGAAGCAGCTCGAGAAGCACCACAACGAGGCGCTAGCCACGGCCATCGCGCTGCAGACCATGGCCGACGGGCTGCCCGCGCTCGGCATCGTCGCCGCCGTGCTCGGTGTCATCAAGACCATGGGCGCGATCTCGGAGCCGCCCGAGGTGCTCGGCCGCATGATCGGCTCGGCGCTGGTCGGCACCTTCATGGGCGTGTTTCTGGCTTACGGCATTGTGGGGCCGATCAGCGTGCGGCTCAAATCGATCATCGACGAGGAGGCGCTGTTCTATCACGTCATCCGCGACATCCTGGTGGCGCACCTGCACGGCAACGCGGCGCAGATTTCGGTCGAGATCGGACGCGGCAGCGTGCCTTCGGAAGCCCAGCCGACCTTCCAGGAACTGGAACAGGCGCTCGACAACATCCCGCCGGAGCACCACGCCTAGAGCGTAGAATCCTCTAGCTGCGAACTTTCGCCAGCCGCTTCTCGCCCAGCGCCACGAAGAAAGTCGCCATCGCGCCCGCAAGAATGCCCAGCGGCACGGCGATGAACACGTCCGTGTCCGCGCCGAAGACGACGATGGTGGTGACGATCAGGCCCGTCAGATGCGCCACTTTCGGCATGCCTTTCCCCCCAATTATGAGGGAAGCCTAAGGCGGGACCGCGCCGGGATGAAGAAAATGCTTAAGGAGAGGTTAATTCCCGAATTCGATCCCTTGGGCGAGCGGCAGTGCGTCGGAGTAATTGATGGTCGCGGTCTGGCGGCGCATATAGGCTTTCCAGGCATCGGAGCCGGATTCGCGACCGCCGCCGGTCTCCTTTTCGCCGCCGAAGGCGCCGCCGATCTCGGCGCCCGACGGGCCGATGTTCACATTGGCGATGCCGCAATCCGAGCCCGAGGCGGCGAGGAACCTCTCGGCCTCCTGCATGTCGCGCGTGAAGATGCAGGAGGAGAGTCCCTGCGGCACATTGTTGTGCAGCGCCAGCGCCTCGGCAAAATCGCGATAGCGCAGGACGTAGAGGATCGGCGCGAAAGTCTCGCGCATGACGACCGGCGTCTGCCCCGGCATCTCCGCGATCGCCGGGCGCGCATAATAGGCGTTGGGATATTCCGCCGCGAGCACGCGCCCGCCGCCCGTGACCGTGCCGCCTTCGGCGCGCGCATCCGCCAGGGCGCGCTCCATCGCTTCGAAGGCATCCTTGTCGATCAGCGGGCCGACCAAAGTTGTCTTGGCGAGCGGATCGCCGACGCTGAGCGTCGCATGGTGCTTCTTCAGCGCGCCGACGAGTTTGTCGTAGATGCTTTCGTGGACGATGAGCCGGCGCAATGAGGTGCAGCGCTGGCCCGCTGTGCCGACGGCGGCGAACAGGATGGCGCGCTCCGCCAGCTCCAGCTTTGCCGAGGGGCAGACGATCATCGCATTGTTGCCGCCGAGTTCCAGGATCGAGCGGCCGAAGCGCTCGGCCACCGCCGGCCCAAGCAGCTTGCCCATCGCGGTCGATCCGGTGGCGCTGACCACGGGAATGCGCGGATCTTTGGTCAAGAGGTCGCCCGCCTCGCGCGTCGCCAGCACGATCTGCGACAGGGCGGCGGGCGCCTCGCCGAACTTCTTCATCGCACGCGCGAACAGGGATTGAACGGCGAGCGCGCAAAGCGGCACCTTCTTGCTCGGCTTCCACAAGACGCTGTCGCCGCAGACGAAGGCCAGCGCCGCGTTCCAAGCCCACACCGCCACCGGAAAATTGAACGCCGAGATCACCGCCACCGGCCCGACGGGATGCCAGCTCTCCATCATGCGGTGGCCGGGGCGCTCGCTGGCGATCGTGAGACCGTAAAGCTGGCGCGAGAGGCCGACCGCGAAATCGCAGATGTCGATCATCTCCTGCACTTCGCCGAGGCCTTCCTGGAGAATTTTACCGTTCTCGACAGTGACGAGGCGGCCGAGCGCCTCCTTGTTGGCGCGCAACTCTTCGCCGAACAGGCGCACCAGCTCGCCGCGCCGGGGCGCCGGCACCTCGCGCCAGATGCGGAAGGCTTCGACGCTGGCGTCGATCTTCGCCGCGATGGCCGCTGCACCGTCGAAGACGATGCGGCCGATCTCGGAGCCGTCGATCGGCGAACGCACGACATGCGGGCCGGACGCGGTAATGCCGAATTCGGCGAGAAGCTGGGCGTGCATGGCTGTCTCCCTGGCCTAGGCGTAATACTTCCCGAAGCGGTTGGCGAGGAGGTCCGCGAGCCGCGTCTCTTCCTGCCGTACGAACCCCTTCTGCAGTAGCTTTCTGTGGGCCAACAGATCGCACATGGCGCAGATGCCAGCCGCCGTCGTCACCTGGATGGCGCTCATCAATTTGCCGCCGACGTCCTGCGCGTAGATTTTCTTGGCATAGCTTTCCTGGGTTAGCAGCCCGCCGCGCCAGCCCGAGACCGTCACGAAGATCAAGACCACATCCTGGTAGGTGATGGGGATCGCGGTCTCCAGCACGTCCTTGAGAATCTCGCGGCGCATGCCGAGGCGCAAATCGCGCACCAACATTTTGATGATGTCCCGATGGCCGGGATAGCGCACCGTCTTGTAGTTGAGATTCTCCACCTTGCCTTCCAGCGTGTCGCACAGCGTGCCCAGCCCGCCGGAGGTGTTGAAGGCCTCGTATTCCGTGCCGTCCAGGGAGAAATGCTCCGCCTCCTCCAGCGCCGGCACTTCGCCGCGCACGCCGTCGCGGATGGATTCGCAGGGATTGCAATATTCGTTGATCAGCCCGTCGGTCGACCAGGTGAGATTGTATTTGAGGGCGTTGGTCGGGAACACCGGCAGCGCACCGACGCGCATCTGCACGTCGCGCAGCGTGTCGAATTTCCTGGCCAGATCGGCGGCCGCGATGGAGATGAAGCCCGGCGCCAGCCCGCATTGTGGAATGAAGGCGGTGGAAGCGCCCTCGGCCAGTTTCTTGATCGTGCGGGTGGACTCCACATCCTCGGTCAAGTCGAGATAATGCGCGCCCGCCCGCTTGGCCGCCTCGGCGATCGTCGCCGTCAGATGGTAGGGCGTGGCGGAGAGCACGATTTCCTGGCCGGCGATCTCGGCAGCGAAATCGCGCGGGTTTTCGATCGCGACCTTGCGGACGTCAACCTTCTCCTTCGGCATGCGCGCCAGCGATTCCGCGTCGCGGTCGACCACGGTCAGCTGATAATCGCCGGTCCCGGAGAGGAACTGGGCGATGGCGACGCCGATCTTGCCGCCGCCGACGAGCATCACCTTGTTCATGGCGCGCACTCCCTTGGTTTGGCTGTGAAATGTGGGCCCAAAACTGGCCGAACGGCAGGCGGCGAAGCGCCGGAAGTTGTGATAACCTCCGGCGAATCGCCGGAGGTTTCGGCAAAGCGCCGGTCCCTCATGCTTCGACGAGCTCAGCATGAGGAGACCTTCATCCTGAGCTTGTCGAAGGATGAAGGCGAATGCGCCCCACCGACGCCAGACTGATCGCCCTGCTCCGCGCCAATGCGCGCGAACCGACCGCTTCGCTGGCGCGCAAGCTGGGGCTGGCGCGCTCCACGGTGCAGGAGCGCATCGCGCGGCTGGAGCGCGAAGGCACCATCAAGGGCTACACGGTCAAGCTGTCGGAAGACGTTCCGGGACGGCTGAAAGCACTGGTGATGATCTCCACCGATCCCAAGCAGGGGGACCGCGTCGGCGCCGAGTTGAAGAAAATGACGGACGTGCGCTCGCTGGCGGCGGTATCGGGCGCCTCCGACCTGATTGCCACGGTGGAAGCCGAGAGCCCAGCACGGCTCGACGCGGCGCTCGACCGCATCGGGCGCATCCACGGCGTGGCGCGGACGGTGTCGTCCATCGTGCTGTCGGAAAAGTTTTCGCGGTAGCGCTATGCCTTCAGCTTGAAGCCCGCCGCTTGCAGTGCCTTCTTGATTTCGTCGGCGTGTTCGGCGTCGCGCGCCTCCACGGTCATGCCGAGATCGGCGAGCTTGGCTGAGGTGTCAGTCATCATCCGGTTGTGACTGACTTCGAGGATGTTGCCGCCCGCCTCGCCGATCAGCGTCGAGACCCGCGCCAGGATGCCCGGCATATCCACGATCTCGATCACCAGCGACATGATGCGGCCCTGGCGCGACATCTCGCGCAGGATGACGTTCGACAGCAGCCGCATGTCGATATTGCCGCCCGACAGCACGATGCCGACCTTGCGGCCCGCGAACAGATTTCGGTCGGCGACCACGGCGGCGTAAGCGGCGGCGGCGGCGCCTTCCACCAGCGTCTTCTCGATTTCCAGGAGCGCGGCAATGGCGTGTTCGATTTCGCTCTCGCCAACCAGTAGAATGTCCTTCACCAGGGCGCGCACGATGGGCATGGTGAGTTTGCCGGGCGCCTTGACCGCGATGCCTTCGGCCATGGTCTGGCCCGAGCAAGGCAGCGCCTCGCCTTTGATCGCGTTGAACATGGAGGGAAAGACGCGCGTCTGCACGCCGTAAATGTCGATACCGGGTTTCAGCGCCTTGGCCGCGACGGAAATGCCCGAGATCAATCCGCCGCCGCCGATCGGCACCACCAGCGTGTCGAGATCGGGCGCGTCGGCCAGCATTTCGAGCGCCACCGTCCCCTGGCCGGCCATCACCTTGGGATCGTCATAGGGGTGGACGAAGACCAGATTCTCTTCCACCGCGATCTTCTCGGCGCGCACGAAGGATTCCGTCAGCGTCGCCCCTTCCAGAACGACCCACGCGCCGAAACCTCTGGTGTGCTTGATCTTGTTGAACGGGGTGAACTTGGGCATCACGATGGTGGCGGGAATGCCCAAGCGGCCCGCGTGATAGGCGACGCCCTGGGCGTGATTGCCCGCCGACACGGCGATAACTCCGCGCTTGCGCTCGGCGGCGGAGAGCGACTTCAGCTTGTTCAGCGCGCCGCGATCCTTGAACGAGGCGGTGAACTGCAAATTCTCGAACTTGAGCCAGACCTCGCAGCCGGCGATGTCGGACAGCGTGCGCGAGAGGCGCGTCGGCGTGCGCTCGACCTCGCCTTCGATGGTGAGGGCGGCGGCGCGCACATCGTCGATGGTGATGGCAAGCGCGGGCAAGGTACATCCTTCGCTCAAGAGAGGCGATGTATAGGCTCGTCGCGCCCGCGGAATCAATCGGCGGGATGGGCCTTGAAGAAATCCCATAATGTTGACGTGGCATCGAGCGCGGTCGACGGCCGATCGAGCCGCAACAGCCAGGCGAAGAACCCGCGCTCCGGATGCGCGCCCGGCCACTGATGGCCCGCGCCCTTGATCGCGATCAGCGCCACTTCGCGGCCCGCGGCGCAGTGCGACACGGTCTTGCGCAGGGCGCCATTGTCCTCCGTTGCCGGCGGATCGCAGGAATTCGCCTTGCGGAAGAGCTCCAGCGATTTCTCCACGCCCAGCCATTGAACGTCGGATACCGCCCCGTTGCCATGTCCGCCCGCGAAAGGAATGCGGGAATCGTCAAGGCCGTGA
>Ga0182027_10003981_pt1 | contig 23117 bp, 17 predicted proteins | sample 712E1DmetaG_FD_121300 | JGI IMG/M metagenome (GOLD analysis project Ga0182027, IMG submission 121300) | Permafrost microbial communities from Stordalen Mire, Sweden - 712E1D metaG (Illumina Assembly) | ecosystem: Environmental > Terrestrial > Soil > Wetlands > Permafrost | place: Sweden... | reverse complement strand
TTTGGCACGCTCCTGATCATCAGCGTCGGCATGATGGGTGTCTCCGGCACAAAGCCGGCGCACGACCTGGAGGCGGCAGTCAACTGGGCCGCCGTACCCGTGGAATCGGCCATAACCAGCGCTGCCGATACGGTCGGGTCGTACATATCCGCGCTGACTCAGATCGACCGGCTCGCCAGCAAGAACAAGCAGCTCACGGACGAGAACGTCACCCTCCAGGAAGAGCTCGATCGGATGCCGTCCATCTCGAAGCTCAGCGACGACTGGACGAAGATCACCGCCGCGGCCGCTGGGATCCCGTATCAGACAACGGCCGTCCGAGTCATCGTGCGGGACATCTCGGTCGGCGCCAGGACGCTGGTCGTCAACAAGGGCGGCAACGACGGCCTGGTCGAGGGCCAGGTGGTGATCGACGCCGGCGGCGCACTGGTCGGTCGGATCCAGACCGTCGACCCAACGGCCGCCAAGATCCTGCTCATCAGCGACTTCACCGCCGTCGTGGTCGGCAAGGAAGTGAAGTCGGGCGCCGTCGGAACGGTCCAGGGCTCCATCAGCGGACAGCTCCAGATGACTGGCGTGGACGTGGCCCCGGACGTAGCCAAGACACTGAAAGGCCAGCCGGTGGTCACGGCGGGCGAGTTTCTGGCCTGCACCAACGACACATCACCCTACCCGCCGGGCCTCCTCATCGGCACCATCACGAGCGTGACTTCCGACCCAAATGCCGTGGTTCAGAGCGCGACTGTCGCTCCTGCGGCGCACCTGACCGACGCGACGTTCCTTCTGGTCATCACCGACTACAAGGGTGGCTTCGGACCTGCCCTGCCGTCGGCTAGCGCGGCGGCCTCGGGCAGCTCCGCCGGCCCTGGGAGTTCAGTCAAGCCCGGCAGCTCGCCAAGCCCGGCGAGGACAGCCCAGCCTGGCGCATCCGCAAGCCCGATCACCGTCTGCGCAACCCCTGCGCCCTGATTGCTGGGCGGGGGCGACCCGCCGAACAGCGGTCCAGTCCGGGTCAACCTGATACGCTTCCAGCCTCGATGTCCACGAAGCTGATACCCACGGAGCAAGAGTGAAGGGTCTCGTTCTCGCGGGGGGCACAGCCACCCGCCTCTTCCCCCTCACCATCGTCACCAACAAGCATCTCCTGCCGATCTACGACCGGCCGATGATCTATTACCCCATCGCCACACTCGCCGGCATGGGCATTCGAGAGGTAATGGTCGTGGTCGGGGGCAAGAGCGTCGGCGACGTGCTCGAGCTTCTGGCCGATGGCGAGCATTTCGGCCTGAGCCTGACCTACCGCTACCAGCGCGGGGCCCTGGGGATCGCCCATGCCATCGGCCTGGCGCGCGACTTCGTGGGCGACGAAGCGTTTTGCTGCGTTCTGGGTGACAACGTCCTGCTGGGGCAGCCGCTCGAGGCGACGGCTCGCGAGTTCGAGCAGGGCCGATGGGGCGCCGGCACCCTCCTGTACGAAGTCGCCGATCCGGAGAGGTTCGGCGTCGCCGAGTTCGACGCGGCCGGCAACGTCGTCGGTTTCGAAGAGAAGCCGGCCCAGCCGAAGAGCAACCTGATACCGATCGGCGTGTACTTCCTGCGACCGGAGGCATTCGGAGTCGTGGACAAGCTGGTCCCATCTCGTCGAGGCGAACTGGAGATCACGGACCTGCTCAATCACTATCTGCCGGGAAATCTCTACGCGCCGAAATTCGATGGCATGTGGACCGACGCCGGAACGGTGACCTCGCTCATCCGAGCCGCCGAGCTGGCGGAGCAGGAATCCAAGTCCGGCCAGCTTGCTGCGCCGCCCGCGAGGCCGACGGCGTGAGCGAGACAAACGGCCCCCGTTTCCGCCGCCTGCTGGTGACTGGTGGAGCAGGCTTCATCGGCTCCTGTTTCGTCCGAGACACGCTGGCCCGGCGGGACGGCACCACGATCATCGTTCTCGACAAGCTGACCTACGCCGGCAATCGAGCCAACCTGGCGCCAGTCGAGGCGGACCCCGAGCAGGCCGCTCGCCTTCGCTTCGTCGTTGGCGACATAGCCGACCATGCGGTCGTGGGGCCGCTGGCGGCTGAGGTCGACGCCGTCGTCAACTTCGCGGCCGAGTCGCATGTCGACCGCTCCATCCTCGATCCCGATGCCTTCCTCCGGACGGACGTCGCGGGCGTCCACGTGCTCCTCGAAGCATGTCGAGCTGAGCAGGAACGGGCATCACGGGGAGAGCGCGACGCCGCACCGAGGTTCCTCCAGGTCTCGACCGACGAGGTCTACGGATCCGTCGATACCGGCGAGAGCCGCGAGGACGACCGGCTCGAGCCGCGCTCGCCCTATTCCGCGGCCAAAGCCGGCGGAGAGCTGTTGGCCCGCTCCTACTTCGTCACCTACGGCCTCGACGTGGTCGTGACCCGCGGCTCGAATACGTACGGGCCATACCACCATCCCGAGAAGCTCATTCCGCTGTTCATCACCAATGCCATCGATGACCAGCAGCTGCCGCTCTACGGAGACGGCCTGCAGCGCCGGGACTGGTTGCACGTCGCCGATCATGCCGGGGCGATCGGTCACGTTCTCGAGCGTGGAGCGTCGGGCCAGATCTACAACGTTCCGGGCAACAACGAGCGCGCCAACCGAGACGTGGTGACCGCCCTCCTGGCCCAGCTGGGCAAGCCCTGGTCGCTCGTGCGTCAGGTCCAGGATCGGCCCGGCCACGACCGCCGCTACGCCATGGACGACAGCAAGCTCGTCGCACTGGGCTGGACGAACAAGGTCAGCTTCGAGGATGGCCTGGCCGCCACGATAGCCTGGTATCGCGACAACCAGGATTGGTGGCGATCCATCAAGTCCGGCGAGTGGGACGCCTACTATCGTCGCCAGTACGGGGCACGCCTGGCCGGCTCAACCGAAGCCCGGTGACGAGGTCGATCGCCTGATGCGCGTGGCCGTCACGGGAGCGGGAGGGCGCCTCGGCACTGCTTTGATCAAGGCGCTCGGCGCGTCTCCCTTCGTTGAGGAGATCCTCGCCTGGGACCTGCCCGAGCACAACCTGGACGACCCGGGCTCGGCCGAACGATTGGTGTCGTTGCATCGGCCTGATGCAGTCGTCCACACCGCCGCCTGGACCGACGTCGACGGCTGTGCCAGGGAGCCGGCCGTGGCTCTGCGTCGCAACGGCACGGCGGTAGGCGAGATGGCCGCCGCTTGCGTCGAAGCTGGATCGGCGCTCGTCATGGTGTCGACGAACGAAGTCTTCGACGGACTCAGGACAGACGGACGCCCCTACGAGCCGACCGACCAGACGAACCCGCCCAACCCGTACGGCATCGCCAAGCTGGCCGGCGAGCATGCCGCCCGGGCCGCCTACGGCGCTTCCGGGGAGTGGTTCATGTCGGCCGCGCTGGCGTCGGGCCCGACCGATTCCGCGGCCACGGCGCTGGCCATCGTCCGTACGGCCTGGCTCTTCGGCCAGCCCGGCGTCGACTTCCCTCAGAAGATCGTCGCAGCCGCCGAGAAGGCGCTCGCGGCGGGCCAGACCCTGAGCCTGGTATCAGATGAAGTCGGGTGCCCAACGTACGCCCCGGACCTGGCCGCGGCAATCGTGTCGCTGATCGGCGAGTGGCACCGACCCGGCGGCCGGGGGCTCGGCGGTATCCACCACGTCGTGAACGGCGGGCAAGCCTCGCGTGCCGAGTGGGCGCGCTACGTTCTTGAGCTCGCGGGCATCGACATCGACACCGCCGACGTTCCGCTGAACACCTGGCCGCGTCCCTCGACACCACCGACCTGGGGCGTGCTCGAGCCAACGCCACTCCCCGGCGGGCCTCTTCGGCCGTGGCAGGACGCGGTATCGCAGCACATGGCCCTCATCAATCGCAGGCAGGAGGCCAGTAGATGACTTCAGACGTCGCGGGTTCGTCGCTGCGGGGCGTGCGCTACGGGCGTGTCAACCGGCACGCCGACAGCCGCGGCTCATTCGTGGAGATCTGGCGCTCCTCGATCCTGGGAGAACTGACCGAGGAAGTGGCGGGGTTGCCGAACGCAAGCTTCGTCCAGGCGAACCTCTCCACATCTGCCGCGGGCGTCTTGCGAGGACTGCACTACCATCGCCGCCAGCTCGACTACTGGACAGTTCTTGCAGGCCGGGCGCTCGTGGCCCTCGTTGATGTGCGGCCCGTACTGGCCGACGAGACGGCCCACGCCCTGGTGGAGACTCGTGAATTGGGCGCGTGCGAGACGGTCTCCATACCCACCGGCGTAGCCCACGGGTTCCTCGCCCTGGAGCCCCTCCAGCTGCTCTATCTGGTCACGAACGAATACGACGGCAGCGATGAGCTCGGCTTCGCCTGGGACGACCCGGCCGTTGGCGTGCAGTGGCCAAGCGTCGGTGGCACGCCGGATGGTCGGCCCATCCTGTCCGACAGGGATCGCTCGAACCCAACTCTGGCGGAGCTGGTGGGCAGCCTGCGCGGGGCCTCATAGCGGGCTTGAACCGCGCTGATACACGCTCCTTCTGTTAGCGAAGGAGTTTCTCTCGCCGCAGATTCCTTCACAAGTGTTGGCGAGGCTTGCAACAAGTACATATAGTGGCGAGGTTCGAGACCGGCCAACGGCCCCGATCGACACCAAACTGCACACCAACCCGCCAAAGGGACCAACCGTCCTGGGACCAAGGCCTGATTGCCTTACTAGCCCAGCTGCCACAGGCTAAACGGACAACCAAATTCGGCCTATCCGGGTCCGCGCCGCATGGGCGTGACTCCGGAAGAGCGATCCCCCGTATTGACTCACGGGCCGAAAGGGAGGCTCCATGCGAAGACCAATGCTTGCGTTGGCGATAGCGCTGCTGGTCGGAACCACTTGTTGGACCGCCGGCGCGCCCGTGGCCCGTGCTGCCGCTGCGCAGACGAAGGTCGTGATCGTCGTGGGGGCCACCCAGGGCGCGACATCCTCATACCGATCCGAGGCGGATGCTGCAGCTTCGGTCTTCGCTCAGTACACCAGCAACATCATCAAGGTGTATTCGCCGAACGCGACATGGGATGCAGTCGCGTCGGCCGCCAAGGGCGCCAACATCCTCGTCTACATGGGCCACGGCAGCGGCTTTCCCAACCCATATCTGCCGTACGAGACGCTAAACGGCGACAACGGCATGGGCCTGAATGCCTCGGCTGGAAACGGCGATAGCAACACGCAGTACTTCGGCGCGAACTACATGGCCCTGCTCGGCCTGGCGCCCAACGCCGTGGTCATGCTCAACCATCTCTGCTACGCATCCGGCAACAACGAACCCGGTCTGGGTTTGCCGTCATTCACGGTCGCACAGCAACACGTCGATGGCTACGCCTCGGGCTTCCTCAGGGGCGGGGCGAAGGCGGTCATCGCAGAGGGCCAAAGGGGTATCTCGGACTACATTACCGGCCTCTTCACTTCACATTCGACGATCGATTCGGTGTGGAAGTCGTCGAGCAACTACCACAACCACCTGACCTCTTGGGCCAGCACGAGGAGCCCCGGCTTCACGACGCAGATCGATCCCGACCTCGACCGGCCGGCAGCGGATGGCGATTACTACTACGCCTCCATGGTCTCGGTCCCGAGCCTGGCCACCGACCAGGTGGTCTCCGGCCAGACGACCCCCTTCGTGAGCCAGACCGGTACTTACTACCCGCTGGCCCCGACCAGGGTCGTGGACACGCGCGGCAACGGCGTCGGACCGACTGGCAAGATCGAATCCGGCGGAACCTACACCTATCCCGTCGCCGGCCATGGCGGCGTTCCTGCGGGCGCCATAGCCATAACCGCAAACGTGACGATCACGAACCAGACCAGCTACGGCTACGTCTTCGTGGGTCCGGCCATCCTCACGATGCCCGGCTCATCGACGATCAACTTCCTGGCCGGAGACAATCGAGCCAATGGCGTGACCGTTCCGCTGTCGCCTTCGGGAACGCTCGATGCCTGGTACACGGGCGGCGCAATCGACGCCAGTACGGATGTGGTCATCGATGTCACCGGCTACTTCCTGGCCCCTGCCGATGGCACTCCGGTCGGCGATGGATACGTCCAGTTCGGGCCACAACGGATTCTTGACACACGCGCTGGAACAGGGCTGAAGGGCCAGTTCGTGAACGGCCAGCCTCAGAAGATCGCCGTGGCCGGAGTGTCCGGAATTCCCGCGACCGGCGTCGTGGCCGTTGCGGGCAACGTGACCGTGGTCAACGCGTCCAACAGGGGCTTCGTCTTCGTTGGCCCCGCCGCGACAGCGAACCCCACCAGTTCGACGATCAACTTCCCGGCCGGAGACAATCGCGCCAACAACTTCATCGTCCCCCTGGCAGACGATGGCACGATCTCGGCCGTCTACTACACCTCGCCCGGCAGCGGCACGCTGGATCTCGTGATCGACATCACAGGCTATTTCGTGGCTGCCGGCGGAGCGCCGTACCACACTCTGAGTCCCACCAGAATCCTGGATACGCGCACTGGAAACGGGCTCCCCGGACCGCTGCCCGCGGCGACCCCGCAGACATTGCAGGTCTCGGGCAGTGGCGGCGTCCCCACCGGAGCGCTGGCCATCACGGCGAACCTGACAGTCACCGGACAGACCTATCCCGGCTACGCCTCGATCGGGCCATCCGTAGACCCATCGGCCGCATTCTCCAATCTGAACTTCGGCCTCTTCGACAACAGGGCCAACGGCGTCATCGTGCCGCTGGCCGCCGACGGGAAGGTGCAGTTCGTGTATGGAGCGCCGGCCGGTCAGAGCACCCACTTGATTCTGGACGTTTGCGGCTACTTCCAGTAGTCGTGTAGCAGGCGCGGCGGCGCCGCGCGCCGGCCATCGCCGAGCTGATGTGACCGGTATTCAGGCCGTGGCCGCGAGGAAGGGCGGGCTGGCGGCGCACCCACAAACCACACACCGCCGCCCCGGACGCTACCATGGCGGCGGGTGAAGGTAGGCGAGTCGGTCACGGCCGCGACATATAGATCGCGCCGACGACCTTACCGCTGGCCCTCGAAACGGGGGTTGGCCCTGCAAGACGCCGCGCAATCGGAGAGGTCTGCATGCCAGTCTTGAGAATGCCATTTCGATCGACCAGTCGGTCCCTCAGTCGTCGATCACTGTCGGTCGCTGTCGGCCTGGCGCTTCTGGTGGGCTCGGCCTGGCCGGGTGGCGTGGTCGGGAGCGATCTGTCGAAGGGCGGCGACTCCGGCCCGGACCAACCTACGATTCAGTACCTCGATGCAATGGCCCACGCCGCCGACAAGACCACATTTGTGGCCGGCGATACGGTCACGATCCCTTACACGCCCAGGCTCGGCGACACGACGGTCATCGACGGCAAGGCCCCGATAGCGCTGCCAGCGGGCAGCGTCAGCGGCAAGACGATGGCCGCCACCGCCCAAGGCTCTATGTGGGCACCCGGCACGCCTGCGCCGATGACTCCGGCCACTAGCGCTCTGAGCCGCAGCCTGCAGGTCAACCCCTCCGGCCTGACCAACGTCCTGCGCCGAGAGATTTACGGCTTCCTGCCGTACTGGGAGCTCGGCACGGACATCAACTACGACACCGTCTCGACCATCGCCTATTTCGGGATCGCCCTCAACACTGATGGCACGCTCAGCCAGACCGGCTCTGGCTGGTCGGGTTGGACCAGCCAGACGTTGACCGACACCATCAACGCCGCCCATGCCAACCATGACCGCGTGGCGCTGACGATCGAGGCCTTCGCCTGGGGAGACCAGACTGCGCAGACGGCGTTGCTGTCGAGTGATACCGCCCGAGCCACCGCCGCAGCGCAGATTGCCGCGGCTGTCCACGATCGCGGCATAGACGGGGTCAACCTCGACTTCGAGCCAATCGCCGCGGGCATGTCGAACAACTACATCACGTTCGTCCGCCAGCTGAGAGTCGCGCTCGATGCCTTGCAGCCCGGCTATGAGCTGACCTGGTGCGGAACAGGCCGCCCGTCCACCTACGACATCTCGGGCTTGCTCGCGGCCGGCGCCGCGGACAACGCTTTCATCATGGGCTACGACTTCCGCGACGGCGCTTCGTCTTATGCCGCGTCGATGGACCCGCTCACCAGCCCGCGGGTCTACGACCTGAGCGACTCCGTGAAGATCTACACGGCCAACGCGCCGGCATCCAAGATCATCCTGGGCCTGCCTTACTACGGCATCGCCTACTCGACCGTGGACAGCAGCGTGTACTCGCCCAACCACAGCGGCTCGACATATGGGGCCGCGGCCATGGGCGTGACCTACTACACCGCGGAAGAGCTGAAGTCCTCGTACCCCGATACCTTCGTGAAGCAGTACGACCCGATCGAGAACTCTGCCTGGGTCTCCTACTACTGCGTCCCCGGCGTCTGCCCGGCCGCCGGTTCGCAGGCTTCATGGCGTGAGATCTATTACGACGACGCCCAGGCGTTGGCCGCTCGCTGCGACCGCGTCAACTACTGGGGCCTTGGCGGCGTGGGGATCTGGGTCCTCGGCTACGACCGTGGTCATCCTGAACTCAGCCAGGTCCTGGCCAGCAAGTTCCTGACGGACCTCAACCCACCGAAGGCCGGGATCGTCGATCTCGCGCCCATCCAGTCCAACGAGACGTTCAACGTCTCCTGGACGGGTCGCGACGACTGGAACGGCGTCAAGAACTACGACGTCCAGGTCGCCACCGATGGGGGCGGATGGGCCGATTGGATCACAGGCACCACGGCCACGAGCGCACTGTTTGCCGGAACCAGCTACCACAACTATTCGTTCCGAGTCCGAGCCACCGACGGCGTCGGCAACGTTGGTCCATGGGACGTCAACACCACCTTCGTCGGCAGTCCCCAGTTCGCCATCAACGGTTTCGCGACCGTCCAGGCCGCCAGCGTTAGCCTGCGAAGCCTGCCCGCCGCGTCCGCCGCGACGCTCAGCACGTCCCCAACCGGCACGGTCTTCCAGATCATCGGTGGACCGGTGTCGGCCGACGGCTTCACCTGGTACCAGGTGAACGGACCGATCACCGAACTGAACCCCGTCACTCCGCCCTTCCCAGGGCCCTGGATCGCCGCGAGCAACGGAACTACCACGTACATGGCGCCGTCGACGCCACCAAATACTACGTGGGTCGGGGCGGGGATTAGTACCTTCACCGTCGGCACGCCTGGCATGCCTCCATCGCTCACTGGCGTCGACGCGGGGCGGACCTTCTCGCCCGACGGCGACGGCATCCGAGACCGGCTGCCCCTTACCTGGACCGACGCCTATGCATTCACGAATGCGATCCTGTCGATCTACCGCGTTGATGGCAGTCTGGCCGGCGCGATCGCACTCGGAGCCCTCGGATGGGGCCCGCAGTCGTATTCCTGGAACGGCACGTCCGATGGTTCGACTGCCCTGCCCGACGGCCAGTACCTGCTCCAGGTATCCGCCACCACCGGCTCGGCCACCTACTACGCCCCCTCGCCCGGCCCTCTCGATGCCAGCGCCTTGGCCCAGGTGGGCGTGATCATCGACACCACTCCGAGCGGCACCTACTACCCGGTGGCGCCAGTTCGCATCCTCGACACGCGCAACGGCACCGGGCTCGCCGGAGCCTTCGTGGCCGGTACCACCAGATCGTTCGCGGTCGGGGGCCAACACGGCGTGCCTGCGAACGCAATTGCGGTGACGGGAAACCTTACCGTCACTCGGGGGACCGCGAAGGGCTACGTCCTGCTCGGCCCGAACACCACCGCGACTGCGTCAACGATCAATTTCAACGCCGGCGACGACCGAGCCAACGGCGTGACCGTCGCTCTCGCGGCCGACGGCACGCTCTCGGCTTTGTACATCGCCTCCGGCGGTGGCTCGGTGCACCTGATCTTCGACCTGACGGGCTACTTCGTGCGGGACGCGAATGGCGCGACGTTCATCCCGATAGTGCCGACTCGCATCGTGGATACGCGGATCAAGCAAGGCATTGGGACTTCGCTGCCTCACGGCGCGGTGGCCACGTTCAATGTTGCGGGCCTTGCAGGAGTCCCGGCCAACGCCACAGCCATCGCCGGCAACGCCACGATCACGGGTCAGAACGCGGGCGGCTACATAACCATCGCACCGGCGATCGGCGGCGGTCAGCCCACTTCTTCGACGCTCAACTTCCCGAGCACCGACGTCCGCGCCAACAACCTGGTCGTGCCGCTCAACAACGGGCAGCTCCAGGTCGAGTACTGGGGCGCTGTCGGCAACGCCACGCAGTTCGTCTTCGACGTGACCGGCTACTTCGTGCCCGGGCTGTCCGGCGCAACATTCGTGCCCCTGCCGCCTGGACGAGTCGTCGACAGCCGAATCAACCAGGGCTTCACCGGCCCGCTCCGAATGACTGCCTCAGCCGGCTTCGCCGTGCGAGGTCAGGTGTCGGTCCCGTTGGCTGCAGTGGCCGTGGTGGGCAACCTGACGGTCACGGGCCAGTCCTTGAATGGCTGGCTGAATGCGGCCCCCGCCTCGACAAGTGCAACCTCGACACTCAACTTCCCGGTCGCGGATGATCGGGCAAACGGCTTCGTGAGCATGCTCGGTCCAGGCGGAACCCTCACGGTTACGTACGGCGGCCCGGGCAATAGCGCAACGACAAACGTCGTGGTCGACATCGTCGGCTATTACCGCTAGCAAGGTCACACGCTGTAGGCTGTCGCGGGGCGGTCATCTGCCGCCGCCTCGGGCCGATTGTCCGGCGGGCACTGGGAGAAGGATGCACATGGGCGAGGAGACGGACAGCGGGGCCGTCGGGCGACCTGCTACGGAAGGCAAGCCGAGGGCCAGGAGACCAGCCAAGCCGTCCGGGGCGGAGGGCTCGAGGCCTCTGCAGGAGACCGCGGCGCCGGTCGCACCGGCCGCACCGGCCGCGAAGACGCCGAGGGCCGCGAAGACGCCGAGGGCCGCGAAGGCCACTCCGCTGTCCGTCCCGGCACCCGCCACCGCGAACACGGCCCGGGAAGCCGTCGCTGCGGACGACAAAGGCGCCCAACGGATCACCGCCACCAACGTGTCCATCAATCAGGGGGGCGCGGCTGAGGTCGAAGCTGAGTCGATCAGCGTCGTGCAGGGCGGCATCGGGGCCGCCTCGGCCGAGGACATCACCGTTTCCATGGGCGGCATCGGGCACGCTCAGGCCGACGACATCGCGGTGCGCCTCGGCGCAATCGGCATCGCTCGGGGCGAGCGCGTGTCGGTCGAGTTGGGCGCAATCGGCTTCGCTGCCGGCAACCACGTGTCGGTGACACAGGGATTCGCCCGCGCGGTCATGGCGCGCGACGTGAGCATCCGCCAGGGCGCCGCCCAGGCGATCGTCGCCGAGAAGGTCACGATCGAGGGCGAGAGCGGCACCTTCCTGCTGTTGGCCCGCAACGTCGAGGGCAACGTTCGCACCGTCCTCGACTGGCGCGGTGCCCTGGTCGCCGGGGCCGCTCTCGGGATCGTCGTCGGGCTGCTGGCTCGGCGCAAGCGATGAGCGAGGAGCGCAGGAGCCAACGTGCCAGCTGCGCTGGCCCCCGGCATCGGCCGGCTGGCAGGGCGAGCTCTCCGGTATACTCTGGTGCCTGCTGAGCGGCGTCCTGAGGATCCCTCGGCCGACTCCGTTCCATCACAGGAGTTCCATGTGATCGACCCCACGGCGAGGGTCCATGCGTCAGCAGAGATAGAAGCCGATGTCGCCATCGGACCACGGACCAGCGTCTGGAATCGGGCGGTCCTCCGCAACGGCGCCAGCCTGGGCGCCGAGTGCATCATCGGCCGCGACGCCTTCATCGACGAAGGCGTTCGACTCGGCGACAGAGTCAAGGTGCAAAACGGAGCTCTCGTCTATCACGGCGTGACGGTCGGAAACGGCGTCTTCATCGGCCCCGGGGCGATCCTGACCAACGATCGCTTCCCGCGCGCAGTCACTGCCACCGGAGAGCTGGCTCGTGGCGACGACTGGACCGTGAGTCCGATCGAGCTGGCCGACGGCTGCTCCATCGGGGCCGGGGCCGTAGTCGTTGCCGGCACGAGAGTCGGCCGGTTCGCGACCGTCGGCGCCGGGGCTGTCGTGACCCGCGATGTGCCCGACTACGCCCTGGTAGCAGGCAATCCCGCCCGCCGATTGGGTTGGGTCTGTGCCTGCGGAGCACGCCTGGTGGGCCCGACGGGGGCCAAAGCCGCGCCCGATCCATCTACGGACGCCCGCCTCGCCTGCCCGCGATGCGGTCGATCCTACGTTTTCAACCCGGAAAGCGGCTCGCTGCTGGAGCGGCCCGCTTCGAGCACAGGAGTCTCAGCATGATCCCTCCCGCCCGCCCCGATCTCGGCCCTGAAGAGGTCGCCGCCGTAACGGAGGTCCTCAACAGCGGCATGATCGCCGGGGGCCGCAAGGTTGCTGAGCTGGAAGACCGCTGGGCCAAGTTCTGCGGCTGCAAACACGCCATCGCCCTGTCCAACGGCACGGTGGCCCTGATGTCGATCTTCGCGGGCCTTGGCTACGGCCCCGGCGACGAGGTCATCACCGTCTCCCACACCTTCAACGCCACGGTCAGCTCGATCCTGTTTACCGGCGCGTCCCCCGTGTTCGTCGACATCGAGCCGGACACTTACCTCATGGACGCGGGTCGGATCGAGGCCGTCATCACGCCCAGAACTCGAGCCATCTGCCCCGTCAGCCTCTTCGGCGTCATCGCCGACATGGACGCGATCCAGGCAATCGCCGATCGCCACGGCCTGACAGTCGTCGAGGACGCTTGTCAGGCCCACGGCGCCCAATATCGCGGCCGCCGCTCGGGCAGCTTCGGCTACGCCGCCTTCAGCCTGTACGGCACCAAGAACATGACCACCGGCGAGGGCGGCTTCGTCACCACCAACGACGACCGGCTGGCCGATTGGATCAGGCTGTATCGCAACCAGGGCATGCGGGAGCGCTATCACCACGAGATCCTCGGCTACAACTTCCGACTGACCGACATCGCGGCCGCAATCGGCCTCGTCCAGCTCGACAAGCTCGAGCGGAACACCGCCCGCCGCCAGGCGGTCGCCAGGCGCTACGACGAAGCCTTCGCGGACCTGCCGGTTCGACTGCCGACCTGGCCCGACGGACGAACGCACGTCTACCACCAGTACACCCTGGGCGTCGGGTCGACTCGCGACCGGATCGTGGCCGAGATGAAGGACGCGGGCGTCATCTGCGGTATCTACTACCCGATCCCCTGCCATCGCCAGGCGTATGTGCTCGAGCTCGGCATCGAAGCGGACCTGCCCAACACCGACGCGGCCGCAGCCAGCAGCATGTCCCTGCCCATGTACCCGGGCCTGACCGAGGCCGAACAGGCTCAGGTCATCGAGGCCCTCCGGGCATCTGTTCTGCGCAACGCCGTCGGGACCGGCGACCGCTCATGACCAGGCCCTTGAGGCTCGGCCTGGCCGGGCTGGGCTCTATGGGCCGAAACCACCTGCGAGTCATCTCCAACCATCCCGACACGGTTCTGGCCGCGATCGCCGACCCCGACGCCGCGGCGCTCGAGGCGGCGGTGGCCCAGACGGGGGCGAAGGGCTTCGCCGATCCGCTGGCCATGATCGGCCAGGCGGAACTCGACGGCGTTGTCCTCGCCGCGCCCACCACGGCCCACGTAGGACTTGCCCTCGCTGCCATCGAACGCGGCCTCAGCGTGCTCGTCGAGAAGCCGCTCGCGGCCACGGTCGAGGACGGACTGGCCATCGTTGCGGCAGCTCGGCTGCGTAACGTCCGCGTCCAGGTGGGGCACGTCGAGCGGTACAACCCCGCCGTCCTGGAGATGGGCAGACTCCTTCGCGCCGGCTGGCTGTCCACGATCTATGCCATCACCAGCCGCAGGGCCGGCCCTTTCCCGGCGCGCATCCGGGATGTGGGCGTGACCGTCGACCTGGGCACCCACGACGTGGACATGCTCTCCTGGATCGCCGGTGAGCGACCGGTCCGCGTCTACGCCGAAACGGCCCAGCGACTCCATGCCACTCACGAGGATCTGACCTTCGGGCTGATGCACTTCCCATCCGGGGCCACCGGCTTCCTGGACGTGGACTGGCTTACCCCGGCCAAGCGGCGCAGCCTGGTGGCCGTCGGCGAAGAGGGCATGTTCGAGCTCGACTACCTGACCCAGAAGCTGACCTTCACCCGCTCCAACGTCGAGAATCCGCAGCTGATCGGCGGCTACGCCACTACCTTCACCGGTGACGTGGCCGACATCGCGATCCAGAGCAAGGAACCGCTGATCGCCCAGCTCGACGAGTTCGTGCGTGTGCTCCGCACCGGCGACAAGCCCTATGTCGACGGCGAGGACGGGCTGTGGGCCGTGGCCATCGCCAACGCCCTGCTGACCGCCGCCGCCGAGCGCCGCCCGATCGATCTCTCAGACCTTCCCTCGAGGCTCGCCGCCGAATGACGATCGTCTCGCGCCCTTCCCACGTCGTCAGCTTCCTGGGTGGTTCGATCACCCCGCCGGTGAACCCCTGCCGCCACGGGACCCCGCGCCCGGTCTCACCGTGGACCGGTGAGCCCGGAACCGTGGGCAAGGCCATCGTCGTCGGGGCCGGCAAGATGGGCTTGCCGCTCGCCGTGCAATTCGCCCGCCACGGCTGGTCGGTCACTGCGGTCGACGTCAACAACGACGTCGTGGCCGCCATCAACGAGGGCCGGTCCCACGTGGCCGAGGAACCCGGCCTGGCCGAGGGAGTGGCCGAGGTTCATGCCGCGGGCCGCCTCCACGCAACCACCGACGCCGCGGCCGCCGTTCGTGAGGCCGACGTGGCGGTGCTGATCGTGCCGGTCATGCTCGACGATGCGCAGCAGCCGGACTACCGCTACATGGACTCGGCCGTAGACTCGATCGCGGGCGGCGTTCACCCCGGCCTGACCGTGATATTCGAAACGACACTCCCCGTCGGCGACACGCGCGGCCGGTTCGCGCCCAGGCTCGAGGCAGCGACCGGGCTCGTGGCCGAGGCGGACTTCTTCGTGGCCTTCTCGCCGGAGCGGCTCTACTCAGGCGCGGTCTTCGCCAACCTTTCGACCTATCCGAAGCTCGTCGGTGGCATCGGGCCCGAATCCGGGCGGCGTGCCGCTGAGTTCTACGACTCTGTGTTGGATGCCGAGATCGTGGCCATGAGCTGCGCCGAGGCGGCGGAGTTCAGCAAGATAGCGGACACGACCTATCGCGACGTCAACATCGCCCTGGCCAACGACTTCGCCCGCTACGCGGACCGCGTCGGCGTCGACATCCAGGAAGTCATCGCCGGCGCCAACAGCCAGCCGTATTCCCACATCCATCAACCCGGCATCGGCGTGGGCGGCCACTGCATTCCGGTCTACCCTCACCTTCTCCTGAGTCGCGCCCCCGACCTGGAGGTCGTGGCCGTCTCGCGTCGCACCAACGATGCCCAGGTCGGCAACGCCATCAGAACGCTCGAAGGGCTGCTGGGCGGCCTCGACGAAGTGCCGATCCTCGTCCTCGGTCTGACCTATCGCGAGAACGTCAAGGAGCTGGCCTACTCGAGGGCGCTGCCCCTGATCGAGCGGCTGTCGTTCCACGGCGCGAACGTGCTGGCGTACGACCCGCTCCTCTCGACCGAGGACATCGAGCGCTGCTGTGCCACGCCCTATCAGTGGGGCCAACCGGCGCCGTTGCGGGCGATCGTCACCCAGACTGCGGACCGGCAATGGGAGAAGCTCGACTTCTCGCTCTTCCCCAAGCTCGAAGTGATCTTCGACGGGCGGAACAGTCTGCGTGGGATCGACCTGCCGGCCAACGTCCGCTACACGGGTATCGGCGTGCAGGCAGCCACGCGTCGCCGACCGGCCGGCGCGACCGGCGCCACCCGCTAGGCGACGGCCGACGATGCGGATCCTGAGCGTCGTCGGAACGCGACCGCAGCTGATCAAGGCCGCGGTTCTGCAGCCGGTTCTGCGCCGCTCCTGCGAAGAGATCTTCGTCGACACGGGCCAGCACTACGACGAGGCGATGGCCGGCAGCTTCTTCGCCGAGTTGGGATTGGCTCGACCCGACCACTCGCTCGGGATCGGGGGCGGAGGGCACGGCGAGCAGACCGGCCGAATGCTGATCGCCCTGGAGCCGCTCCTGCGTGACGCCGCGCCGGACGCGGTATTGGTCTATGGCGACACCAACTCCACTCTGGCGGGGGCGCTGGCGGCGGCCAAGCTCGGCATTCCCGTGGCCCACGTCGAGGCCGGCCTGCGGAGCTTCGACCGGGCCATGCCCGAGGAGCTGAACCGCGTCGTGGCGAACCATCTGTCACGCTGGCTCTTCGCTCCCACTCCCGCCGCTGTGGCGAATCTGGCGGCGGAGGGGATCACCGCCGGAGTGGTCGATGTCGGCGACCTGATGCTCGACCTGGCCGCCCGTGTATCGGCCGAGATCCGCGACCCGGCGGCTCTGAAGCCGATCGCCGAGAGGCTCCGATTGCCGCTCACACCGGGCCGATACCTGTTCGCGACGGTCCACCGAGCCGAGAACCGGGACCCGATCGCCATGGCCGGCTGGTCGTCGCTCCTCGGGGCAGTGGCCCGGCCCGATCGGCCGGTGGTGCTCGCTCTCCACCCCGGCACACGAGCCGCGCTCGAGGCGGCGGGTCTGATGCTGCCCGCGGGTGTCGAGGTCGTCGATCCGCAGGGCTACCGAACCTCGCTCGCACTGCAGCTCCACGCCGCAGCCGTCCTGACCGACTCGGGCGGCGTACAGCGCGAGTCGGCCTGGCTGGGCGTGCCGTGTCTCGTTCTTCGAACCACCACGGAATGGGTCGAGACGATCGGCGGCGCGGGCAGCTCGGCGGTGCTGGTCGGGCTCGACCGCGACGCCGCCGTGCGCGAACTCACGGCCCGCGCTCCATTCGCCAACACAGAAGCACAGGCCATCGAACGCGCCGACCGACTCCGGCTGGCGGGTTCAGGCGCCGCCGAGCGCATCGTCGCAGTCCTCACGGCCGCAACCGCGGCTGGTACCGGGACCGCGACCGGAGCCCGGAATTGACCGCCGCCTCGCGGCGCCGGCCCATCTGCATGATCGTCCACGCCTACTACGAGGAGGATCCTCGCGTTCGACGTGAGGCCGAGGCGCTCATCGCCGCCGGCTGGGAAGTGGACGTGTACGGCTTGCGCCGACCGGGCGAAGCCGACACTGCGGTGGTGGCCGGAGTCAATCTGCGCCGCTTGCCGGTGCGCCGCCACCAGGGGGCCGGTCTGCCGGTGTACCTCGCCGAGTACGGCGCCTTCCTGTGGCGGTCCCTCTGGGCCGCAACTCGCGCTCACCGCCGCCGGCGCTACGGCCTGGTCGAGGTCCATTCGCTACCGGACTACCTGGTATTCGCGGCGCTGCCGATGAAGCTCTCGGGCGTTCCGGTGCTGCTGGACCTGCACGAGGCGATGCCTGAGTTCTTCCGCAGCCGGTTCCCGAAGGCGGCCAATCCGATCAGCTATCGACTGCTGCGGCTGCAGGAGAGGCTGTCGATCGCTCTTGCCAACGAAGTCATGACGGTCAACGAGCCGCTGGCCGAGCGGTTGCGCGGCCTCGGCGTCAAGCCGGATCGACTCACGGTGGTCCTCAACAGCCCCGACCTGGCGTTGTTCGACGCCGCCGCCCATCCACGGCGCGAGTTCATGACCGACGGGACTCTCCGAATCGTCTACACCGGTGCGTTGACGCCGACATACGAGCTGGACGTGGTCTTGCGGGCGATCGCCGAGCTCGGGCGCGTCCGCCCCAAGCTGGCCGTCCAGGCCACGTTCTACGGCCGTGGCGACGCCCTGCCGGCGCTCGAAGCCCTCGCCGCCGAGTTGGGGATCGCCGACCGCGTCAGCTTCCCCGGCCGAATCCCCATCGAGGACGTGCCCCGGGCAGTCGCCGAATCGGACATCGGTGTGGCCCCAACCCGACTGGACCCGTTCACCGGGATGAGCCTCTCGACGAAGTTGCTCGAGTACGCTGCCATGGACAAGCCCGTGGTGGCGTCGCGGCTGCCTACAGTGGAGCTCTACTTCGCGCCAGACACTCTCACCGTCTACGAGCCGGGCGACGCCGAATCTCTGGCGGCCTCGATTCTTTCTCTGGTCGACGACGCACCCGGGCGCCACGCGCGGGTCGAGTCCACGCGCAGACGCGTGGATGAGCTGAGCTGGACTCGCCAATCCGAGGCTTTCAGGTTCGTCGTGGATCGTCTGACCCAACATTCGAACGACTCCGGGACGGGGGAAATGCCCACGACCTGACCACGCACTCGCCGATCGCTCCCAGCTCCAAACTCCCGCAACCCACCTTTTCAGGAAGCGGAATGCGGTAGCATACGGCTCCGTTACACCGGCGGCCTCGCCGGGCCACGTTCGCACCAGGACGCCCAGATGACATTCCGTACCAGAACGGCTCCCAAGCCCACACGCCGTCGAGTCCGACGCAACGACTCCCGCCGAGCGATCTACATAACGATCACTTTCACGCTCGCCATCGCGAGCGCGTTGTCGCTCCTGGGCGGTGTGGCCTTCGCCAGCTACTACACGGACCATGGCGCGCCGATCGAGTCCGTCAACGGCGAGGCCATCAGCAAGGACGCCGTCAAGGATCGGGCGAATCTCGACTTTGCGCGGAGCGACCGGCTGAACGCCGACTATCTGACCCTGCGAAACCAGGGCAAGCTCACGACAACCGAATACGGGAATCTGCAGCAGACGATCGCGAACGACCAGAGCGCGTCGACCATTTACACAAACGCCCTGTCTGAGCTGACCGCCGAGGCCCAGCTTCGGCAGTATGCCGCCAAGAACGGCATCGTCATAACCGATCAGATGGTCGACGCCCAGATCAAGACCGACAGCACGCTTGCCGAAGTGCGCGAGGTCAACATCATCGGCGTGGCGCCGGAGCCAACGCCGCCGGCCTTCGCCCCCAGCGCCGCCGACGATGCGGTCGCCGAAACCAAGGCCAAGGGCTTCCTGGCCGAGGTTCAGGGCGGCAAGGCTTGGGACGACGTGGCCACCGAGGCGCACTCCGCCACCGCTAACCAGGCCGGCAGCATCGGCCCGCTTGGCCTCGTCCCGCGAGAGGCTCTAAACGTCGATCCCGATCTGGCCGACGCCATCTTCGCGCTCGCCAAGCCCAACGACGTGACCGCCATCTTCAAGGGCGTCGATGGCGCTTACCGTTTCGCGACGGTCACCAACATCGTGCCCGCCTACTACGACACCGACTGGCAGAGCTCGATCGAGGCCAAGAGCAGCGGCGACCAGTTCCGAGCCCTCGCGCGAGCGGAGGCCACCCAAAAGGCAGTCCAGGACTCGATCGAGGCCAAGTACATCAGCGGGCCGACGGTCCAGCGCAACGTCCTCGAGATCGCCATCGGCGCCGGCTATGCCACCCCGGGCAACGGCGACGAGGTCAAGATCGCGATGATGGTGTTCTCCCCGAACCACGATTTCAACGGCGCCCCCAGCATTGCGACCACGGACCCGGCCTGGACCGATGCCAAGGCCCGCGCCGACCAGGCCGTGGCCACGCTCAAGGCCGACCCCTCCAAGTTCGCCACCATGGCCGCGGACAGCACGGTCAACGACGACACGCACTTCAACGCGGACGGCGGCTCGCTGCCCTGGCTCGCCAGGGAGTGGTACGACGCCTCCCTCAAGGATGGCACCACCACCGCCCTTGGGCTGACCAACGTCGAGGCCGCGATCTTTGCGCCGGGTCTGACCGACGGCACCATCCTGGATCCAATCCAGGAGCCCACCGAGGGCTACATGGTCGTGGAGTTCCAGGGTCGGCGTCCGGCTCCGGCCCAGCGCATCGCAGAAGCCGCCCTCAAGATCAATTCCGGCGTGGACTTCGCGACCGAGGTCAAGGCACAGTCGGAAGCGGTCGACACCAGCACCGGCGGCAACCTTGGCTGGGTGTCGCCGTACATGCTCAGCAAGGCCCAGCAAGACGCAATCTGGTCGACCCCGATCGGCAGCGTCACCAACGTCGTCGATGACAACGGCTACTACCTCTTCAAGGTGCTCGGCGAAGAGACGAGGACGCCCGATGCGGCCCAGCAGGCCAAGCTCAAGAAGGTGGTCTACCAGCGCTGGGTCTCCGACTTCACGGCCACTGCTCTGATCTGGCAGGACACCGCAGCGGTAGCCGCACTGACTCCCGCATCGCCTACTCCGTAGCCGCGCGGGACTGGTGCTCGACGCAATCGTCGCCGAGGCTAGGATCCGTTGGGGGTTGGACCCCGCGGCCGGGCTTCAGATTGTCACTCCTGAGCGGCTGGTGGCAACGCCAGTCGAACCCTCGCGGCCGCTCCTTCTCGTTCCGCTAGCGCTGCTGCGGGTCGACGGGGCGGGCCCGGGCGAGGACGCGCCGCTGCCAGGCCGGCACGCGCCGGCCGAGCGCGGAGCCGCGGCAATACTTCGGCGCCTCTACCCGGCGGACCACGTGGTTGGTCGCATCGGCCTTGCCGATGCCATGACGATCGGCGAGCTCGATGAGGCGGCCATGACGACGCCCCTCTACCTGCCCCCGCTCGCACCGGAGACTGCCCTGGCGAGCCCCTGGGCCCTGCCCTGGATCGCGAACCGGCTGCGCCAGCCCGACGGCTGCCCGTGGGATCGCGAGCAGACCCACGCCTCTCTCAAGAAGCACCTGCTCGAAGAGGCCTACGAGGTCTACGACGCGCTCGACGGCGGCGCGACGAAGGACCTGGCGGGCGAACTCGGCGACCTGTACCTGCAGATCGTCCTCCACGCTCAGCTGGCCGCCGAGGCGGGCGTCTTCGATCTCACAGACGTCGAGGAGGCCATCAGCCGCAAGATCGTGCGGCGCCACCCCCATGTGTTCGGCGACGCCACGGTCGCAACCGCGTCGGACGTAAACCGCCAGTGGGAGCAGATAAAACGGGTCGAGCGTGAGGACGAGGCGGCAGCTGCGGCTGCCGGGGCTGCCGGGGCGGGCGAGGCCGGGGCCGAGGTCCGCAGCGCTCTCGACGGCATCTCGTCATCCATGCCGGCGCTGGCCGCGGCTCAGGAGATGCAGGATCGGGCGGCGCACCTCGGCTACGACTGGCCCGAGATCGTCGGCATACTGGACAAGGTCCAGGAAGAGTTGGACGAGCTGGCCGCGGCGACGACCGACGCCGAGAGGCGCGAGGAAGTGGGCGACCTGCTGCTGGTCGTGACCAACCTCGCCCGGCGCCACGGAGTCGAGGCCGAGGCTGCGCTGCGAGCCGCCGCCGACAAGTTCCGCGACCGTTTCAGGCGCGTAGAACGGATGGCTCGCGAACGCAAGGCCGAGCTTCGGGATCTGAGTTTCGCCGAACTCGACGAGTTGTGGGATGCTGCGAAGGCCGAAGCACGAGCGGAGGCCGCCAACCGCCAGGCGGCGCGCCAGTCACCGGCGGCGCCGAAGGAGACAGCACCATGACAATCGGGGCTCAGTCGCTGCAGAGGTCCGACGGACGCCTGCCGGGCGACCTGCGGCCGATCACTCTGGCCCTGGGCGTGCAGAAGTGGGCCGAAGGCTCCTGCCTCATCAAGGTCGGCGGCACCGAGGTCCTGTGCGCAGCCACGATCGAGGACAAGATCCCGCCCCATCTCCGCGGCAAGGGCACCGGTTGGGTGACCGCCGAGTACAGCATGCTGCCGCGCGCCACCAGCGAGCGGAATGTCCGTGAAGCCGCCAAAGGCAAGCTGGGCGGCAGGACCTACGAAATCCAGCGGCTGGTCGGCCGGTCGCTGCGAGGCATCGTCGACATGGCCAAGCTCGGCGAGCGCACGATCACGATCGACTGCGACGTGCTCAACGCCGACGGCGGAACTCGGACGGCCTCGATCACCGGCGGCTGGGTGGCCCTGGCGGCCGCGATGCGGACTTACGGCCTGGAACGCTGCCTGATCGGCCGCGTGGCCGCAGTGAGCGTCGGCTTGGTCGGTGGTGTGACTTGCCTGGACCTCGACTACTCCGAGGACTCCAAGGCCGACGTCGACTTCAACGTCGTGGCCACGGACGCCGGCAGGTATGTAGAACTGCAGGGCACCGCCGAAGGTAAGCCGTTCGAGCGCTCGGACGTCGATCGGATGCTCGACCTCGCGGCCGGCGGTCTGGAACGGCTCTTCGCGGCTCAGGCCGAGGCGATCGCCTCGGTCAAGCGTTAGCCAGCGCACGCGCAGGTGACCGCGGAGGGGTCGGCGGGGGCGCCCGATCGGTCGCGCCTGCTCGTCGCTACTCGATCGACACACAAGCTTCGCGAGCTGCGCGAGTTGCTCGGCCTGCGGGCGGAGCTGATCGACCTCGACGATGTCGGGATCACCGCGGAAGCGATCGAGGATGGCGAGACGTTCGAGGCCAACGCGTCGAAGAAGGCTCGCTTCTTCGCCGGCCTGTCGGGAATGCCGACGCTGGCGGACGACTCCGGCATCGAGGTGGACGCCCTGGGCGGTGCTCCCGGCGTGCGCACGCGACGCTACTCGGGCGAGAACGCCACGGACGAGGAGAACAACGTCAAGCTGCTCGGGGCGCTGTCCGGCCTACCGGCGCCGCAGCGTAGGGCGCGCTACCGCTGCGCGCTGGCGCTGGCCCTGCCGGAGTCCCGTGGAATGCGTGGCGGCTTGGCGATCAGGCTGGCCCGCGGCACCCTGGAGGGTCGGATCGCCGTAGCGCCGAAGGGCGACGGCGGTTTCGGCTACGACCCCATCTTCGAGCCGGACGGAGAGCCGGCCGGGGGTCGGACCCTCGGTCAGTGGACGGCCGAGGCCAAGAACCGCATCTCGCATCGCGGCCGGGCGGCACGCCGGATGCATCGAATCCTGACCGATCTGGGCTTCTGACCCATGCAGGGCATCCCGGCGTGACCCAGTGGGCCCCCGACTCGATCTTCTACCACGTCTACCCGCTCGGGCTGTGCGGCGCCCCGGCCCGCAACGACTTCGGCGCCCCTCCGGTCGAGAGGCTTGAGCGGCTGACCGGCTGGCTCGGGCACATTCGCAGCCTGGGCTGCACCGCGCTGTACCTGGGACCGCTCTTCGAGTCCACCGCCCACGGCTACGACACCGCCGACTACTGGCACCTCGACCGGCGGCTCGGCACGGACGAAACCCTTCGCCG
>Ga0182027_10003980_pt1 | contig 23120 bp, 12 predicted proteins | sample 712E1DmetaG_FD_121300 | JGI IMG/M metagenome (GOLD analysis project Ga0182027, IMG submission 121300) | Permafrost microbial communities from Stordalen Mire, Sweden - 712E1D metaG (Illumina Assembly) | ecosystem: Environmental > Terrestrial > Soil > Wetlands > Permafrost | place: Sweden... | reverse complement strand
TGTGCCGATTAATTGCGGGAGCATACCGAGCGAGCTCATCGAAAGTGAATTGTTTGGGTACGAGAAGGGCGCTTTCACGGGAGCGAACGCCAAAAAGCTGGGACTTTTCGAAATGGCACATCGAGGCACCCTTTTTCTTGATGAAGTCGGTGAATTGCCGCTCAACGCCCAGGTGAAGCTTTTGCGAGTGATCCAGGATGGAGAAATCGAAAAGATCGGAAGGACCACAAAGACCAAAGTGGATGTTCGGATCATTGCAGCGACGAACAAGAACCTGGAAGAAGAAGTGAAGGCAAAGCGGTTCCGCGAGGACCTCTTTTATCGGCTCAATGTTGTTCCTATTTACGTGCCCCCGTTACGCGATAGGGTTGAGGACATTCCGGTTCTGTTTGACTACTACCTGACCGATTTCAGCAACGATATGGGAAAGCCGAAGCCGACAATAGAAAAAAATGCGATGAATATTATCGTCACACACCCATGGCCGGGCAATGTGCGTGAACTGAAAAATGTCGTGCACCGAATTCTTTTTTCCGGCGAAAGTGTACTCACCAACGACGTGATCCTGAGCGCCCTCGGGTACGCGGGAAGAAAGGGTGCGGGATTTTCCGCCGCCTCAATTGAGTTCGGGGATCCTGAGAAAATTTCGCCTTGGAAGCAGATGGAACGGGAAATGAGGGAACGATATTTTGTTTATGTCCGGCGTCATTCGAGCTCAGACGCGGAGGCTGCAAAAAAACTCGGTCTTGCCCCGTCGAACTACCATAGAATGTGCAAAGAATTGGGTCTAAAATGAAAGTAGGCGCGAGAAATGCGAATAATCAAAATAATAAGAGGGAGATTATCTTTTTCAGAATAATTACCCTGTCGCCGGTTATTCCCTCCCCGAAAAGGCGATAAATTAGATATTTTTTGATGGCACGCTATATGCTGACCCTCAAGCGTGTCACACAACATTCCACATAGCAATCTTCTTCTGTTGTATCTCACCTTCTTGTTGGTCGTTGGCCTCTATTTTGCGTGGCGTGAAGGAAAAGGCACCGATGAATACTTTCTTGCTGGAAGGAAAATGGGATGGTGGGCCGTCGCAGCTTCACTTTTCCTGAGTAATTTTTTTCGTTTCCAAGTGCTGATGTACTCGATATCTATCTCGAGATATTTCTGGCTTACGCTGATCATCGTAGGATTAATCTCTTTGTTTGTTCTCGTGGGCCAATCTCGTTTTGGATGGACAATGGCCTCCTTTGCAATGATTCGAAACACGCAATTGAACCTTTGTTTTTCTGTTTTGTTGATCCTCTTTTACGCGGTTGTGCAAGTGTTGTTGGTTCTATTTCTAGCCAGCTTTGTCTTTGAAAATCTTATGCACATCGAGTATTACACGGCCTCGATGATTATCGTCGTCTTTACAGGAATCTACGTCGTTGTAGGGGGATTCGGCGCTGTCATGAGGACGCAGACGTTGCAGTTCGTGCTCTTTGCCGTCGGAGGTCTTGTCATTCTCATTGCCGGCGTGCACCCTGTCTGGGTTCTTCATCCCAACGTGAATCATGCAATGAATAGCTTTCCACAGAGCTCTGCATTGACGAGCGCATTCATAGGCGCACCTCTTCTGGGACTTTGGATCTGGAATATCGATCACCAGTCCGGCCAACAATTGTTTTCTGTGCGAAACACACGCGAGAGAGTGGTTGGATTTGTGCTCGCATTGGTTGGAGTCTCTCTTGCACTCCTCTTTCTCATTTCGGAGGGGAACGAATCGACTCTTGCCGCCCGGCTTCCCGGTCAAACTGCGTTCTCTGGAGAATCAGTTCTGCAAACCACCGCGAGCATGTGTGTCATTCTCGGATTCTTTGCCATCATTGTATCGACGCTCGCAACCTCGTTCACCAGTGTTGCATGGTTATTCACACACAGGCTCTATGTTCATTTTCAGCCATCGACCACCGAGATGGAACGGGTATTCATTGCACGACTCGCCACGACTGCGGCGAGCGTGGTAGCGATTCTGTTAATACCGATTGGGAAAATGACGGGGGGCTCTGCGATACTGTATTTCTTCCTTATCCAAGCATATGTATGTCCGCCGGTCGCAGCCCTCGTGATTATGAATTTGATATGGAAGAATGGCTCCAGCTTTGGAGAGATTATTGCCTTAGTAGGCGGCGAGGCGGCGGCGTTCCTCCTGTTTCTTGTAAATCAACTACGTCCGGCAGACCTCACTAATCAGGGGCCCTTGGCATTGTTGCCTTCGGATCCGTTCATTAATGCCATAGGCTTGTTCTTTCTCACGGGGTTAATTTACATGAGTTTTGGTCATGTTCGCGTACAGAAGGCGGAAGTGGCGAGATACTCTCACGGCCACGGAGAAAACATTGTTGCGCGCACCACGGAGCCAGAACAGCCCGCTTAACTTCAAAACAAGAGATTGCAGCACATTAACTCATCAACCTAATTCACGATTATTCAAAACATGAAAGGAAGTAAATCATGAAGAAGATACTTCTACTTCTTGTGGTTTCTATGTTTCTGGCGTTGCCGCTCTCCGCGCAGTGGGTTTTTAATGGATTTGAGTCTACCGTTAAGGATTCGATGTTCTCGTACGCGTTTACCCCGAGTGCGACGAAGCAAATCCAGATCAACAAGGATACTGCAGCTGGTATTGAAGGAGTGAACGCGCTCAAATGCACCTGGACCGTCCACACCACGCAATCGTGGGGTGGGTACAACCAATTGAATTATTTCGTCCCGCGTTCCAAAGACAGTACATACTACGCCCAAACGCATCGGAATATCTATAAAGACAGCACATATATGAATTTTTCAGGTGCGAAGTATATTAGTCTTTGGTTCAACAACCTCGTAAAATCGAATGTTGCGGCTAACTTGGTCCACTTCCGGCTTGAGCTGTACGAGGCCGGCGGCGGAGCTAACTATTGGAACGATCAGGCTCAGCATGAAGAATGGTATTTTGAATCCAACAAGATGTACGATACAACTGCCGGCTGGAAGCAAATGATCATGCCGCTGGTTGACCTTGGAACAGGGACTACACCGAACGACCAAGGATTTTCAAACCCACAATGGAGCGGCGTTACCAATAACGGGACGCTCGACCTGGACAAGATTGTCGGTTATAGCATTGTGTGGACCGCACCCTTGCTGGGTGGTGATTCAACAGCATCGGGCGTCATCATGTTTGATAAGCTGCAATTGCTCGGCGATAATTATCAACCGATCCGCAACTTCAATAATTTTACGCAGGACACCACTGATTTCAACCCGACCCGCGGGCAAAATGATGCTGGTGGTATTACATTCTTCAAAGAAACGGTAGATACTCTCATTTCTCCTTCAGCCTTAGGCCTGGATTGGAAAATCAATGGCGCTCAAAGCTGGGGTGGGTATACGAATTTTATAGATGAGTTACCTGCCGGTACATACTTCCCCAATTTGGGAGGGAATGCATACCTGCAACTTTATATCAAAGTTGTTACGCCATTGACATCGTCCACAGGTACAATCCAGAATAAGGTGACAATGCGCTTGACTCTTAAAGAAACCGGCCCAGCCAATTCGGATGAATGGTACAACAAGCTGGATGTCCATATTGATTCAACTGCAAATGGTCTTGGTTGGCAGCAGGTAAACCTGCCCTTGGTTGCCCTTCCAGGCAGTTGGGGTGAATTGTCCTCCAAAGGATTCTATGCCGTTAACGGGTCGGGGAATGGCATCATGGATTTAAATCAGATCGGCCAAATCAAAATTGAATTCTCCATGAGCGCTGATGCCGGTGAGCCAACGGGTGCAAACCTGTTTTATTCCGGAAAGATTCTTATCAGTAAGCTTGTTCCTGCCGGATTTAAGAATCAGGACACAACTGCGCCCGCTCCTGTCCCGAATGTAGCGGCAACAGCCGGTTCATTTGCTAATCTGATTACGTGGTCAGATGTGCCAAATGAACCAGGTTCGACGTACAACGTCTACGTCAGCGAGAAACCATTCACGTCGATAACTGAAAAAGGCGTTGAGAATGTCCCGCCGTTTAATCTTCCTCTCGGTACACAGTTGGCAAACCATATCCTCCGCGCCCCGATAACAGACCAAAACGTTACCCTTTACTACGGAGTGACGGCGACAGACAATGCCGGCAACACGAACAAACCGACGGTCACGGCTGCAGTCACGAACAAAGCGAAAGGCGTGCCGACGATCGCCAAAGCACCGCCGGCCAACATCGCCATCGATGGCAACCTTGCAGAATGGTCGAGCATCGCTCCCATCGTACTGAACTCGTTCCGCAATCCTGCCACCGCGCACATTGCCCCCAACGGCGCGTGTAGAGATAGTAACGATCTTTCGGTGAAGGCGTACTTTGCGGTAGACGCTGCGAACCTCTATGTCGCTTTTGACGTCGTCGATGATACCGTTACTGTTGATACGACGAAAAACGATTATGAACAGGATTGTCCCGACCTCTTTATCGGCCTGTATGATTGGAGAGGCCCGAAGCACGGCGGCTACACGTCAGGTGCCACGCCGGAATATCATTTCCGTTTCTCGCTGAATAGGATACACGAGGATCATCAGGCGAAGACCGTCTTGTTACCTGGGCCGAACTATGTGTGGAAGAAAAAAGCTTTAACATCGGGATATACCGTCGAAGCAAAGATACCGTTCGCGCTACTCGCACAGGAGTTCGGAGACAGCGTGTTTGTTCCGCGCGAAGGCATGCGCCTTCCGATCGACATTGAGATTAATGATCGCGATGGCTTGCCTGTAGCTCGAGATTGCGAACTGTGCTACTCGACGCTCAATGATGATAATTCTTATCAAGACATGTGGCGCTGGACGTATACGTGGATTGGTGCGCAATGGACCACCGGAGTCTCTAATAAGGATGCGGCAACGATTGGTACTTACGAATTGTCACAAAACTATCCCAATCCGTTCAATCCGGCGACGACGATCAAATATGGCCTTGCGAAAGCGGGTCAAACGACGTTGAAGGTGTACGACATATTGGGCAGAGAAGTCATGACGCTCGTGAACGAAAACCAGCAACCCGGGTCACACAGTGTTCAATTCGACGGCACAAAGCTGTCGAGTGGAATCTATTTCTACAGACTACGGTCCGGATCGTTCAATAGTGTCAAGAAGATGTTGTTCCTGAAGTAATCCATGAAATCGGGAGGGGGATTATCCCCCTCCCGAAATATTTATAAAAAGCAATGTAACTATGAGACATGAACTGTGTGCTTCACGGAGAGGAACAATGCACTCCTTCACAAAAGCTGTTCTGTTGATGGCTCTCATGACGGGTGTTCTGTTTTCGGGACAGACAGGGAAAATTGCAGGCAAGATCACCGATGCGTCGAATAACGATCCATTGATCGGCGCATCCGTGATGATTCAAGACGCTCGGTTAGGCGCATCAACGGACATTGAGGGGTATTATTACATCAGCAACCTTGCTCCCGGGACGTATGCACTCGCTATCAGCAACATTGGATATAAAAAGGTGCTGATAAAAAATGTTATAGTGAAAATAGACCTGACCACGGAAATTGATTTAAAGCTCGAGCCGACTACCGTCGAACTTGGCACCGAGGTTATCATTCAGGCGGACCGGCCGTTGGTTCAAAAAGATCTTACGTCGTCATCAGTGACCGTATCGTCCGACGAGCTTAAAGTGATGCCGGTCGAAAATGTTCAGCAAGTGATCGATCTGCAAGCCGGTGTAGTTGGCGGGCATTTTCGCGGGGGCCGGATCGGGGAAGTTGGCTACCTCATCGATGGACTTTCAATCAACAATCCTGCAAATGGAAATGTGGGACTTACTCTGGACAATTCCTCCGTTCGTGAGATGGAGGTAATCAGCGGAGCCTTTAATGCCGAATATGGCCAGGCGATGTCCGGCATCGTTAATATTGTAACGCAGGATGGAGGGTCGCAATTGCACGGATCGGTTTCGGCGTACCTTGGCGATTATTATACGACGCACAGCGACGTATTTCAGAACCTTGACAAGTTGGATGTCAGCCGTTCAAAGAACTTTCAAGCGAGTATTAGTGGACCGACGCCTGTCTCCGACCATTTGACATTTTTTCTCACAGGTCGATATTACACCGACGACGGATATTTATACGGCCGGCGCCTCTTCAATGTTTCTGATAACATCACGCCCCTTTTTGATTCAAACGGGAATCAAATTAGAATTGCGGACCCCAGCCTCGCTGTCCCGGATGGGTACGTAAGGGGCGATGATGGCAATCTCTATTCCTATAATGCCGCCGCGACAAAGAAGGGAATATTTTACACCACGGACGAGACCGGCAATCTTTATAGGATAACAAAAACGGGCGACGGAGCATACGTTCCGATGAATCCGTCGCGGAAATATTCTGCTAACGGGAAGATCGCCTATACGTTTTCTAACCTGAAATTCACCTATGGTCTCTTCTGGGAAGATAACTTCAACAAGTACTTCGATAATAACTATAAGCTGACACCGGACGGCATAAACAATTATTACAGCACCAGCTACATCCATAGTTTCCAGATTTCTCATGTTCCATCTCAAAGCACGTTCGAGACCTTGAAATTTTCAGTCAATGAATTCAAGTCGCATAGAAACGTCTTTGATAATCCTTACGACCCAAGTTATGTCGATCCCTCTCAGGGAGCTCCAAAAACGAATTACACTTTTCAATCTGGAGGAAACGATGTGGGTCGTGATAGCGTCAGAACGCAGTCGATCATTGGCCAATGGTCGCTTTCGTCGCAGTTATCGAAGGAACACAAGATCGGTATCGGCATAGAAGGTCGCAGTCATCAGCTCTTCAGGCATGATAAATCACTGGAGAACACCACTCCGGATCTGATCGACAGTACGACCGGATTTCCCGTTTTCACGAGAGGATATACTAATCTTGGTACCATCGGCAATCAAATGTATGACAAGCGACCGTACGAAGCCTCGGCATATGTTCAGGACAAAATGGAGTACGGCGATATGATCATCAATGCTGGAGTTCGGATGGATTATTTCAACCCGAACGCAAAACTCCTTGCCGACTTGAAAAATCCGACGCGCAATACGCTCTACCCGGATGCGGGGCAGATGGTGTCGGCGAGCGCAAAAGTACAAGTCAGCCCCCGTTTAGGCGTTTCCTTCCCCATCACGGACGAGGGCATCATTCACTTTTCGTACGGTCACTTTTTCCAGATCCCGGCGTTCGAAAACCTGTATTACAATTCTGATTTTCTAATTAGCCCGGGACAAGCGCTCAACTCAATAACAGGAAATCCGGATCTCGACGCACAACGGACGACATCGTACGAATTAGGGTTGCAGCAAGCGCTTTTTACCAACATCGGGATTGATTTTACCGTGTACTATCGCGACATTCGTAACCTGCTTGGTACAGAAATTATAGAGACGTACGAGGGGTTCAAATATGCACGGTACATTAATCGCGACTACGGCAACACCCGCGGTTTTGTCCTTTCACTCGACCGGCGATTTGCGAACTATTTTAGTCTGAGGGCAGATTACACGTATCAGTTAGCGGAAGGTGACGCTTCCGACCCCCTGCAGAATTACTATAATAATCAAAGTAACCCGCCCGTTGAAACAAACAAAACGGTTGTTCCGCTAAGCTGGGACCAGCGGTCGACGCTCAATCTCAATCTAACGGTGGGGGAAACAAACAACTGGACGGTCGGGCTGATCTTCCAGTACGGCACAGGATTTCCATATACTGCCGATACTCGCGTCTCATTGCTACGGTTCGAAAATGGCGCTTTGAAGCCTTCAACAAACAGCCTCGACTTGCGCGCAGAAAAAAATATTTCACTCGGCGGTGTTGATTTTTCATTGTTTTTGCTGATCTATAATCTTCTTGATGTGAAGAATGAACTTAACGTCGATGCGGCAAGTGGAAGAGCCAATGTCGACATCTTCACCTCTCAAAACGCTCAGAAGATTATCGGTTTCAATTCGATTCAAGAGTATCAAAATAATCCCGGAAACTTTTCCACCCCGCGCCAAGTGCGGATCGGTTTCAATTTGGGATTTTAGCCCATTTGTTTCAGGAGTCTATGATGAGTTCTCACGTAGGAAGGATACTGCTTTTTACACTGATGAGTTATTCTTTTGCTCAAGGACAGATTGATCTCCAGACGCAGTTGTACCGAAACGAGCCGAAAGGCGACATCCGGTACAGAAAGCAGGGGGTCATGGATGGAAATTTGGTACGAACCATTTACTATAATACCGGAGAAGTTGCGCAATGGCCTTACGCACCATCCGGAGAATGGCCTAAAGGCTCGGGCCATGAGTATCTGGATGGCGTATCGGTACTCATTGCCGCCGAGGTGGTGGCCCCCGGAAATGGTCAGATCGTTCACCCGCTCGAAGCCGAATACCGTGAAGAGATGTCAAAGGACCCGGTGACTGGGCAAATCTGGGGGCTTGAACCTGTTCCCGGTTATGACAATCCCGACAGGAAAGTGAATGGCATTGTCTCTGCGATTCCGGCGATGAACAGGGACACGACGAGTTTTCCGCCATCGTGGCCTGCAGCGCTTGGCGTGGATTCGCGATGGAACGGTTATTGGTACGGTTATTTTGGGCGCGGCGTGAACAACGCCGATTTCGAGACATTTTTCGTCATGGACGATTCCAAGGATCAAAAGTTCACACGTCCTCCGTACAATTATTATCCGATCGCGGCGGATACGGAACGCGGCGGCCTCGGCTTGCGGGTTGAAGTGCGCGGATTCCAGTGGTCGCATGTGCTTGCAGAGGATATCATTTTCTGGCACTACGACATCGTGAATATCTCCGACCGCGATTACGACTCGACATGTTTCGGATTCTACTCGGATCCCGGTGTCGGCGGTATCGCGAGCGGCAACGACGACGCCAGCTATAATACTCTACTTGATCTCTGCTATGCTTGGGATCATCTTGGGATAGGAGATCCCTCTTTTGGGGTTTGGGTCCCCGGCATGTATGGATACGCCTATCTTGAAAGTCCGGGAAATCCCTGGAACGGCATTGACGATGATGAAGACGGAATGATCGATGAACGACGCGACAATAACATCGATGACAACCATAACTGGTTATCGTTCGAAGATCTCAATCACAACGGGAAATGGGACCCAGGGGAAGATTTGCGCGACGACGTGGGTCGCGATGGAGTTGGACCAAATGACCCGCAGTACACGGGACCCGATGAAGGGGAAGGCGACGGCCTTCCAACGCATGGCGAGCCGGATTTTGACGAAACCGATAAAGACGAATCGGATCAGATCGGGTTGATGGCTGTTTCATTGACCCCCCTTTCAGACAAGGGGCCGAACGGTGTGTGGCCGAAGAACAACGAGGTGGTCTGGAGAAAAATGACGGGTGGATTTGTCGACACTGGCATTACCAACTCAAACATCAGTATCGTTTTCTCGTCGGGACCGTTTCCACTGAAGCAGGGACTTCGGGAAAGGTATTCGATGGCGCTCGTTTTTGGACAAGACCTTGACCAGCTCATCTTCAATAAGGTCACGGTCCAGGCAATCTATAATGCAAACTACAATTTTTCAGCACCGCCAAGAACGCCTCACCTCACGGCAGTTCCCGGCGATAAACAAGTATTTCTTTACTGGGATAATATTGCAGAAAGCTCGTTCGATCGATTCCAGCGTAAGAAGAATTTTGAAGGATACACTATTTACAGAAGCCAGGAAGCCGAATTCAACGACGTTCATACGATCGTGGATTCCAAAGGCAATCCGAAATACTGGAAACCTATAGCCCAATATGACCTTATTGACAGTATTTCCGGACCTGATCCGGTAGGCATTAACGGCGCCCATTTTTGGCGCGGCGACAATACAGGATTGCAGCATTCCTACGTCGATAAGAACGTGAAGAACGGTTACAAATATTATTATGCCGTTTGCTCCTACAACACAGGCGATCCGAATTATGGAAGCAACCATGCCGGCTTGCAGCCGACGGAATGCACAAAGATCATCACAGAAGATGTGAACGGAGTTTTGAAATTTGTCGATATCAACTGTGCCGTTGTTACACCGAATGCTGCTGCGGCAGGATACGTTCCGCCTAAGATCATCGGTAGCCTCAATCGAGTTGCTCAAGGTATCGGTACGGGATCGATGGCCGTCGATGTCGTGAATCCGAACACCGTCGGCGAGGGGAATGAATATCGGGTGCAATTTGATACGAGCGGAAAATTCCCTGCATATTCAACAAAATCACTGAGCGTCCTTCGGAAAACATCGACCTCCACAGACACATTAATGACAGGCGTGAGTCTCGCTGATGTAAGCGGAGGTAAATCCAGCATGGTATTCGACGGCATGACGTTGTCCGTGAAGAATGATTCAACAATTGCTGTGGATACTTCCGGGTGGCTCGTCGGAAAGAGTAATATGACCATGATGGTGAGTCCGGATAATTCCGCCCCCGCTATCGATGTGAAATGGCCCAGCGATTATGAGATCCGATATTTTGGTACCACGGTCGATACATCATTCACCGATGGTTCAAGTCAATATCCGTTGATCCCGGTGAATTTTACAATTACGAATACGTCATTTGGCTACCGCGTGAAGTTTCTCATCGCGGACAATGATCTCTCGACTACCCTGAGTGACGGCGATGTCATCAGAATTCTCGAAGGCGACATCTCTGACCCCAAACTCGCGTGGCAAATAACGTATTTTGCTCCAAGGAATGCCGCTCCAGTACTGCCTGTGGACGGAGATCGTTTTGTCATACACACAACGAAGCCTTTTTATGCGAACGATGCTTTTGATTTCACGACAAAAGCATTCCGGCTGGATAAGGCTGTCGCGAAAGATCAGTTGCAGCGAATCAGTGTTGTCCCCAACCCGTACGTTTGCGCGGCGGCATGGGAGCCGAAAACAATTTACGGAACCGGCCGCGGCGACCGGAAGATCGATTTTATTCATCTTCCAAAACAATGCACGATTCGTATCTATTCGTTAAGCGGCGCGTTGGTGAAAACGCTTTACCAGAGCTCAACTGCAACAAACGGCGCATTGTCATGGAATCTTGTCTCAGAAGATGGTATGGATGTGGCATACGGCCTCTACATATTCCATGTTGATGCCCCGGACATCGGCACGTATATCGGAAAATTTGCTTTGATTAAATAACCCATTGGTGATAGGGACTATGAAATCGAATGTTTTTAGAGTTGTAGTCGCACTGCTCGTAATATCATGGACAACCGCGGCGCAAGATTATGTATCGGATGTATCAAAGAGAGGAACCACGGCCGCACCGTTCCTCTCGATCGGTCAGGGGTCGAGAGCGCTTGCGATGGGGAGCGCATTCGTCGCGGTTGCCGACGATCAGAGCGCAATGTACTGGAACCCCGCCGGAATTGCAGGCCTCGAAGGAACCGGGGTTATTTTCGACCATACGGAGTGGATTGCCGATATCAAGTACAACTACCTCGGTGCGACCATCAGTATCGGAAATTATGGCGTCGTGGGATTAAATTTCACCTCTTCCGATATTGCCGACATGTTGGTGACGACTACCGATAACCCGGATGGGAACGGCCAAACTTTCGGCGTTTCTGATGCTGCTTTCGGGGTAGCGTATGGCTTGAAGCTCACTGATAAATTTGAAATCGGTTTTAACCCTAAGATTGTTTATCAGAAGATCTGGAATATGAGTGCAACAGCTATCGCGGTCGACATGGGTGTGAAATACGAAACTCCGTTTAAAGGTATTACGCTGGGCATGTCGATCTCAAATTTTGGACAGAAGATGCGCCTGGAAGGAAATTCCGCTCTGGTATTGTACGATCCCGATCCTTTGACAACCGGAAATAACGGGCGTATTCCGGCGGTCTTGCAGACAGATGAATGGTCGCTTCCTCTCACCTTCAGAGTGGGGATTGCTTACAAGGCGTTGGAGATGGAGCAGCATCGTTTGGTCCTCGCGATCGATGCATTACATCCGAGCGACAACTATGAGAGCGTCAACGTAGGCGCCGAGTACGTCTTTAACGATTTTTTTGCTGTTCGAGGCGGCTACAAATCTTTGTTTCTCAAAGATTCTGAAGAGACATTCTCTCTGGGAGTCGGGATCATGCAGTATCTCATGGGAAATATACAATTCAAGATCGATTATGCGTATCAGGACTTCCAACGATTGAGTAACGTCCAAAAATTTTCAATCGGGATATTGTTTTAACGTATGATCCAATCATGGTCGGTGATCCACACTCTTGGCTCTGCGTTTCGTATTCCTTGTCTGGAAGCATCAGCGTTGGTACGTCAAGACTCCTGTCATTTGCAGGGGAAAAGAAAACCTATTCCGTGCTTTGTCGAAAACAGTCATTTCAAAATATCCCAATGGCCTGCTCTACGACGAATCCGGCTATGGTGCACACGGCGGGCGAATATGCAAAGCATGTGAGTGCCACCGAAAATATTACGGCGGCAGACGCCCATCGCCAGGCGAGCCTTCCCACGCTCCTCGTGCTACAACAAACTTATCCGAACCTATTTATTAGTCCGAGCACGATATTCATTTCCCGGGTGCAGAGAACGGCTCTGTGACACTGATGACAAGGTGTGTTAATGCGGAAAAAACGATCATCATGAAATGAGCAGAGCATTTTGTATATTCCTCACGATATATCTCCCGTCACTCCTCGTTGCTAACATCTACAAGGGCGCGGAGTACCGAACGAAAGCCTCGTACACGTACGGAAGATTCGAAACGCGTATGAAATCGACTCAGCGCGAAGGAGTCCTTTCTTCATTTTTTACGTATCATGAAATTGTCACAACCAACGATTGGAACGAGATCGATATTGAAATATTGGGGCGATACCAGGACGATGTCCAATTCAACACGATAACGCCCGGACAGACGAGTCATTTGAGCCACCATAACTGCGGGTTCAACCCCCATCTCGATTTTCATGTTTACGGTATTGAATGGACTCCGGAGTACGTCGCATGGTTCATTGACAGTGTTGAAGTCTATCGTCAATCCGGAGATCACATCGCGACGCTTGTCAACGACCAGAAGATCATGATGAATATTTGGAACCCCGCCGCCGATATTTGGGCGGGGAAATGGAATGAAGCGGTTCTCCCGGCATTTGCATACTACGACTGGGTGAGTTATGCTGCGTACACACCCGGCACGGGGAGTGTCGGGACGGGCAACAACTTCACGCTTCAGTGGCGGGATGATTTGGACAGCCTGGACCAAACACGTTGGGAAATGGGAGCGCATACGTTCGCGGGAAACCAATGCGATTTTGTGCCGGACAATATCATTTTTAAAGACGGGTTGATGATTCTCTGTCTGACCAAGGACGATGCGCTGGGATATACCGATCACAATCCGCCGTCCATCGTCTCGGCACGAACGGAAAACAATACCGTAAGAATCCTTTTTACCGAAGAGGTCGACAAATCAAGTGCGGAAGATATTTCTCATTACATGGTCGCAGGAGCGGCGTTTTCATCCGCACGATTGCTGGATGATTTGAAGACGGTAGTCCTCTCGGTTGACAACTCTGATTCCGTATCGATCCTGGGAGTGCAAGGAATCAAGGACAGGTTCTTTCCCGCGAATGTGATGAGTCTGCACGCTCCAACTCTCATTCGCCAGAAGCATCTGACATTTCCTATCAAAATTAATGTTGGCGGCCCGTTGTACGAACAATTTCTTCCTGACCAACTTTGGGACGATACCGCAGAATACGGCTATATGGATTCGTGGGGAACTGATTCGTATCCGAATATAACCTTCAGCGGGTCTGACGGCGCGATCTTCCAAACGGACCGCTATGGGCTGGCAAAGTACCGGATCAGAGTGCCGAGTGGCAACTATGCCGTCACGCTCATGATGGCAGAAAATTATTGGACGGATGTTGGTAAACGTATCATGGATATTTGGATCCAGGGAAAGCTTGTTGAAACAAATCTCGACCTCTTTCAGCGGGTTGGGAGAAGCAAACCCTATCAAAAGACTGCGGTTAACGTCGCCGTTCCGGACGGTATCTTGGATATTCATTTTTCCGGCGTGATCGATAATCCCTTGATCAACGGGATATCTGTACTGTCGCTTGGGACAGGTGTCATCAGGAATGACGTCAATCTTCCAGAACATTTCTTGCTGGACCAGAATTATCCAAATCCCTTCAACGGCAGCACCATCATTTCATATTCTTTGCCGATTGAAGACAGGTTAATCCTCAAGGTTTTCGATCTCCTCGGACGCATCGTTGGCCAGAAAGACCTCGGAGTGCAAGGACCGGGAAGACATTCATTTTCGTGGAGTTCGGAGGGAAGTGCGGGTGAGCTTTCGTCAGGTGTCTATTTCTATTCCATTACGGGAAAGCGAGATAGCCAGATAAAAAAAATGGTACTGCTCCGTTAACGATGAAAAGTGAATGCATCACTCGTTGAACGGAAAAAATTTTGCATGAAGAAAATAAATGAGGCGTCTACAAAATCAAAATCTATGAACAGTGAAACAGCGCCTCGATTGGAATGCCGGATAACGTAATACCCGTTCTTGGCATTCATCCATGAACTCATAACAGAAAGCCATTATGGAAATCGCCTCTGCGACACCGCATGCCACATCGAACGCCGGAAAGAATTATACCTTAGCGCTCGTCGTTCTGACCTCACTTTTTTTTATGTGGGGATTTTTGACGTGTTTGAACGACATCATCATCCCGCATTTAAAGGCGGTTTTCGAATTGAACTACGCAAAAGTGATGCTCATTCAATTCAGTTTCTTTACCGCTTACTTTGTCGTCTCGCTGCCTTCGGGAATGTTGGTCGAAAAGGTCGGGTACAAAAATGGGATTATGATCGGACTGTTAACCGCCGGAATCGGCTGCGTGTTGTTTTATCCGGCGGCGAGTGAGCGTTCGTTCAATATCTTTCTCGCCGCGCTCTTCGTTCTCGCATCGGGGATCACGTTGCTCCAGGTTGCCGCAAATCCGTATGTAGCGATTCTCGGCAAACCGGAAACCGCCTCAAGCCGCCTTACGCTCACCCAGGCATTCAACTCGCTCGGCACAACCATCGCACCGATCTTCGGATCTCTCGTTATCCTTTCCGTTGCCGTGAAGTCTCCGGGCGAACTGACGGCAATGACGTCGCAGCAAGTCGATGCATATCGGGCTGCGGAAGCGTCGTCGGTGCAAGTGCCGTATATCGGTCTCGCAGCTGCGCTGATGCTCGTTGCAGTGCTCATCGCAATCACAAAATTGCCTAAGATCGAGGCGTCGACGGTTCAATCTGCCGGCGGGGATTCGCAGGATCATCGTCATGTGAGTGCATGGCACTATCGCCATCTTATCCTCGGGGCGGTGGGATTATTTGTTTATGTGGGGGGTGAAGTAGCGATCGGCAGTTTTCTCGTTAACTATATCAGCCAGCCATTTATCGGCGGGATGGACGTCGCCGAGGCGGGAAAGTTTGTTTCGTTCTATTGGGGCGGGGCAATGGTTGGTCGTTTCGCAGGATCGGTGATTATGCGTTATACCAATCCCGGGAAAGTCCTCACTGTTCATGCCGCCGCCGTCATGGCGCTTGTCATTACTGCGATGCTCACCACGGGCCATGTTTCGATGTGGGCAATCCTTGCGGTCGGTCTCTTCAATTCGATCATGTTCCCAACGATCTTCACGCTTGCGATCGATGGACTCGGCAAACACACGGGACAAGCTTCCGGAATTTTGTGTATGGCGATTGTCGGAGGAGCAATTGTACCCGTCGTTCAAGGGTTTCTTGCTGATAGTATCGGAATTCAGCACGCGTTTATTCTGCCGGTGCTGTGCTATGCGTACGTTGCATTCTATGGGTGGAAGGGACATATTCCTTCGTACAAACAGCTCGCGTAAGCAATTTCGCAGCCGCCTTTTTTCACCCCGTGCAAAAAGGATAACAAAGAAGCAGCAGCAGAAACCAAATACATCGAAAGTGACAGCGTGAACGACGCTCTCTTACAGCAATTCAATCGACTATCATGGCATAAATAGAATGATTCCATCCCGGTCTTTCTCTCCCTCGTCGTGGGAGAAGAAGAGGTGGTTGAACATCAGCTCACATCCTAATCTTGAATACCAATGAAAATTCTATTCACTTCTCTCGTCCTTGCCTTCATTGCACCCCTATTTCTTTTTGCGCAAAAAGTTTCTACGGAACAACAAATCGACTCGCTCATCGTCAGGATGACGCTGGAAGAAAAAGCGGGTCAGCTCTCTCAATTTTCCGGCGGCTGGAACAATGTGTCGACAAACAGCACCGTAACGGCAGAGCAGAGAACCATGGTCAAAGAAGGGAAAGTCGGATCGTTTCTGAATGTTTTCGGGTCAACGATCACGCGCGAGCTGCAACGCATCGCGGTTGAGGAATCTCGAATGGGAATTCCACTTCTCTACGGATTCGACGTCATCCACGGATTCCGAACAACATTTCCGATTCCTCTTGCCGAAGCGAGCAGTTGGGATCCTGACGTAGTTGAACAGGCAGAGCGCACCGCGGCAATCGAAGCCGCTGCAGCGGGGATACATTGGACTTTTGCTCCGATGGTGGACATAGCACGCGACCCGCGTTGGGGAAGGATCGCAGAAGGTTCGGGGGAAGACCCTTATCTTGGTTCCGTGATGGCGCGCGCGAGGGTGAAGGGTTTTCAAGGCGAGAATGGTTTAACGGACAAGACCATACTTGCGTGTGTAAAACATTATGCGGCGTACGGCGGGGCAGAAGGCGGACGTGAATACAATACCGTGGACATTTCTGACCGCTCGCTGCGCGAAACATATCTCCCCCCGTTTAAGGCAGCTCTCGACGCGGGCGTCGCCACGTTCATGAGTTCGTTCAATGAAATTGCCGGAGTGCCAAGCACGGGAAATCGAAGGCTTCTCACCGACATTTTACGTCATGAGTGGGGTTTCAAGGGTTTTGTCGTCAGTGATTGGACGTCTATCCCTGAAATGCGCGCGCACGGGATTGTAGCCACGGATGAGGAGGCGGGAATGCTCGCCATTACCGCAGGAACCGACATGGATATGATGGGGGGGGTCTACCTTCGTTATCTCCCCGCGTTGGTGCGGGAAGGAAAAGTCTCGGAGCAAACCGTGGATGAAGCAGTCCGACGAGTTCTGCGTGTAAAATTTCAGTTGGGATTGTTCGACAATCCTTATCGCTTTTGTAATGCGGAAGATGAGCGCACGCTTATTTATAACGATGCGAATCGTGCAGCCGCGCGTGCAATGGCAAGAAGATCAATCGTGCTCTTGAAGAATGGAAAAAATGTATTGCCGTTGAAGAAAGACATCCGGTCAATTGCCCTGATAGGTCCTCTTGCCGATGACCGTGAAAATCCCCTCGGACCCTGGGCACAAGTGGGTCGCCCTTCAGATGTCGTTACTGTGTTGGAGGGAATAAAAGCAGTCGCTGCACCGTCCTGCAAAATTATCAACACACGTGGCTGTGAAATTGTCGACTCGCTGCCCACAAGAGATTTTAACGAAGCAGTCGCAGCGGCAAAAGGGGCGGATGTCGTCATTATGGTCTTGGGTGAATCTTCGAACATGTCCGGCGAAGCGGGAAGCCGGTCAAATCTCGATCTCCCCGGAGATCAGGAAGAACTCTTAAGAGCCGTCTGCGCGATCGGTAAACCTGTTGTGCTTGTGTTGATGAATGGCAGACCGTTGACGATCCCGTGGGCGGCAGATCATTGTGATGCGATCGTTGAATCGTGGTTCCTTGGCGTCCAAACGGGAAATGCAATAGCCGACGTGCTTTTTGGTGACTATAACCCGAGCGGGAAATTGCCCGTAAGCTTCCCGCGCGTAGTCGGTCAAGTGCCGGTGTACTACAACTATAAGAGCACAGGGCGCCCGGCGAATAGCAGCTATCGTTTCACCTCTAAATATATTGATGTTCCGAGCACACCCTTGTATCCGTTCGGCTACGGTCTGAGCTATTCGACATTTTCGTACAAGGACCTTGCGCTGTCATCTAAAAAAATTGCCACCGACGGCATTGTGAGGGTGACAGTCAACGTAACGAACAGCAGCAATCGGGACGGCGAAGAAGTAGTCCAGATGTATATACAAGATGAAGTGGGGAGTGTCACGCGGCCCGTCAAAGAACTGAGGGGTTTCAAAAAGATCGCGCTGAAAGCGGGTGAAACAAAGAGAGTTGAATTTGCTTTAGAACCTAACGATCTTGCAATGTACAACCGGGAAATGAAATGGGTTGTTGAGCCAGGCTCGTTCAAAGTATTTGTCGGCACTAATTCTTCCGACAATCTCGAAGACGAGTTTGAAGTAGTCCAAAAGCAATGATGAAAAACATGAGTACAATAGTACAACTTCTTTTCATCCTTTCTGCCTCGGCCGGATGCAACAAGAATGCATCGACGGAAGTTGTGCAGCCTTCTCAGGTGGATTCCATCCCGGCGCTTCCCGGTTGGACGCTTGTGTGGAACGATGAGTTCAGCGGCGCAATGGTCGATCCTGCTAAATGGGAGTATGAAGTTAACGGTGATGGCGGCGGGAATAACGAGCTTCAATACTACACCTCGCGTTCCCAGAATTCGTATGTCGACAGCGGAAAGTTGGTCATTGAGGCACGCAAAGAAGATTATTTGGGCAAAGGGTACACCTCAGCCCGGATGCGAACGAAAATGAAAGGCGATTGGACGTACGGGAGGTTTGATATTCGTGCTAAACTTCCTTATGGTCAGGGACTCTGGCCGGCGATCTGGATGCTGCCGACGGATGAAGTCTACGGCGGTTGGCCGCTGAGTGGGGAAATTGACATTATGGAATTGCTCGGACAGGAGACAGACAAAGTCTACGGCACAATTCATTTTGCGTCTGGAAGTGGAGACCATCAGCAATCCGGCGGCTCGTACACCTTGGCGAAAGGGACATTTGCCGGGGATTATCATACGTTCTCGATTGTATGGGATACGACGGGTATTACATGGTACGTTGACGGTGTGAGCTATTTTACGACGGTACACCAGAAGCCGTTCGACAAGCGGTTTCATATTTTGCTGAATGTCGCCGTCGGCGGGAACTGGCCGGGCAGTCCGGATGAGTTCACGACATTTCCACAAAGAATGTACGTGGATTATGTGCGCGTATACACGAAATCAAATTGATCCTCGCCTGTCATATGAGTACACGATGCTGCACAGTTCTCTTCGCGGTTTCCCTGCTCCTCTCTGTTGCGTTTTCCCAACCTCCTCGATTCGTATCAGTCAAAGGAACACACATCATCGCGCCGGATGGCAAGCCGATTCTCCTCCGGGGCGTTAATCTCGGCAACTGGCTGGTGCCCGAGGGGTACATGATCAAATTTCGGAACGCCAACTCGCCGCGGCTTATAAATTCCACTTTGACTGAACTTCTCGGTCCCGCAGAAACGAAAATATTCTGGGAAAAATATCGGGACAGCTTTATCACCAAAGAAGATATTGCGTTCATCAAAAAAATCGGATTGAATTCGATTCGTGTTCCGTTCAATTACCGCCTTTTTGTCTCGGAGGATCAAACACCGAAGTTCGACGGACCAGGGATGGAAATGCTCGACCGCGTCGTGAAATGGTGCAAGGAAGAACATCTTTTTGTCATTCTTGATATGCACTGTGCGCCCGGCGGGCAGACAGGAGATAATATTGATGACAGTTATGGCTATCCATTTTTGTTTGAAAGCGTAGAAAACCAAGACCTGACGGCAAAAATATGGAGAGAAATTGCTGCACGCTTTGCCGATGAACCCGCCGTGATCGGTTACGATCTCCTCAACGAACCGATCGCTCCGTACTTTGACGTCGCAACACTCAACGATTCACTCGAACCATTGTACAAACGCATCGTCGCTTCAGTGCGTGAAGTCGATACAAACCACATCTGTTTCCTTGGCGGTGCGCAATGGGACGGCAATTTCAAAATCTTTGGTCCGCCGTTCGACACGAAATTAGTCTACACCTATCATAAATACTGGTGCGATACAACACAAAAAGAAATTCAAGAGTATGTTGAATTCGGCGAAAAATATCAGGTGCCCATATGGCTTGGAGAATCGGGTGAAAATACTGACGAGTGGATCGGAGCATTCCGCCGATTGAACGAGCGCAATAACATCGGTTGGTGTTTCTGGCCCTACAAGAAAATGGATGCGACCACTTGCATTGCGTCGGTCAAACGAACGGCGGAATTCGATTCGGTGATCGCCTATGCGAACAAACCGCGGTTATCCTACGAAAATATTCGGAAAGCCCGTCCTGCGCGGGAAATTGTGAGAAAAGCATTGAACGATTATCTCGACAATTGCAGATTTGAAAACTGCACAATCAATGAGGGGTACCTTCGCGCGTTGGGAATGAAAATGGACCGCGAGAAAATCGAAGAGTCCAATTCCAAGAAATGAGACGAAGAATGGAAAGCGGGGCGCAAGGGTTCGATCATTTCCGAACGCCCCTAAAAGGCTCCCCTTTTGTCTCCAACGATCTTGACAGGCATGCTTGCCGATTTTTTTAGAGAGACACAAACCATTATGAAAATGGGCGCCCCTCTCCCGCTATCATGGTACTCAGAAGGATGAATCATTACTCTATACATAAGATTTTCGTCATTGTTTTCTGCCTCTGCATCTGGACGCCCGCGAAAACTCAAAATAGTGTATCGTCCCTTCCGTCCGACACACTCGCAAAAGTCGGCACCACCGTCATCACGGCGCGCGATCTCATCGAACGAATTGAACTCATGCCGTGGCCTGAAAAAGAGAAACCGCGTGAGCACGATTCTTCAAAAGTGAAAGCGCTCAACTCGATCATTGCCGAACGGATGCTGGCAATAGAAGGAAAGCAGCTCAATGTCGGCAATGATGAAGTTGCACAGCTCAAAATGAGGGCGATGGAAAAACTTTTTGTCCGGGATGAACTCTTCAAGCGCGAAGTGAAGGAAAAGGTAACAATTTCGGAAGAGGAGATAAGTGATGGATTGGGCAAATTTGAATGGGAATTGCACATTGTTGCTGTTGGAGTAAAGGATCGGTTCGCCGGCGACTCATTGTACCGCATGCTGCGTAGAAATCGCGACCTTGCTTCCACATTGCAGCAATACCCGGCCGGATTCGTTACCGCGGTTGAAACCGTCAAAGTGAACTTTGGGGGGCTTGATACTTCGTTTGAGAAAGAAGTCTACGCCCTCGGCAAAAAGAAGTTTTCAAAACCATTTATTTCACAGTCCTATGGATGGACGGTTGCGGTTCCGCTGGAACGGACCTCGAACCCTGTCTATGAAAAAATGGCATTGGAAGATCGTCGTCACCGCGTTGACGAGTCCATCCGCAGAAAAAAAGAGAGAGCTATTGCAGAACAGTATTTCAATGCTCTTTTGATACCCCAAAAAGCCAAAGCGGATTCCGTCGTTTTTAAAAAGTTTGCGCGAGGACTGCGTACACTCTTGCTGCGCGATTCGACAGCGCACAAGCGAAGCGGTGTGTTCGCAGTAACTTCGGAAGACGTGGACGAATTGCTGACAATCTTTGCGCCGGAGCTGAAGGAAAACTTCATTGAGATGGAAGACAAGGCGATGACATTTGGGGAAGTCATAGAAGCATTCCGACCCGAGCGGTTTGGATTTCCGTCCCTTGACATGAGTCGATTTGAAATATCCCTCAATGGTTTTGTTCGCACCGTTGTCCAATCGGAGCTTGTTGCCCGGGAAGGGTTCCGCCAGAATCTTCAGTACTCTGAACGTGTGCGGCATGACCTCGGCCTCTGGTCCAATTACTGGGTGTCGCGCTACTTTATGTGGAGTCTGAGCGACACAGTGCGCGTAAACGAACAAGAGCTCGTGAACACGATGATGGAAAACCTTCCAATGCTCGGAGATATTTACCGGGTAAATGTGCAGGAGATTTTGTGTGACAGCATGACGACGGTACAACGAGTGTTTGAATCGCTCGCAAAAGGTATGTCACTAGATTCGCTTGCAAGAAAATATTCTAAGCGAAGAGCATGGGCAGCAGCAGGCGGCGTGTCCGGATATTTTCCCCTTTCGCAGCATCCCGAACTCGGCTGCAGGGCGATACTCGCGGACACCGGTCTTTTGATCGGACCGGTGAAGCTTCCAGAAGGGTATTCAGTCTTCAAAGTGCTTGGAAAAAAGAGAATCAGCGCCGGAGAGTATTCTGAGGTTGATTCGCTAAGCATCAGCAACAGAGCAGCTCTATCATTGGTTGGAGATGTTTACCGGGTCAATGTGCAAGAGATATTGTGTGACAGCTTGAGAACGATGCAACGAGTGGTTGAATTGCACGCAAAAGGTGTCTCATTGGATTCGCTCGCGCGGAAATATTCGAAGCGGGGAGCATGGGCAGCAGCAGGCGGCGTGTCCGGATATTTTCTCCTCTCGCAGCATCCCGAACTCGGCCGCAGGGCGATCCTCGCCGACACCGGTCTATTGATCGGACCGGTAAAGCTTCCGGAGGGGTATTCAGTCTTCAAAGTGCTCGGAAAGAAAAGAATCGGTATCGAGGAGTATCCTGAGGTTGATTCGTTACGCATGAACATCAGAATGAATCTCACTGCGAAAAAACGGCAACAATCAATGAACGTATATCTTGCAAGCCTCGCACAGAAATATTCAGTCGAAATATACTATCGGAACTTGAAGGCAGTAGAAATTCAACCTGCGAATATGTTCACCCGCCGCGTTATCGGATTTGGCGGCGTGATCACAGCTGCGCCGATGTTGTATCCGAATTGGGAATGGGTGAAAGAATGGCACGAAGGGGGAAAAATTCTACCTTGATCAACTATCGACCGGGGAATGCGAAAGGAGATCTGGCCATAGTCATTCACGGCTTCTGAAAAATTTTCCGCCCATTGTGAATCTGAAATTAAAAAGGCCTGTTCATCAACCTGCAAACTGCAGCCGCGAAGAGAAATCAATTGTTGTGAATCAACTAAAAGCGTGTCAATTCCTTGTCGAAGAAGAAATCGAAAATATCCCCAGCCGCTGCTTCTTTCGGTCCCCAAAAACGGC
>Ga0182027_10003979_pt1 | contig 23121 bp, 22 predicted proteins | sample 712E1DmetaG_FD_121300 | JGI IMG/M metagenome (GOLD analysis project Ga0182027, IMG submission 121300) | Permafrost microbial communities from Stordalen Mire, Sweden - 712E1D metaG (Illumina Assembly) | ecosystem: Environmental > Terrestrial > Soil > Wetlands > Permafrost | place: Sweden... | reverse complement strand
CTCGCGTTTGAACTCGTCGAGCATCCAGTCCATGATGCGGTTGTCCCAGTCGTCGCCGCCCAGGTGGGTGTCGCCGTTGGTGGCCTTGACTTCAAAGACGCCGTCGCCGATTTCCAGGACGGAAATGTCGAAGGTGCCGCCGCCGAGGTCATAGACGGCGATTTCCTCGTTTTTCTTCTTGTCAAGCCCGTAGGCCAGAGAGGCGGCGGTCGGCTCGTTGATGATGCGCAGGACCTCCAGGCCGGCGATGCGGCCGGCATCCTTGGTCGCCTGGCGCTGGGAATCGTTAAAGTAAGCGGGGACCGTGATGACGGCCTGGGTGATCTTTTCGCCCAGGCGCATTTCCGCGTCCGCCTTCAATTTGCCCAGAATCATGGCGGAAATTTCCGGGGGAGTAAATCGTTTGGGTTTGCCGTCCACTTCCACTTCCACGGCGGCATCGCCGTTGGCGGCGCGGACGACCTTGTAAGGCACGCGCTTGGTTTCCTCCTGCACTTCCTCGAATTTGCGGCCCATGAAGCGCTTGATGGAATAGACCGTGTTGCGGGAGTTGGTGACGGCCTGGCGTTTGGCGGCGTCGCCGACGACGCGCTCGCCAGTCTTGGTGAAAGCGACGACGGAAGGGGTGGTGCGTTTGCCTTCGGAATTCTCCAAGACAACCGGTTCGCCACCTTCCATGACGGCCATACATGAGTTGGTGGTTCCTAAATCAATTCCAATAACTTTTGGCATAAAGATCCTTGCTGTAATTCAGCGAAGGTATAGAAGCAATCCAAGTGCCATTATTCTGAGATATTTGTAAGGTGCTTATGATGAACTATTTAGCAATTGTCCAGCCCGAGCCAGCCACCCATGATTAGAGACATTACGGCACAAATCTACTGAAATCGCCCATTTCCAGGGACATAATGACGCATGGCCGTGGAGGGGAACGGAAGCGTGTCGGCAATGCTCTCTTGTCGGAATTCATTACAGAATCAACCGTGTTTCTATAACTGTCTGACTAACAATGTGTTACGATATTTTTCATGCTGGAATCAAGCTTGTAGCGTCGGAAACGACTACACTCTAATACTAATAGTCAATAAAACTAATGTAAAAACAGTGGTCGTTAGGCTTTGATTATCAGGCACTTATGGCCTTCGAGCCGATGATCACAATGGATTGTCTGGGTTGGCATCCGATATGCTATTCCACATATCTGTAGCAGTCTGTAGCAGTTTTGGTTCAGCATCTGAGTGAAGAATAGCTGTGCATATAAATCATGGTCAGCTTGAGACTGATCTTAACATAAAAACAAAAGAACAGGAAAAAAATGAAACTACTAAAACTTGTATTAGTTGTGGGGAGCTCCCTGGCCACCATTTCCGGCGCAATGGCGGATACGGTGGTCAACTTTGATGACTTGACGTCTGGCCAGGCTATACCAGGCGCCTATCAGGGCTTCAACTGGAGTGCGAATTGGTACGCATATAGCGTGATCGACTATAATGGCAATTATGGGAATACCGCCACCTTCCCTTCGGATCCCAACGCCGCTTACAACGGCTTTGGCGTCGTGGATGTTTCCCTAAGCAGCGGGGCGGCCTTTGATTTCGTCGGTGCCTATTTCACAGGGTGGGCAGAAAACGATGCGACTGCGACTTTCACCGCTCCGTCCATAACCGTTTCTGGGTACAACGGTGCTACACTGGTCGGCACTGCAACGATGAATCTGTCGCCAAGCTCCTTCACATGGCTTGCTGCCAACTTGGATAACGTCACGAGTCTCGATTTCAACAATGGAGGGGCGTCGGGACAATGGTGGTTGATGGATAATCTCACCTACTCGGGCGCCGTTCCGGATGGCGGCATGACGATTGCCCTGTTGGGCGGCGCATTGGTTGGCTTGCAGGCGTTGCGGCGTAAGCTGTCCGTTTAAGAACATCGTCTGTCATTGGTTCTCTCAGAGGCAGGGCTTCCTGGCCCTGCCTTTTTTTTGCCCTGACGAAGCGATGGTCAGCGCATCATTTTCCGATTGCGGATTGCGGATTGCGGATTTTTTCTGCCCTGACGGAGCGATGGTCAGGGCATCAGCCAGCGACGGTCATAGACCGCCGCTACATCCTTTCTTCGCAGCCGAAGTGGCGGCCGGTGCTTCCGGTTCGCGCGGAGCAAGCCGTTTGGGCTTGGTCCGCGCCTGTTTTCTTGCCCATCAAGCGGATTCCGCTCCCCGTGTATGTAATGCGCAAGTCTTTGGTGGTAGGGCGTATGCTGATATATCGGGACCCGCCGCACGAGGATGGTGTGACGTTGGTTTCTGTCAATGCTCGACGGCGGGCAGTCCCGGCCTGCCGGGACCCTACCTTTCCCGGCTGCGACTGACGCTTTCCTCTCCGTTCGCCGGAGGGCCTTGTTTGAGCCAAACCATGAGGATGCCAATGTCCGATGGCGACACGCCGGAAATGCGCGAGGCCTGGCCCAAAGTGCCGGGCTGGATCTTTGCCAGCTTTTGCCGCGCCTCGGTCCGCAGGCTGGGCACTTTGCTGTAATCCATCCAGGTTGGGATTTGCTTGTCTTCCAGGCTCTTGAGCTTGGCCACCTCGGTTTCCTGGCGGGCAATGTAGCCTTCGTATTTGATGAAAATCTCCACTTGCGCAATGACTTCTTCCGGCAAATCCTCGTTTCGGTTCGGAAGATTGGAATAAGTCATTTCGGGCCGCCGCAGCAGTTGGACCATCGTCTCGGCCCCAACCCGCGCTTTTTCCAGGCGCGCCAACTCGCTCTCAATCGCAGCCCGCTTGGCTTCCAGCTTCCGGGCATTGCGCGCCGGCAACAGGCCGATTTCATGCCCAAGACCGCCCAGCCGCAAATCCGCGTTGTCCTGCCGCAGCAGCAAACGGTACTCCGCGCGCGAGGTGAACATGCGATACGGTTCAGTCGTCCCTTTCGTCACCAGGTCATCAATCAAGACTCCGATGTAAGCTTCATTGCGCCGGAGAATGACAGGAGCTTTCTCCCGCACCCGCCGCACGGCGTTGATCCCGGCCATCAACCCTTGCGCCCCGGCTTCTTCGTAGCCGGACGTTCCATTGATTTGCCCGGCCAGAAACAGATTCCGGCAAACCTTCGTCTCCAGCGACGGATAAAGCTGGGTCGGGAAGGCAAAGTCATATTCCACGGCATAAGCGGGGCGCATGATTTCGGCGTGTTCGCATCCGATAATCGTGCGGACCATATCCATCTGAACGTCAAAAGGCAGGCAGGTTGAGAAGCCGTTGACGTAGATTTCGTCGGTGGCGATCCCCTCCGGTTCGAGGAAAAGTTGCTGACGTTCCTTCTCCGGGAACTTGACGATCTTGTCCTCAATGGACGGGCAATAGCGGGGGCCGATTCCTTCGATCACGCCGGAATACATGGGTGATTTATGGAGGTTGGCCCGGATGATGGCGGCCGTGGCGTCGGTGGTGTAGGTGATATAACAAGGAAGCTGGCCGTTGATCCGGTCCAAAATGGAGCCGGGCGGGTATTTGCCGGCAGATCGTGGCAAGTCGCAGGCGGGCGCCCCGGAATGTTCCATGTGGAACAAATCGTCTTTCCAGTAGGAAAAATAGGGCACGGGATCGTCGCCAGGCTGGATTTCCGTCTTGGAAAAATCAATGCTGCGGCGCAGCAACCGCGGCGGGGTCCCGGTCTTGAGCCGCCCCAATTCCAACCCCAGTTCCTTGAGCGAGCCGGACAGACTCATCGCCGCGCCTTCCCCCGCCCGGCCACCCGCCTGCTGGTTCTGCCCGATGTGCATCAATCCGCGCAAAAACGTGCCCGTGGTCACCACCACAGTTGTACCGTGATACTGCACCTCCATGGTCGTTTCCACGCCATAAGCCTCGCCATTGCGATGCAGGATTTTCGTGATCTGCCCCTGCCTTAAATCCAGGTTCTCCTGGCGTTCGCAAATCCATTTGAGGCGGAATTGATAAGCCTTTTTGTCGCACTGCGCGCGCGGCGCCCAAACGGACGGACCGCGCTTGGTGTTGAGCATCCGAAATTGCAAGCCCGTCATGTCGGTCGCCTTCCCCATTTCGCCTCCCATCGCGTCAATCTCGCGCGCCAGGTGGCCCTTGGCCAAACCGCCGACGGCCGGGTTGCAGGACATCTGGCCGAGGGTGTCCGCGTTGATCGTCAACAGTAAAGTGCGGCAGCCCATCCGCGCCGCCCCCAGCGCCGCCTCAATCCCGGCATGACCGGCCCCGATGACAATGACGTCATATTTCCTGGGAAACAACATGGCAATCGCTGGCTAATGGACCTGATTACTGGATCTGATAGGTGCCGTCGAACGGCGTTTTTCCAGGGACCTTCCGCATCTTGCGCGCGCTGTTCGCCGAGAGGTGCTCGCAGATCTTGAAGATGGTCTCCATTTCCCGGCTGTCAATGCCGGCGGCTATCTGGGCGACGGTCAGGGCCGTTTGCTTCTGTTTCAGAAGCTCGATGACCTTGAGTTGCAGAGCGATGACCGCTCCGGCGGCTTTCTTGCCCGCCTCAACCCCGGGCTGGTGATATGCGTTGATATTGATCAGCGACGCATAAAATCCCACCGCCCGTTCATAGAGCGCAATCAAAACCCCAACAGAAAACGCCGAAACGTCCTTTATCGTTAAAGTAAGCGATTCCCGGCCATTTTCATCCAAAGCTTGGCGTGTTCCGAGCAAAAAACCCTGTAAAAAGTCTCCCGACGTAACATCATCTTGCACGAAAAAGGGAGCGCCAGCGCGATCCACGGAAACCTCGATGAATGTTGCGAAGAAATTGTTCTGACCATCGCGAAGTTGCTGAACGTAGGCGTGTTGATCCGTGGAACCCTTATTTCCATAAACGGTGATACCTTGATGAACGACCTTGCCGTCAAGATCGAGCGCCTTGCCGAGTGATTCCATGACCAATTGCTGCAAATAACGAGAAAACAGCTCCAAACGGTCTTTATAGGGCAGAATGACCATATTCTTGGTTCCTTTATCGTTACCGATATAGCACCATATAAGCGCGAGCAGGGCAGCCGGGTTATCTTTAACGTTATTTATTCGAGTCATTTTGTCGCACTCCATGGCTCCTCTCAGAAATGCATCCACATCGAGACCTTGCAGCGCCATCGGCAATAGGCCCACTGCCGAGGTCTCGCTGGTCCGTCCTCCTACCCAGTCCCACATGGGAAACCGCTCCAGCCAATGGTTGTCCACTGAGAACTTATCCAAGTTGCTCCCAGCCCCGGTGATCGCGACGGCATGGCGGCCAAAATCCAAACCGGCGCGTTGGTAAGCTGCGCCGGCCTCCAACATGCCGTTGCGCGTCTCCTGCGTGCCGCCGGACTTGGATATGACCACGCAGAGCGTTTCTCCAAGCTGCCCGTCCAGGCGGGACAACTCCTTGTCCATGCCGTCCGGGTCGGTATTATCGAAGAAATGAACGGACATTTTGTCGGTGGCGGGCTGGCCTAGGGCGTTGGCCACGAACTGCGGCCCCAAAGCCGAGCCGCCGATGCCTATCACCAGAAGATTCTGAAACGGCCCGCGCTCGCCGCGAATGGTGCCGGCGTGAACCTGCCGGGCGAAATCCTTGACGGCCTGGAGCGCGCCTTCGATTTCCCGGCGGATGGCGGGCTGCGGGGCGAGCGCGGGATTTCGGAGCCAGTAATGGCCAACCATGCGTTTTTCATCCGGGTTGGCGATGGCGCCGTGTTCCAGGGCGTTCATGGCGGCGAAGGCCTTTTGCATACGCGGCGCCATCGAGTCAAAATAGCCGTCCGGGAAATTCATCCGGCTCAGGTCGAGGGCCAGGCCGAGCGATGGGAATTGGGAGAAATACTTTTGGTATCGTTCCCAGAGCATTTCAGGTGTCATTGTCATAGCGCCGCCCAAGATAAAGTGCGAACCAAGTGGAACCAAGTGGAATTAAGTGGAATTAAGTGGAATTAAGTGGAACCAAGTGGAATCAACTGCCGATGGCCTGGTGCGGGATTGTGCGGCTGGCCGGCGCGGAAAGAAGGGGCAATGGCGCGATGAAGTGGCGGAGCGCCGCCGAAAGAACGGAAACTGGAAAAACAGATGAGGGGAAATCCCGCCTTTATTCCGGCGCCATCCAACCATTCATTCCTTATCATACGCGCGCAAGTATAGCACGCAACAGAAGGATGTCAATGGAAAAATGCGAAAATATTCGGATTGCTGCAAGTCTCTAAGCCTTCGCCACTTGCGCATCCTGCCAGCCCCATAGTGAGGTGGGGGGCCGCGCAAATTCGCCGGCGCGGGTGATGGAAAGCGAAGTCATGACACCGGCTTCCGATGTCTTGAACAGCGTGATGACGGCCGGCGTGCCGTCACGCAGCCGCCAGGGCGCGCACATGGGCGATCTCGCCGCTCTGGATCGAGCGAACTTGATTGGCCATGAGGGTGACGACCGCAACCGTATCGCCGTCCAACGACGTGAATTCAACTTCATAGCCCGCAGCGTGACGATGCACGAGCACCGCCGTGCCGATGTCGCCCGCGCTCAAGCCGTGCTCCGGCAAGTCGCATGTCAGAATTACGTCATCCAGTTCGTTGATCATAATTGCTTTCGTGGACGCAAGGGGTAGGCCGTTGCCAGACGGGCCGCCCGCTCGCCAGACTCAATAAACCATACCGACCGAATTTGGGCAACCACGCCGTCGCACAAAGTGAGCGGACCTTCGACCACCAGACGCACCCCCAGCGGAGTGGTTTCCTGCTTAACGACTTCGTTGACCCTGGCATGTGTGCGCAAAGCCCCGGCCAGTTCCTGCCAGCGTTCGGCAGCATAGCCATGACCGGCAAAGAAGCGGGCCTTGCTCTTGCCGGAACGATGATTCGGATTCAGCAGATAAAGCACAATTTTGGCTCGCGGCACTTCGGCTTCGTTGACCAATGGCAATTTCATTCCGCCGAATCCTCCACAAGTTTGATTTCCTGCGGCGTCAGGCCGCAGATCTCCGCTTCCGCCATAACGCGGCAATCGGTCGCGTTGTGTTCATGCCAATGTCCGGGAGATTATCAGCCAAACGCAGCACTGGCAAGCAATGGAGCGCCATCGCAATCAATCCATCGCTGGCATGTTGGCGGTGGGGTGATGGGGGGGTGGCGTGGGACGCGAAGCGCGGCCCGCTGCACGCGAGGGCGCGCGCGCTCCCCAAGGGCGGGAAAGATCGGTAAATGGCGGCTTTTTTCCAAAAGCCGCTACGGGTGGGGGCGCGCGGCATTTCAATTTGCAGAATGTTGTCTCAAACACAAGCGGGCCGGCGCGCTCCGATTTTGATTCAGACCATCCGCGACTTCGGTTATCGTTTCCGGAGTGTATTTCCTGAAGCGAATTTTTTTCATGGTTCCGCTGCTGCTGGTCATCAGCTTCCTCGCCTTCGCCCTCGTGCGCGCGGTGCCGGGCGGGCCGTTTGATCGCGAACGCAAACCGGCTTCGCCCGAAATCGAGCGCAATCTGCGCGCCAAATACCACCTCGACGAGCCGCTCTGCCGGCAATACCTCCGCTACCTCGGCGGCATTCTCCACGGCGATTTCGGGCCGTCCCTCAAGTACCGCAATCATTCGGTCAGCGACATCATCGGGCAGGGTTTGCCGGTATCGCTGGCGTTGGGAACGGCCGCGTTTTGCTTCGCGCTCGGCGTGGGGATTCCGCTGGGGTTTTTCACGGCGGCGCGGCGGGGGCGCTGGCAGGATTACGCGGGCAGTCTGGCGGCGTTGGTGGTGATATGCGTTCCCGGGCTGGTGATCGGCCCCATCCTCATCCTGTGTTTCGCCATCCAACTCCGCTGGTTCCCCGTCGCCCTTTGGGAGTCGCCCTGGCACGCCATCCTCCCCACCCTCACGCTCGGACTCTATTTTTCCGGGCGCATCGCCCGTCTCATGCACGAAGGGATGGTCGCCACCCTCCAGGCCGAATTCATCACCACCGCCCGCGCCAAGGGCCTGGGCGAAATCGCCGTTCTCCTCAAACACGCCTTCCCCATCGCGGTGCTGCCGGTGCTCTCGTATTCCGGGCCGATGCTGGCCGACTTGCTCACCGGCTCGTTCATCGTGGAGAATCTGTTTCAAATTCCGGGCATCGGCGTGTTCATGGTCAACAGCTCGCTGGATCGGGATTACACCATGGTCGTCGGCCTGGTGTTGCTCTATGCCGTGCTTTTGCTGGCGTTGAATCTCGCCGTGGATTTCGCCTACAGCGCGCTGGACCCGCGGGTGAAATATGAATAGCAACATTCCCCCCGCCGACATCCGCCCCGCCGCCGTGAACCGGGCCGAACCCCTCAGCCCCAATCAGCGGGCCTGGCGGCGCTTTCGGCGCAATCGGGTGGCGATGGCCTCCGCGTCCCTGCTGGCCTTCCTCGTGGCGGCGATTTTGATCTGGCCGCTCTTCAGCCAGCCTCAAATCGCGCCGCATCTCCCGCCGGCCATGACCCATCCGCCCAACGCCATTTCCGACGCCCAATTCCAGCCGCCCGGCGGGCCGCACTGGTTTGGGACCGATGTTCACGGACGCGATTTGTTGAGCCGGGTTTGCGGCGGCGCGCGGCTTTCCTTGTTTGTCGGGCTGGTGGGAACGGCGGTCAGCCTGGTCATCGGGGTGTTGTGGGGCGCGATTGCCGGCTACTGCGGCGGGCGCTGGGACGCCGTGATGATGCGCTGCGTGGATGTGTTGTATTCGATGCCGTCAATCATATTTGTTATTGTCCTCATCACCACCCTCAACGCGCTGCTGGGCAAATGGCAAAGCGGGCCGGAGCGCCTTTCCGACGGCGCGGTGCAATGGCTGCAGTTCACCGCCTTGTTTGGCGGGCTGGGCGCGGTGTCGTGGCTGCCCATGGCGCGGATCGTGCGCGGCCAGGTCCTGTCCCTGCGCCACCGGGCCTTTGTGGAGGCCAGCCGCGTGCTGGGGGCGGGCCACTGGCGGATCCTGTCGCGCCACATCCTGCCGAATGTGTATGGCGTGGTCATAGTATATTTGACAATGACGGTCCCGTCCATTATTTTGTACGAATCGTTTCTGAGCTGGCTGGGATTGGGCATTCAGCCGCCGCAGGCCAGTTTGGGTTCGCTGATTGCCAGCGGCAGCGAGCAGATCAATTCCATCCGCGTCTATTGGTGGCTGATTGTTTTTCCGGGCGCGATGCTGGCGCTGACGCTGCTGGCCCTGAATTTCGTCGGCGACGCCCTGCGCGACGCCTGGGACCCGCGCGCGGAAGGGTGAGCGGGAGGCGGAGTGGTGGAGTGATGGAGTGGTGGAGTGGCGGAGTGGTGGAGTGATGGAGTGGTGGAGTGGTGGAGTGGTGGAGTGGTGGAGTGGTGGAGTGATGGAGTGGTGGGGTGATGGGGAAAAGCTCCACCGCAACACTCCAACACTCCATCACTCCATTCCCAAATCCATTCCCAAATTCTTCTTGCTTTCCGCCGCGAGTTGTGTTTGACTAATTCCTGGAGGCTGTATGAAACAAAAGATGATGCGTGATGGGTCCGCGTTCACTCGCCTGGTATTGCTCGACGTGACTGCGGTCGTTCTTGTTTTCTTGATGACCGCATTGCTCTTTCTGGCGCGGCACAGGGTCTATTCGTCTTCCCATCGCATCTCTTGTGCGAACAATCTCAAAGAAATCGGCGTGGCCTACCGCCTCTGGGCCTCCGACAACGGCGACCTAACCCCCGCCGAACAGAAGGTGGCCAAAGGCGGATGGGGAGATTTCCTCACCAATGCCGATCAAGGTCTCATCTGTTGGACCAACTACGTGCTCATGCAAAACGAGCTTGGGCAATCGCCAAAATTGGTTCTGTGCCCAACGGACGAACGGCGGGCCGCCGCGGATTTCGCCACGAATTTCAAGGACAACACTCATCTCTCCTACTTTGTTGGCGTGAGCGCGAACGATGAACATCCCCAGTCAATCCAAGGCGGTGATCGCAATTTAGGCCCGGGGACCGAGCCGGATTCCGATTACGGCTTCTCCCCCAAGAGCGGCAAAGGCAACGACGTGGCTCTGCCGATCTCCGGCCCGGTTTCATGGTCCTTGAAGATGCATTCGGCCGGATGGAGGCCGGGTGCTGGCAACATTCTGATCGCTGATGGCAGCGCTCAACAGGCCTCCAGCACGAGTGTCAGCCGGAATTGGCTGCGCAACGCCGACCCGACCACCAACTGGCCCGCCGGGCACATTCCTTCGTCCGCCTTCATCCGCCTGGTTTTCCCCTGATCCCAGCAGGCCACTTCCGGGTTCGGAGCGCCGATTTTCAATCGTCTTTCAATGTTTTCGCGACCATAAAGCCGACTGCAAGTCGGCGCTCCGGACTGTTGGCATTTCGTGCGGAGCATGAAATATCCGGGCTGGTCCTCTCCCCGCTGCGCGCGGCGAGGGAATTGGGAAATAGCGTGGTGGCGGTGTCGAGATGCGCCCGCCTTGCGGGCAAACCGCGGTTTGGTTTCGACAACGGAGGCGGGATTCGTTACGCTCGGAATCACTTGTGCAAGACGTTCTGAATTATCTCGAGCAAAATAAGGCGCGTTTCCTCGGCGCGCTCTGCGATTACGTCCGTTTTCCCAGCGTCTCGGCCCAGCCGGCCCATCGCGGCGATCTCGTCGCCTGCGCGGAATGGCTGGTGGCGCGCTGCCAGAAAATCGGCCTCCAAGCCCGCCTTTGTCCCACCGACGGCCATCCCGTCGTCGTCGCCAAAACGCCGCGCTCGCCCCACTCCGGCAAACCGGCGTTTCTGATCTACGGCCATTACGATGTCCAGCCGCCGGAGCCGTTTGAACTTTGGAAAAGCCCGCCCTTCGAGCCGCGCATCGAAGGCCGTTCCCTGTTCGCCCGCGGGGCCAGCGATAACAAGGGCCAAAACCTCGCCCATCTCAATGCCGTTGAAGCTTATCTGGCCACAAAAACTCCGCTCCCCTGCGATTTGACCTTCATCCTCGAAGGCGAGGAGGAAGTCGGCAGCAAAAGCCTGGACCGCTTCCTGTCGGCCAATCGCGATGAACTGGACTGCCGGGCCGTCGTCATATCCGACACCGGCATGCCCGGTCTGGATCATCCCGCCCTGACTTACGCCCTGCGCGGCATCTGCGCCGTGGAAATCACCCTGCACGGGCCGTCGCGCGATTTGCATTCCGGCATCTATGGCGGCACGGTGGACAATCCGGCCCTGGCGTTGAGCCAGTTGCTCGGCCGGTTGCGCGACCGGAACGGGCGCGTCGCCATTCCCGGTTTTTACGAAGACGTCGCGCCGCTTTCCGCCTACGAACGAAAACAAATGGCCCGGTTTCCCATGACGGCGGCGGCCTATCGGAAATCCGTGGGCGTGCCGCGCCTTTTTGGCGAGAGCGGCTATAATTTCACCGAGCAACGCAGCGCGCGGCCGACGGTGGAGATCAACGGCCTGACCAGCGGGTACCAGGGGGAGGGGAGCAAGACCATCATTCCGGCGTGGGCGAAGGCCAAGCTGACCTTTCGGCTGGTGCCCAATCAGAAACCGGAGCGCATCGGCAAACTGATTGTCAAGCACCTGAAGAAAATCTGCCCGCCCACGGTGCGGTTGGAAGTCGCGGCGGGACATGGAGCGGAGCCGTATCTGGTATCGCCCGCCGGCGCGCTGGCCCGGGCCGGGCTGGCGACCCTCAGGGAAGCGTTTGGCCGCGAACCCATTCTCATGCGCGAAGGCGGCTCCATTCCCATTGTCACCCAGTTCAAGAAAGTCCTCCGCGCCGATTCGTTGCTGCTGGGCCTGGCGCTGCCCGATGACAACGCCCATTCACCGAACGAGAAATTCAACCTGGATTGTTACGAAAAAGGATCGCGCATGAGCGCGCTCCTCTGGCGCCAGCTTGCGCAAACAGGCTGACGTTGCCCGGCGACAAGAAGAAGTTGGTTTCACGCAAATGTCCTCCGCAGACCATCCGCCGCCGGTCATCCAATTCGGCATCGAAACGGAAATCGGCATTGCGCGCGACCCGGTGGAAGACCTGGACGTGGTGGCCGAGTCCATCGCCCTGGTGCGCAGCGCCACCAAGTCCGGCGTGCTGATGCGGTGGGATTATGAATGCGAGAATCCGCATGCCGACATGCGCGGGTTCCAGGTGGAGGAATTGCTGCAGGATACCGACGAGGCGCATTATTTCGCGCAGGATTCAGCGCGGGAACTGAGTTATGCCGAAATCAAAAGCGACCTGGCGCTGGGCAACGGCGCGCGCTTTTACAACGACCACGCCCACCCGGAGTATTGCACGCCCGAATGCAGCACGCTGGAGGAACTGGCCGCGCACGACCGCGCGGGCGAACGGATTCTCATGCGCTGCGCCCGAGAACTTTCCGAGGAACGCGGCGGCACGGTCCGCCTTTACAAAAACAACACCGATTTCCGCGGCCACAGTTACGGCTGCCATGAGAATTATCTGCTGCCGCGGTCCTTGCCGTGGGAAACTCTGGCGCGTGGCGCCGAGGCTTTTTTGGTCACGCGGCAGATTTTCGCGGGCGCGGGGAAATTCGCGCTGGAAGAGGAGGACCGCTTTGACGGGCCGGGGTTCCAGATCGCGCAACGAAGCGATTTTTTCAGCGAACGGCAAAGCGTGGACACCATGCGGCGGCGGCCCATCATCAACACCCGCGACGAACCGCACGCCAACCCCGCCTTATACCGCCGCTTCCACGTCATCCTGGGCGACGCCAACATGTCGCCGTTCGCCACCCGCCTGAAGACGGGCACGACCGCGCTGATGCTCGAAGCCCTGGCGCGCAATCCCCGCTGGCCCTGCCCCGTCCTGGCCGACCCGCTGCGCGCCTTGCGCGAGATTTCGCGCGACCCGGCGTTTCGCTGGCCGGTCGTGTTGCAAAATGGCGCGGCCTCCAGCGCCATCGCCGTGCAAAGGGCCTGGTGCCAGGCCGCGCGGGAGTTTTGCGACTTGACAGACCCGGACCGGGCGGCGGTGTGGGCGGACTGGAACCAGGTATTGACCGACTTGGAAACCGACCCGATGCGCTGCCGGGACCGGCTGGATTGGGTGGCCAAGCTGGCGCTGATCCGCCAATTCCAGGCGGCGGAAAAGATCGGCGACGAGGATCCGTGGCTGCGCAGCCTGGACCTGGAATATCACCGGCTGGATTTGGAGGAGGGGCTTTACTACGCGTTGGAACGCTCCGGCGCGATGACTGGCGCGCCCGGCGAGGCGGCGGTGCGGCACGCCACCACCCAGCCGCCGCGGAGCACGCGGGCCTCCATCCGAGGCCGGTGCATCCAGAAGTTTTCCGGCCATGTCCTCTCCGCCCAATGGGACCACATCACATTGCAAGGCAGCCGGCGCCCGCTAAAAATTTCCCTGCTCAACCTGTTCACGCCCAACGAACTGGCCGCCGCCCGCGAAGCCGTGGAGGCGGCGCAGCAACCCGACGACTTGGCCGGAATCGCCGAACCGGCGAACGAATAGGCCCGGGCCCACAAGAAAGGAGATTGCGAAATTTCGCAATCGGGGATTCGCAGTGACCGGAGGCGGCAGGATGGGAAGGATGAGACTGATGGGACGAATAGGACCAATAGGATGAATAGGACCAATAGGATGAATAGGACCAATAGGATGAATAGGACCAATAGGACAATCGGCAATCCGCCTTCGCTCTGCGAGCTGCGGCGCGATAAGTCCGCAATCCGCAATCCGCAATCCGCAATCCGCAATCGGCCGCCTATGCGGCAATTTCACGCATTTGTGATGCAATTTTGCCGGTCTTGCAAGAGTTGCCGATTGTGGATGGATTGCTGAATTGATTCTAACCACCTTAACCACAACAGCTTGCATATATATAGCTGCCTTTGGCGGCTTCTGGCATCGCTCATGCTAACTTCCAGGCAAGCAACGCGCTGGCGTTGTGGATTGAAATGACTACAAACACACAAAGAGTGCCGGTGGAGACTTGGGATACCGAGCCTAAACTGAAAGTCGTGGGACGAAACGGTGACAAGACCCCCACGAACCACTCGACGCCCAAGATGTCCGCGCCGCCCTCCATGCTCCGCCAGGAGCGGCGGGAATTGGAGGTTTTGGGTTGGGAAGCCCGCGTGGGACGCTTGGTCAGTTTGAGCCGGGACCGCAGATAATTCCACGACGGACGTTGGAGCAAGCCGGCTTCAATGCTCCGGTTTTGTGTTTTCAGATGCCCCGCTGCCTCGTTGAGTGACTGTGGACTTTCTGCTTCAGCGAGATACCGCTCCCCTTTCGCCCCGTCAACTTTTCTCATTTTGAACTTCCGCCGACAGGCGGGATCATGTCAATTATGCTGGCATAAATGAATATTCACGAATACCAGGCCAGGCAATTGCTGGCCCAGAACGGCGTGGTGGTGCCGCCAGGCGAGGTTTGCGCCTCCGCCGCGGCCGCGCAACAAGCCGCCGAACAAATCCTGGCCCAGGGCCACAAACGGATCGTGATCAAGGCGCAGATTCATGCCGGCGGACGCGGCAAGGGGACGTTTAAGAACGGCTTCCAGGGCGGGGTGAAGCTTTGCCAGACGGCGGAGGATGTCTATGAGAAAGCCAGCGCGATGCTGGGCAATGTGCTGGTGACCAAACAAACGGGGCCGGATGGGCGGCTGGTGAGCAAGGTCCTTGTCGCGGCGGCGCCGGCGATCCAGAAGGAATTCTATTGCGCCGTCTTGCTGGATCGGGCGGCCGCGCGCCCGATGGTGATGGCCAGCGCCGAAGGAGGGGTGGAGATCGAGGAAGTCGCCGCCCGGCACCCGGAGAAGATTCTCAAGGCGGTCGTGGACCCATCCCTGGGCTTGATGCCGTTTCAAGGGCGCAAGCTGGCCGTCGCGCTGGGCTTGAAGGGGGATTTGATTGCGGCGGGGGCGAAAATGTTTGGCGGGCTTTACAAGACTTGGTGGGAATGCGATGCCAGCGTGGTGGAAATCAATCCGCTTTGCCTCATCACCGGCCCGGACGGGAAGGAATCGCTCATGGCGGTGGACGCGAAAATGAGCCTGGACGACAACGCGCTCTACCGGCATCCGGACCTGCGGGCGCTGCGCGATTTGGCGGAAGAAGCGCCGCTGGAAATCCAAGCCAGCCAACACAATCTCAACTACATCAAGCTGGAAGGCAACATCGCCTGCCTGGTCAACGGCGCGGGCCTGGCCATGGCCACGATGGACCTCATCCAGCATTGCGGGGGCGAGCCGGCCAACTTTCTGGACGTAGGCGGCGGCGCGAGCCAGGAGCAGGTGACGGCGGCGTTCCAAATCATCTTGAGCGACGCGCAGGTGAAAGGGATTCTGGTCAACATTTTTGGCGGCATCATGGATTGCAACATCATCGCGACCGGGATCGTCGCGGCGGTGAGGGAGACGGGATTGCAACTGCCGCTGGTCGTGCGGCTGGAAGGCAACAATGCGGCGGCAGGCAGGCAAACCCTGGCCCAATCCGGCGTCGCCATCATCACCGGCGACTCGATGGCGGACGCGGCGCGGAAGGTTGTGAAAGCGGTGGGAAAATGATAAATTGAAACATGAAAAATCGTATGGGAACATTTTACACGAACGGCCGCGTTGAGAACCAAGTTGACCGGAACAAGTCGGCGGAAGTCAGCAAGATGCTGGTGGACTCCGGGGCGGAATTCACCTGGATCAACGGCGACACCCTGAAACGCATCGGCGTCAAGCGTGAGCCGCAAATATGATCAACGTCACCGAAATCGCCTTTAGCTGCTACGCCGTCACGGACATGGGGCGGGCGCGGAAATTTTATGAAGAGGCGCTGGGCTTGAAGCCCAGTCACATCAAGGATTCCGAGCATGGCCGGTGGGTGGAATATGAAATGGGGCCGCATACCCTGGCCCTCGGTTGCGCGCCCGGCATGTTCAAGCCGAGTCCCGACGGCTGCGCCGTCGCGCTGGAAGTGGAGGACTTCGACGCCGCGATTGCCCATCTGCGGGCGCATGGGGTGAAATTCCGCGTCGAGCCGATGCCCACGCCCGTCTGCCGGATGGCCATGATTTTTGATCCCGACGGCAACACCATTTGCATTCACAAGCGAAAGGCGTCATAATGGAACCATGAACAGCGACGCGCTCATCGAAGAACTGAATCGCGGGTATGTTTGCCCGCCGGATGCCGGTCCGGCGTGGCGCGCGGCTTGCGAATACGGGTTTGATATGTCGCTGGTCGAGCATGCTCTCTCTTTAACGCCCGAACAAAGACTGGCAGAGCATCAGCAAGTGATTGATTTCTTATTAGAGATTCAAGAAGCTAATCATTCCCATGGCTCAGAATGACCAAGCTTTGCTCAACAGGCTCAAAGATAGCGGCCTCGATTTCGTCGTCATCGGCGAAGTCTGCGTTGTTTATCATGGGGCGCCTTTGGCCACCTTTGATCTTGATATCTGTTGCCGGTTTAACGAGGACAACGTCAAGAAAATCGAATTGGCGGTGCAAGACCTTCACCCCGTTCATCGTTTGACCGCGAACAAGTTGCCGTTGGAAATGACGCGAAGCGAGTTTGGCGACCTGAAAAATCTATATCTACAGACTGACCTGGGCAAACTCGATTGCCTCGGCGAGGTTGCCGGAATCGGGGGTTATGACGAAGTGCTGAAGCGAAGTGTCGTTGCGGAACTTCCTTGCGGCGACTTTCGTCTTTTGAATCTTGACGCCCTGATCGCGGCCAAAGAAGCCGCCGGCCGCGAAAAGGACTTGTTTGCCGTCAGGTTGCTCCGTTGCATCAAGGAAAAAAAAGAGCAGCAGAAGGAATTGTTTTGATCCACAACCGGCGGCCCCAAGTCTAAATTTGCCATGTCCATTCTCGTTAAACCCGATACCAGAGTTCTCGTGCAGGGCATCACGGGCAATTTCGGCGCCCGGCACACCCAACTTTCGCTGGACTACGGCACGCGGGTGGTGGCCGGGGTCACGCCCGGCAGGGGCGGCCAGATCTTTGAACACGCCAGCCACAAAGTCCCGATCTTCGACACGGTGGCCGAGGCCGCCCGCCAAACCGGCGCGACCGTTTCCGCCGTCTTTGTTCCCCCGCCCTTCGCCGCGGACGCCATTCTGGAAGCCGCGGACGCGGCGCTGGACTTGATCGTGGTGATCACCGAAGGCATCCCTGTCAATGATATGGTGAAGGTGAAGCAGGCCATGCGCGGCGGGAAAACGCGGTTGATCGGGCCCAATTGTCCCGGCGTCGTCACGCCGGGCGAAGGGGAGAATTCCACCGGCGGCTGCCGCATCGGCATCGCCCCCGGCTACATTCACAAGAAAGGCCACATCGGCGTCGTTTCGCGCAGCGGCACGCTGACCTACGAGGCGGTCTGGCAATTGACCTGCCGCGGAGCCGGCCAATCCACCTGCGTGGGCATTGGGGGCGATCCGGTCAACGGCGCCTCCCACCTGGACATCATCAAGATGTTCAACGAGGACCCCGACACGCACGGGATTGTCATCATCGGCGAAATCGGCGGGTCCGCGGAAGAGGAGGCGGCCCGGTGGATCCAGCGATACTGCAAGAAGCCCGTGGCCGGGTTTATCGCCGGCGGGACGGCTCCGGCGGGGCGGCGGATGGGCCACGCGGGAGCCATCATAAGCGGCGGCAAGGGCACGGCGGCGGCGAAAATAGCGGCCTTCCGGAAAGCGGGCATTGGGGTTGCGGCCACGCCATCCGAAATGGCCGACACGCTGCTGAAAATGATGTGAGTCTTGTTTTTTGTTGAAGGGGCGGGACGGATTGGTTACATCATCTTCACGAACGCTGTCGGATGAGCTTGATTGATTTTATTCTGAATCTGGCCGGGCTTCTGCTCTGGCTGAATTGGCGCGCGATCCCGCCGCCCCGGGTGGTGCCGGCCAGGCCGGCCGGCCTGGCGCTGCCCCGGCGGGCGGACCCGCCGCGCGGGCGCTGGTGGCATCTGGTGGGATTGCTCGCGCTGCTGTTGGGGCGCGCGGTGTTTTACTGGCAGGCCGGCGCGCGGCTGCAATGGGACCCCGGCATTTCATTGAGCACCTTCTCGCTCCTGTTCCGCAGCGACTGGCCGGGACGCATGGTGCTGTTCTCCTTTTTCAGCTTCGGCGAGACACTGGGATTTTTTTATCTTTGCCTGCTTTTGCTCTCGTCGGTCAACGCGCCTGTCTCCGATGCGGACCCGGCGCAACGGCTGGTGCGGCTGCATCTGGGGCGGCTGGAACGCTGGCCCGGCGGCGTCAAGCTGCTGCTGCCGCTGGCGGTGACGATGGCGCTGTGGTGCGCGCTCAACCCGCTGCTGCTCTGGATTGACATGGTGCCGAAGGTCTCGGCGTGGCACCTGCTGGCGCAAGGGGCGGTCATCGGCCTGGCGGCGTACTTTACCCTGAAGTTTCTGGTGGTGGGCTGCCTGGCTTTGTATGTGCTGAACAGCTACGTGTATTTGGGCGATTTTCCGTTCCTGAATTTCGTCAATACTACGGCTCGCGGCCTGCTGCGTCCGCTCCGCTGGCTGCCGCTGCGGATCGGCCGGGTGGACCTGGCGCCGCTGGCGGGCATGGCGCTGGTCATGCTGGCGGCGGAATTTGGCCGGCGTGGCTTGGACCAACTCCACCCCTGAGACTGCTTATTTCCCAAGCGCGATTGGAAGAAGGCGCTGCATTGGCTGGTCAGCGCGGCGCATCCCGCAGCGGCGTGTTCGCTTGGTAGAGTTTGATTTCGTTTTGCAGCGCGGCGGCCAGCGCGTCCTGCTTTTGCTGAACCGCCAGCTCCAAGGCGCGGCGGGCCGTGGCTGCCGCCTGTCCATAATTGCCTTCTTCCGCGTAAGCCGCCGCCAGGGTGCGCAGAATCGCCGGATTGCCGCCCCCGCTCCATTGGCTGGCCTGCGCGGCCAGCGTCACGGCTTTGGCGCCGTTGCGGAGCGAGGCGTCGGGCGCCGTTGCCAACAACCACGCCAATTGGCTTTGGACAGCGAGTTGGCCGGGCTTGATTTCCAGCGACTTTTGCCAGGCGTCGAGGGCCTCCCTGGTTTGGCCCTGCATGAAGAGTGCCGCGCCCAGGTTGCTCAGGGCCTCCGCAAAATCCGGTTTGATTTTTACGGCAAAACGGTATTGCTCGATGGCTTCTTCCCGGGCTCCCTTTGTCAACAGAGCATTGCCCAGGTTGAGGCGGGCCTCGGCGAAATCGGGCTGGATCTCCAAAGCTCTTCGGAATTGCGCGATGGCTTCCTCCTGATCTCCCTTCGCGAACAGAGTATTGCCCAGGTGGAGGCGGGCCTCCGCGTAATGGGGCTGGATTTCCAGGGCCTTTCGGAATTGCGCGATGGCCGCCTCCGGCTCTCCCTTCACGACCAGAACAACGCCCAGGTCGTTGCGGGCCTCCGCGTCATCCGGTTTGATTTCCAGGGCTTTTCGGTATTGCGCGCCGGCTGCCTCCCAATCCCCCTTGGCGTAATAAGCGTTGCCCAGGTTAATGCGCGCCACGCCGTTGTCGGAATTGCAGTCCAGGGCGCGGTTCCACAGCGATTCGCTGTCGCGCCAATAGGAGGTCTGAATGCGGGCGCAGATTATCAACGCGCCAACCACCGCAATCATCAAACCGCCTAACACGAGCCGCCGGTGTTTCCATCCCGCGCTCCCATCCGCCACGGCCCAAGTCAGCAGGATATACAAGCCGATTTGGGGCAGGCAGGTGTTGCGATCGGCGTGCGCGAAATCGCCCGCGCCAACAATGCCGATCACCGGAACGAGCATTCCCAAATACCAAAACCAGCCCACCCAAAGCCAGGGGCGCGTTCGCCAATACGCCAGGACCCCGGCGGTAATGACCGCCAGCAGGAGGATGGCCAGGGAGATTTCCCAAAAGGGAGCGCCCTTTTCCGGGAAGGGATAGAAAACCGCCAGTCCGGTTGGCCACACCATCTGGCGCAGATAAACGACGCAGGAAATCCAAGCATTGCCCATCCGCGCAGGCAGGGAAATCGGGGCGCTGATGAAGACCACCTTCCTTACCACGAGACAAGTCACGACGCACATCACGCCCGCCATCGCCATCAGGGGGATTTTTTCCAGGATCAAACGGCGGGCCGTTCCCCAATCCGCCGGTTGCCGCTCCGCCGGCGGCGCCGCGCGGGCCGGCGTCCCCAGGGCGAACCGGCGGAGAGGCCAGCCATCCAGCAGCAACAGCACAAACGGCAGCGTCACCGCCACCGGTTTGCAGAGCAGGCCCAACGCGAAGAAGACGGCCACCGGCAGATACCGCGCCGGCGAGTATGGGTTGCGGACATAGCGGACATAGGCGGCCACCGTGAGCAGGAAGAAGAAAGTGGCCAGCACGTCCTTGCGCTCCGTCACCCACGCCACCGACTCCACCCGCAGCGGGTGGATGGCAAACACCGCTGCCACGAACGCGCTGCGCCAAAGCGCGCCGGTCATCTGCCGCAACAGGAGAAAGAGCAGGATGGCGGAAGCGGTGTGAAGGAGGACATTGGTGAGATGATAGCCGCCGGCATGAAGCCCGTGGAGTTGGTAATCCAGCCTCAAGGAGATCATGGTCAGCGGGTGGTAGAGAAAACACTCCGCATGAGTAAAGGCCCAGGCGATGCCATCCAGGCTCAGACCGCCGGCGAGCCTGGGGTTCTCATAAACATAGGCGACATCATCATAATTGACGAAACCGAATCGTGCCGTCTGTCCAAATACGGCCAGAACTGCCAGCGCCAGAAAAACGCAAACGCCCGCCGTCTCCCATCCTGACGGGTTGCCTGCCAGCCGATTGACTTGGAACTCCGCCGGTTTCAAAATGGAGCTTTCCCAACCCTGGCTTCAATTGCTTGGACATTCGCCGTCGCGCGTCCCGGCACGATGGCGGACAAGGCGGCGGACAAAACGCGAGCCAGCATGGGGAGATTTTGGCCGCATGCGGGCGCAAGGGCAATGGAGATTTTGCGCCCCTGGTAATGCGCGAGGCGCAGCCGGAATCCGGCCGCACTTGGGACGCGCACCCGCCCAAGGTGGATAGTTCATACTGCCGGGTTTGGAGCGCCGATTTTCAATCGGCTTTCAACCTCTTCGCGACCATAAAGCCGACTGCAAGTCGGCGCTCCGGACCGTTGGGATTTCGTGCGGAGCGTGAAATATCCGGGCCACGGGCCGCGCAGCCTGATCGGTCCCGGCGGCGGACAGGTCAGCGTGGCCCGGGAGAGCGCATTTCCACCGCGAGCCAGGCGCGGGAGTAGGCCCACCATTGCTTGGCCGTGGGCACCGCAATGCCCAGGACGGCGGCCGCCTCGTCGAAACTCAGGCCGGCGAAGTAACGCAATTCTTCATAGATGGCAGGGAACAGTTCGGCAGTCGCCGTGGAGTCCCCTTGCTGAACGGCCTCCAGGATGCGGGTGATATCGGCCATATCAACAACATACCCCAAGCCCGTTCCTCAAGCGAGGCTTTAATGTCGGCTGCCTGGGGCTTCCCCTGTATTCGGGGTTGACCCCACCCCGACGGCAAAGGCTTCGATCAAAGATCATTTCAGGCCGCGGTCTGCCAGCATCGGGCCGATGTCGGGGGCTTTGCCATAGAAGGCGCGGAACATGGCGGCATAGTCCTGGGTCTGGCCGCGAGAGAGGATCAGGTCGCGGAAGCGCTGGCCGTTGGCGCGGGTCATGCCGCCATGAGCCGTGAACCAGGCAAAGGCATCGTCATCGAGCATGACGGTCCATTGGTAGGCGTAGTATCCCGCGGCATACCCATTGGCCCAAATGTGCAGGAAATAACTGGAGCGGTATCGCGTGGGGATGTCCGGGAAGCTGGTATGGGTGCGGGCCAGGGCTTGTTGTTCAAAAGCAGCCACGTCGCGCACCGCCGTGGCCGCGCCGATTTCATGCCATTGCATGTCCAGTTCGGAGGCCGCGAGGAGTTCGCCCAGGTCGTAGCCTTGTCCCCAGGTGCGGGATTTCTCGATCTTATCCACGAGGGCCTGGGAAATCGGCTCGCCGGTCTTATAGTTGACGGCGTAATGTTTGAGGACGGCGGGATAGCGCGCCCAGTGCTCGTTGAATTGGGATGGAAACTCGACCCAGTCCCGCGCGGTATTCGCGCCGGAGAGGCTGGGATATTGCTGGCTGGCAAAAAGGCCGTGGAGGGCATGGCCGAATTCGTGAAACATGGTGGTGACGTCATCAAAAGTCAGCAAGGCCGGCTGGCCGGGGGCAGGCTGGGGGAAGTTGGCGACGTTATAGACCACCGGTTTGGTTCCCAGCAAACGGGATTGCTGGACGAGATTGTCCATCCACGCGCCGCCGGTTTTGTTGTCCCGCTTGAAGTAGTCGAAATAGATGAGACCCAATTGCGAGCCGTCCTGGTCGAAGACGTCGAAAACCCGGACATCCGGGTGATAAACGGGCAGGTCGTGGCGTTCCTTGAAGGTGATGCCGTAAAGCTGATTGGCGGCGTAGAACACGCCATCCTGCAGCACTTTGTCCAGGACGAAGTAAGGTTTCAGCTCATCCTGGTTGAGGTCATACTTGTCTTTGCGGACCATTTCCGAATAGCGCTCCCAATCCCAGGGTTTGAGATCGAAGTGGGCGCCGGTCTTGTCAATCATGGCCTGGATTTGGCGGGCTTCATCGGCGGCCTTGGCGACCGTGGGACGGACGAGTTGTCCGATGAATTTGTCCACGGCTTTGGGCGATTTTACCATTTGGTCGTAGAGGACATATTCCGCGTAGTTGCGATAGCCGAGCAGATGGGCCTTCTGGGCGCGCAAGCGGGCGAGCTGGAGAATGGTCTCGCGAGTGTCGTTGGTGTCGCCCTTTTCGGCGCGGGTCAATGAAAGGTGGAAGAGTTGCTCGCGGGTGGCGCGGTCGGAAAGTTCGGTGAAGGAAGGCTGCTGGGTGGCGTGGTCGAGCGGAATCAGAAACCGGTTGGTCAGGCCGCGGTTTTCGGCGGCGCGCGCGGCGGCGGCGATTTCCCCGTCGGCCAGCCCGGCGAGCGGGGATTTGGTGTCAACGATCAATGCGCCCGCTTTGGCAGCGGCCAGCAATTTTTGTTGAAAGGCGGTTTCCAGCGTCGCGGCTTGTTGATTGATTTCGCGGAGTTTGGCCTGGTCCGCCTCGCGGAGGTTGGCGCCAGCGTGGAGGAATTG
>Ga0182027_10003977_pt1 | contig 23124 bp, 20 predicted proteins | sample 712E1DmetaG_FD_121300 | JGI IMG/M metagenome (GOLD analysis project Ga0182027, IMG submission 121300) | Permafrost microbial communities from Stordalen Mire, Sweden - 712E1D metaG (Illumina Assembly) | ecosystem: Environmental > Terrestrial > Soil > Wetlands > Permafrost | place: Sweden... | reverse complement strand
TCCGCGCACACCGCAGAGTTTGCCACGACCGCTCACCGCAGAGCAGGACCAGCTCTTGCAGCAGGAGTTCCTCCGCCGCAACGATCTGGGCGGAAATGTCTTCTTGTTGCTCCGCCACACCGGTATGCGCATCGGAGAGTGTGCGGACTTGTCCTTCGATTGTCTTCGCTCCATCGGTCCGGATCGATGGGCCATCCATGTACCGCTCGGCAAACTCAAAACCGAACGAATGGTCCCCATCGATGCTGCGGCGTCTATCCTCGTCCAACGGCTTCGATTCTTCCGTTTCCTCGATCCGCTGCCTCCCGACGGTCGACTGCTGGCTCGTCCAGGAAGCAAAGTAGCTCTCGTCGTGCAACTCCGCGATTACCTGCATCTGGTCTGTCACGCTCTCGGCCTCTCCACAAGCATCGTCCCGCACCAATTCAGACATACCTACGCCACGGAAATGCTGCGCTCCGGTGTAAGCTTCCCCGTCCTGATGAAGTTACTCGGCCACAAAAATCCCGACATGACCATGCGCTATGTCGATGTGACCTTGACCGATCTCCAGCGTGAGTTTCAACTGGCTCGCTCCAAACCAAAACATCTGGCTCCGCAACCCAAAACATCGTCCGCACTTCAACGAACTGGGTTTGAAGGCCTCATTGACTCCTTGCTCGCCACCCAACATGCGCTGGTGATGTTCCGCCGCTCACTACCGGGCAGTGACTCTCGCTCTCGCCTCGACCGGCTCTCAAACCGACTCACCAAGATCCTCGCCGAAATACGCAATCTTCGCACCACCTGAATAAAAATGGGCAGAGATTGGCCGGTTATCTCCGCCGAGTCACTCATTGAAAACGCATCAGTCCCGAGTCGGCCAGCGTACGGTAAATGTGAACTGGTCAGATCGTTTTCGTGGGGCCATGACCTGCCTTGAATTGCCCACACGCCCGTCCTGGCGGAGTTCGCCCTGACCACACGAATCAAATGACAAGCCTGGGCGTCTCAGGCCGCCTTTCGCCGTGAGGTTGCGCGGGAGAGACGGCGGCGGTTGTCGGGGTCGATGGTGAGGGAAACGATGCGGCCGGATTCGGCGTTCCAGAATCCGCCCTGGTAGGGAATGCGGCCATAGCGGAAGAGGCGGGTGAGCATGGAGAGCGCGGAGATCGCCAAAGTTTGATTGACGAACGGTTCCTGCGCGTTGATCGCCGCAGCGGCGCTACAGCTTGGCAACGGGTCCTCTTCCTCGTCCAGCATCTCCGGGAAGAGCTCGGAGACGGTCCGCAGCCGTTCTTTACTTCGTTTGTTACGTGAGTTCAATGGCTGGCCGAGGACGAACTGGCCGCAGGTGCTGTTGTTGCCGAAATCAAGGTAATAGTTGACGCAGGAAGTGTGGGCGGTCACAGCCGCGGTGATCTCCCTGCGCGCGGCGCGCGAGTCCACGCACCCCACCACGATGTCGAAGCTCTCGAAGTGTCCATTGTTCCGGAGGCACGCCCGCGTGAAATAGCCTGGGACGGCGGACCACTGAAGGCCCCAGAACAGGTTGAGGCGATTCACGAGAATGGTGGCCTTGTTGTGGCCTATGTCGGAAACGGAGAACGGCTGGCGAACGCAATTAGTTTCTGACACCGTGTCTCCGTCCATGACGGTGACTTCGAGGCCGCGCGGGTGGCCCCACGCGGTGAGCGCCTGGTGCAGGTAAGGGAGGTTGAGCAGAAAGGCGCTTCCGGTGCCTCCGGCGCCAACAATTAGCATCCGCACGCGGTCGCGAAGCAGGTGTTCCTGGATGGAGTGTTCAATTTGCATGAAGGTTCTCAATGAAGGCTGTAAGCGTTTGGTTGGCGTCCACCAGGTAGTGGGCTGGGAAGCAGTCTTTGTCAGCAAGTGCCTCCCACAGTCCGGCGAAACCGTCTTTGTGGGTGGTTATGCGTTGCGCGCCGTTTGGGTGAGTAAACTCGCTCTCGAAGAAGCAACGCTCCCACTGCGGGATAGCCGAGATGGAAGGGGAGGTTGGGATAGGCGCTGAGCCGAGGCAGATGGAGCCGTTTTCGTAGACATTCCAGTAGGGCGCCACATACAGCTTGGTGTTTGCCGATGGGCGCTGGCTTGTTTTGAGAGCGCGGACCGAGAGGGAGTGTCCAACAACCACGAAGACGAGGGCAGGTTGCGGGAAGTAGCGACCATTCAGTGCTGCCATCTTGCCATCGGGGGAGCCGAAGAACATGGGTCGCGTTTGCGCCGGTGTCCACCACGCGAACATCTCGTGAGTGCGCGCCAGGACATTCTCAGGCAGGATTTCAACGCCGGCATTTCGCTGGAGGTTGTTGGATAGTGCGGTGAGAAAATTGCTGGAGAGCGGCTGGGCCGGACCGAGGGTGGGTGTGTCCTGGCCCTGGACGTCATGCAGGGTCACGAAAGCATTGTCGCCGCGGTGGCCGCCATTCCCGCTGTAGATCAGCAGGGCCTGGCGCAACTGGTACCGGTAGTTCTCGCCGATATGAATGTCAATGTTCATCGGGCCTCCGGGGCTTTCGCCAATTTGTTGAACTCCTCTGTGAGCAGGCAGAGTTCGCGGTTGAGGTGGAGAAATGTTTCAAGGGATCGCATAGCAGCAGCGGTCTGGCCGGCGTCTGCCGGGTCGAAGGCGACGGCGAGGCAGGGTTCGGAGCTTGCTTCCGGCCAACATTGGGCCTCGTCGTCAAAGCAGCCTTCGATGGTGTCGTTCTTGTTGAAGACGACCAGCAGTGAGGGCAGGCAACTCTGGTCGTAGTACGAGCTCATGATTTCGCGCACGTCGCCCGCGGCTGGAAGCTGGGCAAGCCGGTGAATCTCGAGGAGCCGGTGAATCCAGCCGCCGAACTTGCCGCCTTGATGCTTTCGCAGCAGGGGCAGGTCTGAGCGAGCGACTTTGAGACGAGCTTTGCGGAGAAACGCGGGGATCGCGGCCTCGACATCCGGGATTTCGTATCGTTCCCGGATTTGTTCGTCGTCCATCTCCCGCATCTGTTTCATGCCGTCTTCGCAGTTTCTGGCGTCTGTGTAGTCGTAGACGCGCACCCACTTTGCAAGGGACGTGCTCAGAACACGGTAGAACGCTACACCCAGACCTTTGGCCTCGGATTGGAGCGCTGCGAGCGCCGGGCCGGCGACCATATAGCCGCATTGCTCGGCCGCAACCGTAATCAGGAGCGGTTGTTGTGTGTCCGCTCCTCGAAGCTGTCCATCCTGGGTCACCGAAATGTCCAGGAAGTACTCAATATTGCCGTCAATCGTATCGCCACCCTGCGCCGTTATCCAGGAATCGAGAGAGGATTGGACGTAAGCGAGCGGCGAGGTGCGCAGTCTCTCAATCTCGGCAGGCGCAGTGCTAGCGATGCCGAGTTCGGCGAGGCGGCGCAAGAAGGCGAACAGGCGCGCGTCGCCGTCGTAATGCTCGTAGGAGGAGAGGACGCCGGCGAGTGACGGAAGCGAGAGGGCTGCCGCGGGCGCCAGTGTGCTTAGGCGAGGGGTGGGAGAAGCGCCGAGGGTGGAACCAGGATCCTCGACTGGCTGAAGCGGACTCCCTGAACGGCTTGCGCGATGATTTGAGACCTTTGCTGCGAGGCTTTGCATTGGAGGTGCCTTCCGAGCAGGGAAACAGGTTTGAGTGCCGCCTTCTGAGCGAGATCGTCGATCTCGCTCAGAAGGTCATGCACAGGGAGTGATGCCGGGCGTGGAGCCGGAGTGCGCCGGGACATGATTTATCCCTTGGAGCCGATGGCCCTGGAGAAGGTGTACTGCATGCACGTTCCGGTAGCCTCGGGTCCGGTGATGGTGGAGGTGGCGAGTTCGGGGTACTGCGTCGTGTAGTGGTCGCGCACCTGCTCGACGGTGAGCCCCGGTATGTCGGGAAGCTTCAAGCCGCCGTATGAGAATGCTCTGGGAAGAGCCTTGACTAGGAGTGTCATGGGTTTTGCTCCGCTTGCGTTGTGTTTCGGGATGGTGGGAATTGCGCCATGCGCCCCAGGACTGCCTGCTGATGACAGGCAGCCCTGAGCGAGTGCATTAAGCGACGCAGGCAACTTGTTCTTCCTCGTTGTTCTCGTCGCCCGTGCCGTCTTCGAACTCGAAATCTGTATTCTCGCTGTCGTCGGACTCCGGGCCAGACTCGGTAGAGGCTGCGGCTGGCTTGGCCGGAGACGCGTCGGAGGGCGCCGGCGGTGCGGGCGCGTCGAAGAGGCTGGGAGCGGACGATGGCACTTGTGGCGTGGCCGGAGCCGCAGCTGACGGAACGCCGGCCTTCGTCTTCTTCCACTTCTCGGAAGCGTCTTTGGAGGATTGCTTGGCAGCATCCGCAGCGGATTTCTTGGCTGTCTCCATCTCGGCGGCCGACTGAGCCAACGCTGCTGCGAGGGAAAGATGTTGGGCCACGTAGACAGTGAGGGCTTGCGGAAACTCGCGGTCGAAATCCTCGGCAGTTCCGGTCACGCCGGTATCCGAGAGCGGCGTGCAGAGGGCAGGATTTTCGTCTGGACGGATCTGGATGGGAACGACGTTGACAGTCAGCGTCTCATCCTCGTTGTGCTTGATGATGATCGTGACCTTGCGGTTCCGTACCATGGGCAGAAGTTCTTTGAACATAGGTCAGTTTTTCTTGTGCGTGGAGGAGTGCGCGTAAGAGGGACGGGGGGTTATCTTGCCACGGCGGCGGTGGTCGCGGCGAGTGCAGGGATGGCCTAAGCCACCCCTGCGAGGTCTGCGAAGAGCGACAGCTGTTCGCTGTGAGGAAAGACAGGAGGCGGATTGATTTTTGAACCGCGCTGCTTCCGTGCGTGCGCAAAAGACTCCGGGAAGAGCAGGACGTCGCCGGCAAAGGCAAAGGCCTGTTCTTGCGGGATCTCGGTGGGTTGTGGTGATGGCAAGGCAAGGATGGAAGGCTCGTCAAGTTCAGGTAGGACCCCCATCTCGACGCGATGCGCGTCTGGCGTCATCTTTGCCCGTTCGCGTGCCAGGCTGGCCCAGACAGCGTCGGCGGTTTCTCCGATGCGGCCTTCAGAGACCAGCTCGCGGGCAAGCGCGGTGAGGATGTCGGAGGCATCTTCGTCGCCGGCGTCCTGCAAGCCCTCGCCGGTGAACTTACCCTCGACGGCCAGGGCAACCATAAGTTTCTTGCCCATCAAACGCAGGCAACGCTCTTGCAAGGTGTCAAGGTAGTGAACAAACTTCACACGGACGTTGCGGTGCTGTCCTATACGCCACGATCTCCGGCTGGCCTGCCGCAGGGTGTAGAGCGAATAGCCAGTCTCGTAGAAGTAGATCGTGGGAAAAGCGGGCAGGTCGAGGCCTGTCTGCACCAGCCGTGGGTGACAGAGGACGACGTCGACGCCTTCCCGCAGTCGGTCGGCGATCCATGCTTCGCGCCGGTCGGTGGGGACGGAGGCGCGCATGACGGCGACGCGGAACCCTTCGCGGCGAAGCACCTGTTCCAGACGAAACGGAACGTCGTGCTCACCTGTATAGGTGGCGAACACCAGGTTGCGGCGCCCCTCGCGTCTTTCCTTGCGGAGGTCGTCGATGAGCCAATCCTCCTTGGGGTAGAGAATGTCCTCGCCGAGGTTATCGGGTTCGGCGACCTGTACGCGTTGCATTTCGCCGTTTTTGTCCCTCACGAGTGCCTTCAGCGGGCCGAAGCCAAATGGATGGTCCGGATAGACAAGCAACGTATTGAGCATGAGACTGGTGATGCTGGACCCGGATTTGGGATATTCGTGCAGGGCGTCCTTGATCTGTTTCTCAAGTTCCTCGTATGCCTTGGACAGCTTCTTGTCCATCGGTATCCCGACGACTTGTTCCTCGTAGGCCGGAAGAGTCTCCGCGATGTCCTCAAGGAAGATGAAGGCGGTCGAGTCCATGAGGTACTTGCCGAACAGAAGGGGCGATGCTCCGGGCCGGCGGCGCACAGTCACATTGGCTTTGGGAGCGCGGCTACAGCGGTTGTCTTGCGGGTTGACCTTACGGATTTCTTCAATGGTTCCGTAGGTCTCCTGAAAGGATCGCTGGCCCTGGGTGCCCCATGCGAGACCGTCGCGGGCCATGCGTGGGCCATCCATCCGATACAGTACCCGGTAGATGTCGTCCGCATAGCCGCCCATGATTGTGCCGGTCATGGCGATGGTCTTCTCCGCGGCGCGGGCGAGAACTGCCAGTCCGTTGCCCTGGGCGGTGTCCCCATTCAGCTCGTGCACCTCATCGGCGATGGAGTAGTTCCACCATCCCTTGAGATAGCGGCCGATGTAGTCCAACGGCGCCATACGCTGGAGCTTGCTGCGGTCCGCGGACCACAGGGCCGAGAACATCTGGGAGCCGCAGACAACTCCGTCAGCGCCCTGTGCGCCACGGGTAATGACTTCGCTGCGCTTGGAATCGCGAAAGTCACTGCCGTACAGGCTCTCGCCCTCGCTGTTCAATACACGGTCGCCGGAGTCGGGATTGACGAGGGCGCCCATGAGCTTGCCGGATTTTGCGAGCTTGAAGACATGCTTCCAGTAGTAGGAAAGCTTGCCTCTCTCGCGGCCCAGGACAAACCAGGCCGGTTCGGGACAGGCTCTCTTCCACCCCTTGCGGCCCATGCGGCGCAGGTCGGTAAGCCTTCCCGCCCACCCGTTGCGAATCAGATGATCGCTCTTCCATTGGACTTCGCAAACCCCATGGGGCTTGCGGGGGTCGCCGCCGTTGCGCATGTCGTGGATGAGGAAGACGCGCGCATGGGGAATGCTGTTGAAGATTTCCCGGGCCCACTTCTCGACCAGGTGCGGAGCGCACATGACGAGACCGGTGTGCTGCAGGCCGTTGGCATGAACGTAGCAGGCAGCAAGGGACATGAACGTCTTGCCAGTCCCGCACTCACCCACGATCTTGGCGGCGTTCGCTTTGCGCAGATACTTTGCTATAGCCATGACCACGATTTTCTGCGCGGGGAGCAGTGTGCGCTTCAGCAATCCCAAGAGAGGCGAAACGGGATCCGCTGGACTGTGCAGGGGCCTGTAGGTGGACAGGATGCGCTCGGACAGCAGAGGGCTGTAGGCCCGCATATAGTCGAAGATATTCTTGAGGGTCTTCATGGGGAGTGTGCTCACGATGTGGGTTGGAATGGGTGGAGGACTACTCGATGGCGAAGAAAGCGGCATTCACACGAACGAGTTGGTCGCTGGCGGATTCCATGACGCCCACAGCAACCTCGATCTGATCTGCGCGGCCTGCCTTCGGGTCGTAGGTATCGGCGAGTTCGACCATGATGAAGTCGGCCAGCGTGTCGCCGAGCGTGCCGCGTGCGATCAGGCGACCATTGCCGTCGATAACGTGATCCCAGGCGGACTCGCTTCCATGTAGGTCTTCTTCGTTGTTGTAGGCTTTGGCGGCGATGCGGACCAGTTCGCGCAGGGAGATGCTGTCCTGCTTCTGTTCAGGCATGGTGGAACCTCGGATTGTGGAGAGTGGTGGTGACGCGGGTTCACGTAGCGATACTGCAAAGCCGCTCCTGCGCGAAGATAGGCTGTGCAGCAGCCAGAGACCGCCTACTCCGCGGTCTCCGGATCGCTTGTGCTTTGTGCGGATGGCAGGAGAACGTCCCGGAGGGAATAGTTGGGCCACTGGATGGGGCCGTTTTCCGTGGGTAAACCCAGGAAGCCCACGCGGACACCGTCGCCGATCCACGTGAGCAACTCGTCGCGGCTGGCACAGATGCGCACTGGGTTGCAGTTATACCCGGTAAGGTCTTCGATGCGCTTTTCCTCGTGGAGGCGCGCCATCATGTAGTCGCCCCAGGCGGGACAGGCGGGCAGCCCCAATTTGCTGACAAGAACTGCCCAGGCAATGTCGTTCTGGCTGTGCAGAATGAAGACGCCGGTCTCGGTATTGTTGGAGTGAAGTTCTTCCGAGAGAGCAATCACATGGCGCAGCGGCTGCTTGCGGCCGGGCATGGGGATAGAGGCCTTCCAGGTGAAGGCGTTCGTGCCGAGAGAGATGGACTGCTCGTCCATCCCCGGCAGACAGATGTTAAAGCTGAGGTCTTCAGACAAAGCCGCGGTGAAGGCGGCCATTACGGAATCGGAGGCGGTGAGGGAGAGCAGGTGCGTCTTATTCTCATCCCCCGCAAAGCGGTCGCAGTACGCGGTGATGCGCGTGGAGGAGTCACGCCGCTTCTGGTAAAAGGTTACAGGCAGAAAGTGCAGGTGGCCATTTTCCATATGTGTGGGGTGCATCGCGGGCAGAAAGGAAGGTGGGAGGCTGCCGCCCATGAAGCTAGTTTTCCGAGGGCAGCAGCACGGTTGTCGCAGACCGGTCGGCTTCGGTGATGATCCAAACCTTGCCGTCCGGGCTTATGTCGGTCTTGTAGGAACTGAATATCCTCTCGTCGCCGTTGTCAAGAGCGGCGTCGTTGTAGGCAATATCGTTATCTGAGAGATCTCCCCAGTCGCCGTTGGCATGGCGTTCAAGGATCGGCCCGAAGTTGAATCCTTCAAGGGCCAGCTCGCGGATGCCGGGAGTGATGACGGTACGGCCGAGGGGGAACAATTCGCCCCCAACCTTCCGGAATGAGACGGTGTCTGTTTCTGGCTGGCCATCCTCGGCGGGCTCGTCCTCATGGAAGAGTACAGGCTCTTCCTGTTCGTCTTCCGCGGGGGCCTCGGTTCCCAGGGTAAGCACACGCCCGTCCTCATACACGAGGGCGAGGTCATGCGAGAACCGCTCAATCGTGCGTGTGACAGTAGCGCCGTCCTCGCCCTTTTCCTCATTGATGACGGTGACGACCTTTTGGGTGCGCCAGCGGGCAATATGCCGCTCTTCGCCTTCACCGAAGGCTCCGTTCATCAGACCGGAGGTGCAGAGCAGCCCGACATGGCCGCCGTGCAGCGGCGTCAGGGGTTGGCCGCAGGAGATTGCTGCTTCTGGCAGGAGCGCATGCCGGCTCTGTCGCCACGCGTTGGATTGGGGCAACAGATCCTCAAGAAGGTCGAAGTCAATGCCCTGATGGGTAAACGTAGCTGGCCCGGATGGCGGAACTGCATACGTCCAGACGCCGTCGTTCGGTTCCGGCAGCGGATCGATGTTGAGCCGCCTCCAGGACAGGCCATTGAGGTAGGTCTGGGAACGCTCGGCGACATTGTCGGTCTGGTCTTTGCGCACGCCGAAGAGGACCACTTGGTCATACTTGACGGAGTCTGGGTGGGTCAGCTGGTAGACGCGAATGTTGCCAAATCTGCCGGCCAGAGTGCGCGAACAGTATGCAAGCGCCTTCGCCGGTATGACGAAGACGAGAACGCCGCCGGGCACGAGCCAGCGGTAGCAGTGTTGAAGGAAAACCTGCTCCAGACGCTTGTTGTCCGAGGCGCCGATCTCAAAGTCGTAAGGAGGGTTCAGGTAGAGCAGGGACACCTGCTGGACCTTGCCGGCGACCTCGATAGTATTGCCGTGGATGGTGTTGATCCCGGCAGCGGAACAGGCTTCGGCGCGGCCGGTGTCGAGCTCGATGGCATAGCGAGCGACGGTGGCGTCTTTCGTCACGGCCAGCAATGCGGCGCCGGTTCCGGCGCACGGGTCGAGCACGCTTGCTTGCTGGGAGAAAGAGAGCCGAGCGCGAATGCGCGGCCCTTCGGGGCCGGGAAGAGGAAAATATCCCAGCCGGATTCTGCCTAAGTTTCTCAAGTTTTGCTCCTTTTCAACCGGGCGGACAGGGATTTCGTGTCCGGATTTTGCGGGATGGTGACATGTGTCTCGCCAAGTGAAAACACATCCACAAAGCGCCTGATATCCTGCGAAGCTGTCACCGAATGGTAGGGATCAGCCAATTGGTGCGAAGCTCTGTTTACGTCAACAGAGGTTCAACTTCCGGATCGTCTATGCACGGAACTCGAGTGCCTGGGGGTTTCTCCGTCTGCACTGCTCGATAAGCACATGGAGATTTTGCGTATACCCAGAATCCATTCTGGCGACATGGGCGTTTTTCGGTACGAATCTGCAGAGCTTTAATGGCACATTTAGGTGTGACACCCAATGCGCCGCTTCAGCTTTTGGACTGTACACGCCATGCAAGAGTCTGATGATGTACTGCCTGGATTTTCGTAAGTTACTGATAATATGATTGATACGGTTGAATCATGGCCGGGAGTTGTTTTAGCGATCTACCTTTCGGCTCGGCACCCCGGCCTGGCCGGTTCCAAAATCGTTTGACATTGCGATTCCGTCCCATTTTCAGGCTTTACAACTGGGCCGAATTTGCCGATAATTTGTAAACCAGAGTGTAAACTGGTATTGATCAACCGAAAGGAATTGGACTGAGATGGGCAAGCAATGGAAGGCCCCCCCTGTTTACTTTGTCATCGCTCAAGTGCGGTTCAGCCCGGTACTCGACCTTGCCTCTTACGTTGCGAAGATTCAGGAGGATTTTCGGAGGGCAGGATTCACGGATTTCAAGAAGGTCATGAACGCTTCATTCAATTTGGGATTGCTGGCCGGTCTGAATCCGGGCGATGCGCAGCCGATGCAACAAACGGAACGTTACCTATTCAGCAACGAAGACGGAACAGACTTGTTTATTCTCGATCCGAGTGGTTTAACGTTTCAGACAACGGAATACGAGACCTTTGAAGTATTGATGCAGACCTTTCTGCCTAGAATGGAGAATCTAACGAGCACATTGAGCCTTAGTTTCTCCGACCGTGTTGGTCTGCGCTACCTTGACGCCGTAATTCCCACTCCGGGCGAGGCTGTCGAAAGCTATTTGATTCCGCAAGTATTGGGAGTGCGCGGGAAAGTCAGAGGGGAAGTCCAATATTCGTTTACAGAGGCTCTTATCAATGTTCAACAGGGAAAGCTCGTGTCGCGGGTTGTGATTCAGAATGGTCCAGTTGGATTTCCTCCTGATCTGGCGATGCTTGGCTACAACTTCAAGCTGGGCGAACGCTTTGCAGCGCACAAGGAAGGACATTACGGCATTATCGACACCGACGGATTCAATGACACGCGAGGCCGAGTAGATACGGACACAATTCGAGAGAAGATCGAGAGTCTGCATAAGGAAGTACACGCAGTATTCCATTCAATCATTACCAATCACGCCAAGAAGATGTGGTCGTAACAAAGGGGGATTCCGTGCTTGCGAATGACTATCCAATGCCATGCATGCCACTAGCGGCGCTGAGAAAGACTACCGTGACCGCCCTTGCGTTTGCGTGCCTAGCGGGAACAGGTGGCGATACAGGCCTGCAATATTTCATAAACCGCAAAGACCAGGGCTATGCGTTTACGCAAGTCGATGGCATGTTATCGTTTGCTTCAACGTCGATGCTGCTCGAAGTTCGCACAACACTTGCGACGCTGAACCGCATTCGAGATGTGCTCAGGCTCTCGATCTCGGACTTGGCTCTTGCATGTACTGTCTCGCGTCAGGCCGTCTACAAGTGGATTTCTGGAAGTTCGTCTTCACTTGCGCAGGAAAATCAGCGTCGCCTTGACGATCTTTATCGCGCTTCGGAATTGTTTGCAACACGGGGCGTTGTTGGATCGGCAGTGCTTCTAAAGAGGAAGAACAATTCGGGCTTGACTCTAGTGCAGGCAATGCAGGCTGGCGAATCAGCCCAGACTTGGGCGAGAGCCACGCTTGACACAATCGCGTTGGAGTCGCAACAGCGCGCTATGCTCGACGACCGGTTACGCGCGCGCAAGAGACCTGCCACCGAAAGCCAGGAGTGGGGCGTTCCGATGATGAACGAAATCGAAGCTTAATATGCTTGAATGGACGCGCTCGACACCTTGGCGCCAGGGAAGCATTCTCGGCGATGAACTGCTCGCAGTTCTCGCACATGGTGTTGAGATTCCGAATCGGAAGGTGGATATTGCAGTCGTTATCTCTCATGACTGTGATATCGCGGCTAATACAGACATCGAGCCAACCGTCGAAGTAATTCCGGCGGTCTTTATCCCCAATGAAGATGGCTCGCTCACACACGCAAAAGACCCTCGTAGACTCCACCTGACCCTAACCGAGCGGAGCACTGGTAAACAATACTTCGCCGAATTCAAAGCGAATGAGAAGCTCAAAGTCCCCAAGGACAAATTCGTTGGTCTGCTTCCATCTGGCGAATTTATCCTCGGCCCCAAAGGGCTAGAGATCATGCGCCGCTGGCTAGCTGCTCGCTATCGGCGGCATGCGTTTTCCGATGCATTTGAGATGCGTTTCGAGAAAGTGGCGGGAAGGTTTCGAGAGATTTTGAAGGCATCAGGTAGCCATCTCCGTGCAATCCTGTTCGACGTGGATGATGATTCAGACGCGGACTCGGTCGGTGCCGATGCCCCATATGTTTTAGACATCTATCTCATTTACACAAGCCAAAGTGGCTCCGGCGAGTCCCTGAAGATGGCGCAGTCGACGAAGGAAAAAGTTGAGAAGGCATTTCAGAACAAGTACAAACGCGATGGCCAATGGAGTGGAATTGAGCTTCGAAGTTGTGAAGTCCTGTCAGACAATGCCCTGACATACGCGCAATATCTGCAACTTTCTGAATGGCGATCCGAAGGCCTGAGTTTGAGATCGGATCCGATTGGGCCGATGACAGAAGAGAACTCCTAGATTCCGGCGACTCTCTTCCATCCGCCCCGCATAAGACGGAGAGTTCACGGTGAGAAGCTTCCGACTCAGCGTCTAGAGCAGGTTTCGGGAGCACGTTGGGTCTACCATCGAACGCGCTGCATCCGGAAGCACTACCAATTTGAATTGGTCCCGGCAAGTCGGCCAGTGTTCAAAAATGTGATCGAGGGACGGATTCTCAACTGTTGCAAGCTCAAAGCGCTTATGGAGGCAGTCTGGAGTTGATATTTTCATGTTCCCGGTGCAAGGATCGCCAAACCGACAGTTGGGCACGCGTCTTGATGGGATCAATTGTCGCGAATCGCCGTTGCACTCACTGAAAGGATCCCCCTCGTCATCGAGTCATTCTGCCGTCCAAAGAGGGCTTGCGGCAGCATTATGGGAGACGGATTAAACGCAGGTGCAGCCGCAGTGCTCACTGATGTTGGTGGCAAGCAGGTTCGTCCGAGCGTCGGTGGAGAACGCCCGGACGCGGTGGGTGGCGTGCAGTCTGGCCTCCCGTAATGAAAGCGACCTGGGAATCGTAGATGGGCATGGAAATCAATGCGGGCGCGGGAGCCAAGAGTCTCCCGCGCCGAGTTTGCGGCTATGCGGCCACGCAATCCCTGACTGACTCCAGGGCGAGCCGGACGTTGCCGAGTGCTTCCATAGATGGCACAGTCGCGAAGGTATGGACTTTGTAGGTATCCAGAACCTGGTCGACGATCTGGGGGGCGACGCCGGCGGCGAGCTGCCGGGTATGGGTCAGCAGGTCGCACGCTTCGTTGAGGGAGCGCATAATCTGCTGGGCCGCGTCGCCTGAGGGGGTGTCCGGGGCGATGGCGCTCTTTGCCTTGGTGGCGGCGTCGTTGTAGAGCGGCTCACCCAGGGCCTGGATGTACATGGCTTTCTTCATGAGCAATTCGTCGCGGGTGGGAGTACTTGCCGTCTGTGCCGCAGGGCGGATAGTCGGGCCCAGCATTGGACTCTGCGGGCGCGAATTATTGCCGCTGTTCATATTTTCGTGGACCGCTGGCGGCTGCGTCGGACTCGTAGCGCCTGATCGGGGGAGCGCGGCAGCTAGCGCGGCGACTGCAGCAGGGCGAAATTTATTCAAATCTGCGGGCTGACCGTAGGGGTCGATGTCACACCACAGTTTCTCGACGCGCCTGAGATAGAGGCCGATGCCGAAGCATTCAGCAGACCTTTTGAAGGCCTGGGAGTCGGCGGAGGTCAGGGCATTGGCGTCGTCGGACCACATCTCACCTGTGCCGGAGTTCCTCCCAATACCGGGGATTTCGATTTCGCAGATGAGGGCGATCTTGCCCTTCAACACGCTCTTGCCATCCACCGTAGCCGGGATGTTTTCTATTGTGTACTGCTGGTAGGTGCGGCTCCAGCAACCCTCGCCCAGTACGGAGTTCAGCCGGTCGATGATCACGCTTGCCTTGATGTAGGGAACGACGAGTCCCCGCTTTTTGTCCTTGGTCGCCTGGATCACGCGCCAGCGGACTTCGTTGAATGCGAATGGCTCACTGAGCTGGGCGATGACGCGCTTCCTCTCGTCGGCGGCCAGGGTGGCGGCCGCCGCCGGGCCGGCGGTGAGATCAGGCAGGGAAACCGCATGGCCGCGCGAGTCTAGAAGAATTGAAGATGCCATTTGGAACCTCGGGACCGGACAACTGTCCGGCTAGGAAATGTGTGAAAGGGTTTCTTCTGCTGATGCGAGCTACCCTGAATCTATGGGACCGTGGTCATGGCTTCCGGTTCCCGCAGATTCAAAGTGCTCCGGGTCGAATTGACGTCAATGCGGTCAGAAGGCATATACTGCGGCGTTCTGCACAAACTTTGATGTTTCAACGGCATAGGCAATATGAACGAGAACTCAGACATCGATTGCGCCAAAGAGCTGATTCGCTTGTGCCGCGCAGGCAGGCTGCACGACATTGACAGGTTGATCTCCGAGGGGAAATCGCTTGATATTTCCAATGCGATGAAGCGCGGCAGACAGATAAGCCTGGTTGAAGTCGCAGTCGAGACCGGATTCCACAGCCTGATAGAGCTGATCGCGAAGAACGAGCCATCTCAGTCGGCGAAAGACGCAGCTTTGGGCGTGGCCGTATCGTCACGGAGGCTGGATATTGTTGAGCTGCTTCTTGTGAATGGGGCTGATATCAAGGCTGTCCCTCTTGTGGACGTTCTGCTCACCTGGGAGCCCGAGATGATTCGATTCTTTCTCAATCACGGCGCGGACCCTGTGAATGGCCGCCCATTTGCTGAGGCGTTCGGCGCGAAGGTTAGAACAGCGCTTCGTGCTTTTATCGACTATAAACGGACCCATCCAGAACTAGCAGCGCAATTGCAGGAACAGGTTGATTGTGCTCTACGGCACTTTTGCTTTGTGGGAGATTTGAAGTGGGTCTCTTTGTTGATGTGGGCAGGAGCCGATCCGCGCTCTCGTGGTCTGAAGCTGGAGGAGGAGTACACCGAAGATCCGGAATGCTACACCTCAGGGCTGGAGGAGGCTTGTTATTCAGAGAATCCTGACGTATTGAAGAGGCTGAAGCCGGACGTGAGCCGTGACAACCTAGCCGAGCTCCTTCATCAAGCTGCTTTCTGGGGGCGAAGTGCAATGCTCGAGTATCTGCTTGGGATCGGTGCAGTGCCGAATGACAAGGTTAATGGTGGATCTTCGGCGCTGGATTCCGCTTTGCGCAACCTCAGTTTCATTCGGATTGCTGCTTATAAGACAGGTAAACCATATTCGCAATATGATGCACGGCAGACGCTTGATTGTGTGCGCGAACTCCTTTCTCATGGAGCGATCTGGAGTCCAGACAGCGCATACGAACTGAATTCCTTACGACGAGCGCTGCTGGAGTCTGAGCCCGACGTGACAATCGAACTGCTTCACCTGTTCAGGAAGCATTGCGCCTGTCCGGCCGAGACAGTTCATAAGCTCCTGGGAACGCCTCGAATGAGAGAACACATGAAGTCTGAAGCCAATGCGCTTTTGCGACTCGGGATTCATTTAGAGGATAGACCGAACAGTCTATGGCGGAGATCCCCAGGACGGATTGGGGCCGGCCGATGACTACGAAGTCAGACAGGGAGAGACACATTGAGCGCGGAGGGCGCAATGATAGAACAATATGACCGCGAAGAGCTCTATCGCAAAGTCTGGGAACGGCCTGTGTTGAAGGTGGCCGAGGAGTACGGTGTATCCGCCGTCGCACTCGGCAAAACGTGCCGAAAGTTGTCTGTCCCGGTCCCAGGCCGAGGGCACTGGGCGAAGCTTGCCCACGGACACCAAGGCGCCAAGAAGCTGCCGCTGCCAAAACTCGAAAAGGTCCCCATCATTTATCGTTCTCCGGTTGTGTCGAAGAGGACGGCCAATTCCAACCAGGAAGATCCAGAATTTTCTGCGGTAAGCCAGCTCCTTGCCTCAGGGTCTCTAGCTCCGCCGGACGTCGATCTAACCATTCGGCCGCATCCACTTATCCGATCCACTATCAGTCGTCTTCGGAGTCGCAGCCGAAAGGATGAATTCGGCATCCTTCTCCCGAGAGAACCGGGCGGCCTTGACATCAAGGTGAGTGAAGAGACTCTGGGCCGTGCGTTGCACATCATGGCGCAAGTGATTGCCGTGTTAGAGCGCCAGCGTTTCATCGTGGATGTCTCAGACCAAGGGCAAACATATGCTTTGGTTAATGGTGAACATGTCCGATTCGCGATCGAGGAGCCAGTTTGCAAGGTTGTCACCCAAAAACCGCGCGTGCCGCATCCAACGGACACGTGGGATTACGACAAAGTCGTGACATACGAACCTGCGGGAAAGCTGGTGCTGAGCATTCTCGCTGAGACGTCCGGTCGGGTCGAGCAGCGGAAGCGCTGGAGCGACGCGAAAACGCAACGAGTTGAAAGTCTGATTGCGGGTTTTGTGGCCGGACTAATGCAAACCGCAATCCGCATCCGGCGAGACAGAGAGGAACGCAAACGGAGCGAGGACGAGCAGAAAAAGCGATCACAGGAGCGAGCGCAACTCCAGAATGACATTCAGGAAGAAGAAAAGAAACTGGAACAGTTTAACAATTGGGTCGAAGGCTGGGAGCGTGCGGAGCGAATGCGACGCTTCATAGCTGCATATGCAGAAAAGGCGCGCTCGTGGCCCGCGGAGAAGCAATCGAAGCACAGCGCATGGGTCGAGTGGGCTACTCGACAGGCCGACCGGATTGATCCACTTGTTACTGAAAAGCCTGCGTCTGTATTGGATCGAAAACACGAACTGAGATGGTGGTGATCTGATGAGATCTCTGCGATTCTGAGCGAATTGTTTTCGATAAGTAGATTGATCAACTTGTAGACACTGAGGCTTTGTGCAGCCTTCCAAGCGCTTTGTCTGGCTGCGAGGGATTCGCCAAGGCTCTGACGTGTCATTGCCCTCGCAGGCTAGCGCCGATCTACCTCATTCAAGAAGGCTTGGGCTGATTGATTCTCGCGGACACGGTTGAGGAGCCGTGTGGTTCTTGGGCTCAGCGCCAAAGCTTGAGGAAGAACCGAATAAGGCGGAATAAGGCGGAATAAGGCGATCTGAGCAATCCCGGACGGAGGCGTCCATAAAGACAACCTGCGGAGCTTTGCACAGTTGGTTTCAGGCCGCGTCGACAGGGATGGTTTCGCCAAATGGGGCTACCTGTGAACTGGTGGACACCCATATGACGGGATAGTGCGGCTCCCGCTCCGGAAGGGAACCATACAAGTCGGTGAGAAAGACCAGTGCATGCGGGGCAAGTCCTTGCTGTTCAACGTGCTCGAATACGGGTGCGAAATCCGTACCGCCGCCGCCCACCGGCGTGAGTGTCACCGTTTCGCCACAGGAATAGACATCGTGGCGATGGATGAGGGTGTCGAAGTAGAGCAGGTGGACCTTCTCAGGCCTGTGCTCCTCAATCAGGGCATTGACCTCGCCTGCGAACTGGCCCAGTTGCCGTTCGTTGATTGAGCCGGAGCAGTCGATAGCGATCACCAGTTCGCCAACTCCTTCGCGGCTGATGCCGGGCAGGTAGAGTCCCGCGTGAATGAGCCGGCGATTGGGGCGCATCCAGGAGTAATCGTTCGGGATCGTGGCCGCGAACGCGCGCTGGAACCTGTCTCTCCAGTCAACCTTGGCCTCCGCTGTTTGGCGAAGAGCGCGGTCCACACCCAGAGGCGTCTTGCCTGCCATGCATGCGACGGCCACGGCCTCATGCACCGCGGCGCGCCATTCGGTCTCGGCAGCGGTACGCTGGGCATCGGATAAGGGCTGACCGGGCGCCTCTGGATTTGGGGCGTCGAGAACCTGGCCGAATCCGCCCGGCGTCGTAGGCGGTTGAGGAACCTGGTTGTTCATGTGGTCCGGCAGGCTGGTTTGGCTATCGCTGGACGTGGCTGTATTGCCTGACGAGCCTGACGATTGAGGGGAGCTGGAGTTCGACGAATTCCTGGACTCTTCCTCTGTGAGCCTGTTGTAGATCTGCTCCGCGCTGAGATTGTGAAAACGGGAGTCACTCAGGGCCTCCTTCGGCAGCGCCATGCCGGCGTTGAGCACCAGGGGATTGATGGCGTAGTCGGCGGCCTCATTCCATCTCTCCCGGTTGCGGTTGCCGCGCCGGGTGTGATGTTGGAGGGCGGGGTGCATGACTTCGTGGGCAAGTACCCCCACCAGTTGGTCGGGCGGCAACTCATCCATAAAGGACGGGTTGTAGAAGAGGCTCTTTCCGTCTGTCGCCATGGTTGGGATGCTGGGGGCGGAGACCGGAGTAAGCCGGAAGATCAGTGCTCCGAAGAAGGGATGGTCGAGCAGAAGCACTGTTCTGGCTTTCCGGATGCGGTCGATTGCGGTCGGTTTCAAAATTGCCATTGGCGCTCCTTGGTGTTCGCCGTCGCCAGAGACCTTAGTCGCGATGACGGCGAACTGGAGTTGGTTCAAGCCGGAACGCACATATAGGCAGCCATGTGGTCCAGAATTGCGGCGGTTTCGCCCTCGATGGAATCCTCGGAGCCAGTTGTTTCTTCAGGAACGGGCTCCAAGCTAGCCTCTTCGGTCTGCGGAGGTTCCGCAGGAGTTTCGTCGATGGCGAGGACGCCAGCGATGGTGCGCGCGATCGAGGCTGCGCTGGCAGCTGTTTGCTGGCGCGTTGCCGGACTGTTGCGCAGCAACTCGGCAGAGTGTTGGCACAGCTGCTGGCGCACCTGTTCGGTAAGGATGGCCAAGTTAGGGTCGCCAACGATGTTAAGACGAGGCAATAGCTCTACGAGTTCGCTGACATTCGATACCAGCGTCCCATGGAAGCGAGCTTCCGGATCGGCCAGCCGGCTTGCCATGTGGTTGGTCACTTCGTAGAGGCGCATCCAGAGGTCGCGCATGCCGTCTCCAATCGCCGCGCGAGTGGAAGCGTCGATGTCGCGGGCAATGCGGGCTTGCTCGTCCTCCGACAGGCTGACGCGAAAGTCGTCGCCGGTCGGGATAGGCAGAATCTCCGGCCGGAGAGCGAACTTCTCTTTCACCTTGTCCGCAGGCGGGTAGTCCTTGAGCCGGAACAGGCTGCCGAGCATGGGTTGAGCCTCTTTGACGTAGGTGTCATAGGCGTCCAGAAACTCGTCAACCGCATAGCGAAACTCAGCGGCGAAGTCGCGCATCTGCGCGTTGAACTCGAAGTAGAGCTCGGCGGGCAGGATGCGCAACCCCTCGTCGCTCCAGGGAAGGGTGACGCGGTAGAAGTACTGGCGAATGCGACCCGCGATGGTCTGAATCTCGTCGAGCTTGGGCGCTTCACAAAACAGGCGCTTGTTGTAGCGCCCGGCCTGCTCGTTGGCGCCGTTGAGGGTTGCGACTTCGCGGCTGACCTTGCGGTCATGCTTGCGGGCAGTCCAGAGGCTGATATGAATAGCAGCCAGCATTGCCTTGGTGGAAAGGTCCATGGCTTTAACTCCTTGGCGGGTGTCGGGTAGCGGCCTTCAGGCCACCACACCGGCAAACCGGACACTGAAATCGATAAAAGTTGTCGTCTTGGTGATGGCGCTATCGCGCAAGGCGGCATCGCGCATGGCGAGCACGTGGTACTCGGCCTCCATCCGGGAGAGGTACTGGCCGGCCTGGCCTATATTCCGATCGTTGATCACCCGGCCCAGAGCGGTTGCGGCAGCGATGGCCACGGATGGGTCATCCGGAACCTTTGCCGTCGTGGGGTTGTGCAGGATCTCATCGGTGGAAGGCAGGTCATGCAGCAAGTGCAGGAACGAGAAGAACTCTGCAGCGGCGCCTTCTCCCACTACTCCGTTGAAGATGTGGAGCAGCAGGTCGTCGAGGTTTGGATGACGGACATACCAGGCTTTGAGCACGCGGGAGAGCATTGCCCAGGAGCGCGGTGTCGGCCAAGCGGTAACATCGACTGCGTCGCCGGGGGCCAGCAGCAGATTGGGCCGGAAGCGCAGGAAGGCGATGATCTGGGGCAGAATCTTGTGGAGGATGGCCCAGCTGCACCAATCCTTGAGGTCCGGTTCCAGCGCGAGGTGCAAGAAGCGGTTGCGCAGGGGGCGGGGCATGGCAAAGTGAACGCCGCGCTCCGAGGCCGGGTTGCCGGCCGCAAGTATCTCCCAACCGGCAGGCATGACATAGTCTCCCAACCGGCGGTCCAGCACTAATTGGTAACACGCGGCCTGGACCATCTGCGGCGCGGAGGTCAACTCGTCGAGGAAAAGGATGCCTTTACCGTCACGAGGCAGAAAGTTGGGTATGAGCCACCTGGTGGTGTCACCGTCGATGCAGGGAAGGCCGCGCAGATCGACAGGGTCGAGCAGAACGGCGCGCAGATCGATGAATTCGCAGTCCTGTGCGGCGGCCAGGTCGCGAACGATCTCGGACTTGCCAACGCCGGGGGCGCCCCAAATGTGCACGGGGACGTGTTCGCTCAGGGCGCAGTTAAGCGCCTCGATGAGGGCGGAAGGAGTCATGATTTACTCGTTTCTCAATTGCGGAGGTGAAGGGGTCTGTTCAGAAAGGCGCTGGATCAGCAGGCGCATGAAACGTCAATATCATTCCAATATGGAACTATATTGACGTTGTGGTTTTGCTATTGCATACTCTATTCATGCCACGCACTCGCATGGACGAGCTGTATGCACTTGCCGAAGAGCATGATGGCCTGCTCACGTCGAAAGAAGCCCGCGCACAGGGAATCCAAGACTCCGTGCTGGTCCGGCTGGCGCAGCGTGGCCGGTTGGAAAGAATGAGCAGAGGGGTCTACCGGATCGCGCATTTTCCGGCAGACCGGTTTGCCCAGTACCGCGAGGCTGTCCTGTGGGCACAGGCAAGTCAAGGACCAGAGCGCGTCGCCCTGTCTCATGAGACGGCACTGCTGCTCTACGGCATATCGGATGTGAACCCTGCGCACGTGAACCTCACTGTTCCGATGTCGGCGCGGCTGCGGCGGGAGCACCCCGAATGGATCGTGATTCATCGGGCCGACCTCACACCGCAGGAGATCAGCCAGCATGAGGGAATGCCGGTCACCTCCGTAGAACGCTCGGTCATGGATGTTCTCTCGACGACGCATCGGACGGACATCGCCAGGCAGGCCATTACAGACGCACTGCGAAAAGGACTGCTCACCGCAGTTCAGGCGAGCGGCCTTCGGAAGCGCGTCAGCCGCTCGACACATGGTCTCTCACTTTCAACAAACGGAAGCAGGGTGAAGTCGAATAAATCTGCGACCACCTGAGCGTCTTGGAGAGACCGTTGCGCTGGGCTTGCGCGGGAACCTCTTCGCCGGTATCAGGCACGTTGAGCCGATGGGGTAGGCGCATGTCCCACAAGAGTTTAGCGCCAATTAAATAGACAAATCGGTTAGCTTATTCTGCGCTCCATGCGGGTCATCTCTTGCATTTGCAAGGGAAAAATGGTATTTTTTCTTGCAGAATGTATGAGGCATATATGCGCCAAACAATTGAAAATAAGGCAGAATATAGGATTCGAGGAACCGGAAGAGGGTGGGCATTTTCGCCGCGCGACTTTCTGGACCTCGGAGGCCGCCCCACTGTCGATTCGGCGCTCCACCGGCTGGAGAAGCGAGGCGAGATTCGCCGGGTCATTCGCGGCGTTTACGACTATCCGCAGTTCAGCAAGCTCCTCGATCAGCACCTCAGCCCTGATATTGACCAGGTTGCGCGGGCTCTGGCGCGGAAGTTCCGTTGGCGCATCCAACCCAGCGGCGCAACGGCGCTGAACTTTCTTGGGCTTTCCACTCAAGTTCCCGCTCGTGCTGTCTATTTATCTGATGGACCCGACAGGACTTACCAAGTCGGCAATACAGCTTTGGCTTTCGAACATACAGCCCTGAAGGAAGCAGGGGTTAAGCTCAAGGAGAGCGGTCTGATCGTTCAGGCGCTCAAGGCGCTTGGCCAAGAGCGGATCACTCCAGAGGTCATCGCCAAGATTCGAGCCTGGCTGCTGGAATCGCTGCGCGGCAAGGTGCTGGCCGATACCAAAACGGCGACGGGATGGGTTTACAGCGCAATCCAGCAAATCACTCAATAGGAGCTTCATGGATAGGATCGCCACCGGACCACCCAAAGACAGGCGGGATTTGTTCAGCGAGACGGCAAGCCGGCTCGGCATGAATCCCGCCATCGTCGAAAAGGACTTCTGGGTTTGCTGGATTCTCAAACACCTCTTTGCCGAACCGGCGCTCAAGGGTCAGATGGTCTTCAAAGGCGGCACGAGCCTTTCCAAGGTCTTCGGATTGATTGACAGATTTTCGGAAGACATTGACCTGATCCTGGATTGGCGTCTTCTTGGCTACGGCCACGATGAGAGCAACGATCCCTACCAAGCCATCCAATCGAAGACAAAGCAGAGTCGTTACAACCAGGAGATGAATGCGAAGGCCGCCGCGTACATCAGGGGGACGCTACTCGGTCAACTGAGTCAGCTCTTCGCAGGGGTTTCGGGCGTTGTCGCAGGTATCGACGGAGACGATCCGCACACCGTGAACGTGTTCTATAGGGTCTTCCGCCCGACTTTGAAGAGGGCGGCAACCTTCTGCCGGTCCTCGCCCTGGTCTATCAGCTTGCGGGCGTGGGTGATCTGCTGCGGGGTCAATTTCGGCTTGCGCCCGAATTTCACGCCCCGGCGCTGCGCGGCCTTCACTCCGGCGCGGGTCCGTTCGCTGATGAGGCTGCGCTCCAGCTCCGCGAGTACGCCGATCATCTGCTACATGGCCCGGCCTGTCGGCGTCTCGGTGTCGATCTGCTCAGTGAGGGAACGGAATTTGACGCCGCGCTCCTTGAGGTCGTCGAGCATGGCTATCAGGTCGCGCAAGCTGCGGCCCAGGCGGTCGAGTTTCCAGACAATGAGCGTGTCGCCGTCCTCTAATGCCTTGAGGCAACGGAGCAGGGCAGGGCGCTTGGTCGTGGCTCCTGACAAGCCCTGGTCCTTGAAAAACGTCTTGCATCCGGCCCGCTTCAAGGCCGCGAGCTGCAAGGCTGTACTCTGG
>Ga0182027_10003976_pt1 | contig 23130 bp, 21 predicted proteins | sample 712E1DmetaG_FD_121300 | JGI IMG/M metagenome (GOLD analysis project Ga0182027, IMG submission 121300) | Permafrost microbial communities from Stordalen Mire, Sweden - 712E1D metaG (Illumina Assembly) | ecosystem: Environmental > Terrestrial > Soil > Wetlands > Permafrost | place: Sweden... | reverse complement strand
GGTGGCGAGGCTTTGCAAATGGATGGCGGCGGTGGTGGCCTCGCGGGTGGATGAGCCAGGCGGCGCGGTTTCGGACGCGCGGCCGCGCGCGGTGCGGAACTGCAATTCCCGATCGCCGAAGGCTAGGCGGTCGCCGTCGCCGAGGATGCGCGGCAAGCTCACGCGCTGGCCATTCACGAAGCAGCCATTGCGGCTGCCGAGATCCACCAGGGAATAGTCGCCGCCCTCGCGCCGCTGAATGAGAGCATGCAGGCGCGATACGGAACGGCTGTCGAGCATCACGGTGCAGCCGTCGCCGCGGCCGAGGGTCCAGGATTGCCCGGCGTTCAGCGGGAAGCGGCGGCCCGCTGGTTCCAACAGGAGGTAGGCCTCTGACTCGGCGGGTAGCACGGACCTCCAATGTAGCAGACGCCGCGAAACTGGTGGCGGGGAGAAAAATGGCGTCAAAAAAGGGGTCTGACCCCTTTTTTAAAAATGGCGTCTGACCCCTTTTTTGCGTGCTGGGGGTTTTGGCAATTGTAAATAGTGGATTGGAACGCCAATTGTCGGGCTGTCGGCGACTAAAATGATTGGCAGATGGTGCCGATACATAAGTAGGCGCCAGTGACCGCAGGATGGACCGCGCCGGAGAACGAAAGGCAAGGAACGCCGGATGAACATCGTCGCGATCTTCGTTTACCTGCAACTGCTGGACATACTGACCACGCTATTGGGCTTCCGCCTGGGAGCGGGAGAGGTAAGCCCGTTCATCCGCCTGCTGATGCACGCGGGGCCGGCGGCGGGAGTGATGCTGTCCAAATCGCTGGCGCTGGGGCTGGGCGCGTTGTGTGTGCGGTGGAAGCGATTCCAGGTGATTCGCTGGGCCAGTTACTGGTACGGCGTTTTGATCGTTTGGAACCTGATGGTGGCGTTGGCAGCGCAGCGCGGGATGGCCGGCTGAGGGCCGGGTCAGCTTTTGGGCGGCGTTCCCGCCAGGGTATTCCAGTATTTCATGCCGCACGGGACTCCTGCTTGTAGGGAACGAATCACCAGCCGCCCGTCTTCCAGGTCCACCTGGTAGATGGGCAAGTCGCCAGGTTTCACGACGTACAAGCCGCGCTGAATGTCGATCGAGTCGCCATAGCGGAAGACCACGTACGGGTTGGGGGCGGTAGCGCGCACGCGGAACTGGGCGGTGGAGGGTTCGTAGTTGCCGTAGCTGAAGCAGCGGCCTACGCAAGCGCGGTCGATCATGTGGATCACGGCGAAGGTGTGGAGACCGTTGTCGTCGACGCCGGTCACCACGCGTTGCCCGGGTTGGAGCCGCGCCACGGTGTCCTCCATGCGGTCCTCGAAGGAATTCAGAGCCCGCTCGTCGCGGAAGAGGAAGCTGAAAAAAACCACCGCCAGCAACACCAGCCCGTAGCGCACGAAGACACGGGCGCGGGCGGATCCCAGCAAGGCGCAAACGCAGATTCCCACTCCCAGAGACATGCGCTCGGCGATGTAGACCAGGGAGTGCTGGAAGCCGGGAATCAAGACGGTGCTGGGCATGATGAAAACCCCGGTGGCGCTGACTATGCAGATCTGAAAGGCCATGCTGGAGGCCACCTTGCGGGGCCCCAGGCGGTGCAGCAATTCCAGAAACAGCAATCCCCAGAGCAGCAGCAGGCCGACGAGCACGAAGTAGTACTTGAGGTCGAAGACCCAGACCTGGTCGACACCGGTGGTGCTGACGATCTGCAAGGGCGACCACCGCGTGACGGTGCCGAGGCTCAGTACCCAGTGGATGAGGACCATGAACAGGAGCGTCCCGGCGGAGAGAAACGAATGGTAGCGCGACGGGATGCGCCGGGCGAGCCAGAGGTAAGCCAGCAGGCAGGCCGTCCAGGCAACCGGAAGCCCGTGAGCCACATACGCCAGGGCGAGAAGGGGCAGGGCGAGGAGCCAGCGGCGCCCGGAGGGATCCCAGACCAGGGCCAACACCCAGAAGCATAGCCCCAGGCTGAGATAGAAATTGAAGAAGCCCATGTGGAAGACCCAGCCATAGGCCAGCATGGCGATGCAGATCAGCAGGTGCCAGGGCCGGCGGCCAGCCACTTTCGAGACGAAGGCGAATGCCCCCCACACGAAAACCAGGACGGCAATGGAGACGGCGATGCGCTGCGCCGCTTCCGCTCCCACCAAACGGTACAAGCCGCCGAGCATCAAATCGAAAAGCAGGTTGGTGCTCTGGCTGGCAATGGTCAAACCATGGATGCGCCCGGAATCGATCAACTCCGCCAGCCAGGCGTTGTAGATGTGGCTGGAGAGATCGCCCGCCTGCAGGCGGGGCTGCCAATAGCAGGGGATGAGCAGAAAGATGGAAAGCGCCGGGTAGAGCAGGGCGGCAAGGCCTGGCAATCCGGACCTGGGGCCGGCCTGCGTTTCGGCTCCCTCAACGGGGGTGGCCGGCCCGAACCCGCGAAATAACCGTCTAATACCCATCGGAGTTTACCCCAGCCTCAGGCTTTGAAACTCGGGAATCAGCGCGAACGGAGTGGCCACGGCGGCGATGGTCTCCCCAGTCTGGACGATGCCCTGTTCGGCGATTTGTGTGACATCGGTAGCGGCCAGCCGCAGATAGCCGATGCGGAAGGGATCGATTCGCATCACGCGGCAACAGGTGGCATCCACGGCCCGCGGGTCGCTGCCGGCTACCACGATACCCACCGGCTTGGGATCGCCCTGAATGGGACCGTTGCCATCCATGCCGACGATGCCGTCCACGATGGCGAACTTGCGCGGGTAGATGGCATGCAGGTCGGCGATGCATTGGGGAATGCCCGCCCAGTGAAGCGCGTTTTTCGGCCAGCCGTAAATGCCGCCCGGGACGGTGCCGAAGAGGTTCTTCATAGAAAGCGTGGCGCCCACCAGGTGATGGGTCTTCATCTTGGGCATGGAGACCAGCAGGCCGGCGCCCAGAACGGTGTTGGGAAGGTACAATTTCCGCAGGCCCGAGAACTGGGTCCGGGGCGTCACGTGGGTGACGTCGTCGAGGTTCAGATCGACGAACAGGTCTTCGAACCGGGGAATCGTCCGGAAGTATCCGGCGGCCTCGGCGAGATCCAGGGTATTGCGGCGGTGCCCGGGACCTTCGGCGATGCGGACGCCGGCCGCCCCGGCGGCGAGGAAGGCTTCATAGGCGGCGTGGACCAGAAGCGGGTGGGTATTGATGGTGGTTCCGGGCTCGAACTCCACCAGGTTGGGTTTGAGGACCACAGTAAGGCCGCGCACGTCCAGGCTGTGGCCAGCCAGAATCCGCCGCACGGTATCGTAGAGGCTCTGATCGTAAGCCGCGCGCACGATGGAGACCTGGGGAGGAGCAGCCGGCGCGGCCGGGGGGCCACTGGCCTTGCAGCCGGCCAGCAGCGTGGCGCCGGCCGTCCCCGCAATCCATTCGCGTCTGGTCGGTTTCGGGTACATGCGTCAGCCCCAGAAGAGGTCGCGGCCCTGCTCGGCCGCGGTCATCACCATATCCAGCGAAGTTTCCGGAATGGTGCGGTAATGGAGGCCGGAGGGGGCGCAGTATCCCGCGGGAAGCCGGCCATGGACCCTCAGGCCGAAGCGGAGCCAGTTCATGGCGTCGGCGGACCGGCACTCCGCCAGGAAGCGCTGCGCCATCGCCAAGGCGCGGTCGACCTGGGGCGACCGGACCCCGCGCAAAGCCGCCAGTGCCAGGCCGGTAGTTTCCGGATAGGGACGCGAGGGATACCCCAGGGGGCGGGAGGATCCGTAATTCCAGCCGCCATCGTCGCAGGTTCGGCTCAACAGGAACTGGCGGCCGGCGTCAACGCGGTGGCGGACCTGAGATGAAGGCTGGCGGCGATCTTCCTTATCCAGGGCGAGAATGGCGACGGATGTGGGAACGACCCAGCCGGCGTTTTCGGGAATCCATGGCCAGCCTGGAAACTTCCGGTCGTTGGAGGGGGTGCTGTTGCCGAGCAGCCATTCCCGCAAGCCGTATACGGTGGTGGATTCCTCGCCGGTGGTGCCCAACAGCCATTGGATGGCGCGCCCATAGGGGGGGGCGCCGATCTTCCCCGGACCCAGCAGGGCGACCAAGGCGGTCACCCAAGTGCTCAGATCGACTCCGGCGCGCGGAGGCCATCCGCCGTCGCGCCTGCGGATAGAGCCCAGCCACGCCAGACCGCGCTGCGCGGAGGCGGCTTCGCCGGCCAAAAACAGGGCCATAATGGCATACACGGTGGGCTCCGTCCACGAGCCGCCGCGGGAATAGGGCCATCCCCCATCGCGGTTTTGCTTAGCGATCAGAGCGCCAATGGGCATAGGGTGGCAAGGCTGGCGAGGCGCCGCGTTCGCCTGGGGCACGCCAGCCTCCGTGAAAGCAGTCACTGCCGCGGAATGCGGCGATTGCGGCGGCGCGCAAGCAGTATGACAAGCGAAATGCCCGCCCCCAGCCAGATCGCCGCCGGAATTGCGATGTTCATTCTCGTTATTCTCCTTGAACTTGCGCAGTTCGCCTGGAAGTACGCGGACCGGAAGCGGTCCGCGATCCCCTTACCGTTGCGTACGCCGGGCCTTGCGCCGTTTCAGGAACAGAAACATGAGCAGGCCTGCGGTTAGCCAGATGATTACCTGAACCAGTGTGCTATCCATCGTCTGTGGGTCTCCTCTCTTTATTTACCAACGCTTTTCATCAACGGGAACAAATTCTTAACAACCTGTAAGATGCCGGGTCCAGCGGCGACAATCAGCATGGAAGGCAGGATGAAAAAGAAAATGGGGAATACAAGTTTGACGCCTACCTTGCCGGCGCGCTCCTCGGCTTCCTGGCGCCGCCGCGTGCGCAGGAAATCGGAATGGGTTCTCAAGGATTCGCCCATACTGGTGCCGAACCGGTCGTTCTGAATGAGAATGGCGGTAAGCTTGCCGATTTCGGGCTCGCCGGTCCGCTCGGCGAGATGGCGGAGGGCGTCGGCACGGCGTTTGCCGGCGCGCATTTCGAGCGTGACGAGAGACAGTTCCTCGCTCAAGTCCGGATGGCTGACTTGCAGCTCCCGGGCGACGTGCTGGATGGCCTGGTCGAGGCCCAGTCCGGCTTCAATGGAAACCACCAGCAGATCGAGGGCATCGGGCAGGGAGAGGCGGAGGAGCAACTCGCGCTTGGCCACCTTCTTCTCGAGCACGAACCGCGGCAGAATCCAGCCGGCGGCGCAGCCGGAAACTATGAGGGCCATGCGCAGCACGGGGTTAGCCGGCATCTTGGACTCGAGGGACAGGCTGATGACGAGCAGGACGAAGACGGATATGATGCGGATGCCGTAGAAAACCGCCATGGCGGTTTCGGAACGGATGCCGGCGCGCATCAGGTCGATCTTGAGAGAGGCAACGTCCGCGTCGGAGGAAGGCACCTTGGAGCCGATCTGGTGCAAGAGGGTGACGACGGTGTTGGCGGCCGGCTCGGCGTCGGCATCGATCACGCGCTGCCGGGCGTCGGCGGAGATGACGGGCGCGCCGAGTTGGCGCATGAACTTTCCGGGCTTGTAGTAAATCCGGTAGCCCACGCCGGTAATCGCGGTCAGCAGCATCAAAAACGCGACAATGGAAAGCAATAGAGGATGGGCCATCTCACACCTTGATGTTGATAATCTTCTTGATGAAGAAATTCCCGAGGAGCTGCGCCACGATGGCGCCGCCGATCATCCACTTGCCGTCGCTGTCCTCGGCCATGCCCTGGAGGTAGCCCGGGGCCACCAGCAAGAGACCCAGCATGGTGGCCACCGGCATGACGGTCAGGATACCGGCGGTAAGACGCCCGTGGGCGCTGGCCGCCTTCACCTGGCCCTTGAGGCGGAAACGCTCGCGGATGACGTACGCCAGGCGCGACAGAATTTCGCTCAAATTTCCGCCGGTCTGCTTCTGCAGCAGCACGGAGGAGGTGAAAAACCGAATATCCAGGAGCGGGACGCGCAGGGCGAAATTGCGCATGGCGACATCGAGCGGCGCTCCCAGGTTCTGCTCGTTGAAGAGCGTGCGGAACTCCTGGCCGAGGGGGTCGACGATCTCCTCGCCCACCATTTCCAGGGTAATGGTGAAGGCGTGGCCGGCCCGCATGGACCGCGCCAGAAAGTCCAGGGCTTCGGGGAGTTGCTCTTCCATTTTGTCCATGCGCACCTTGCGTTTGTGACGCACGAACAGGTAGGGCGAGCATCCCAACGCACCGCCCAGCACCAAGGCGGTGACGGGACCGCTTATCAGAAGGGGCCACAGGAACCCCAAAGCCAGTCCGGGAATCGCCATCAACGCCATGGCCGCCATAAGACGGGAGGACGACCACGTCATGCCGGCCTGCTGAAGTTGTTCCTGGGCATGGCGGGTGAAGTGGAGCGACCTGACGATGGCCTTAAAGCCGGTCGGCCTGTCGCTCTCGATCTCCTTCAACAGAGTGGTGATGCCGATTTCGTTATCGCCGACGGCGGTATGCAGCATGTCGACCACTTGCTTCTTGCGGCGGGCGTCGAAAAACTTGAGGCCCACGCTCACCGCAAACAGCACGAGAGCGAACAACACGACGAAGGTTGTAAGCAAGACGACGGGCATTAACGAATCTCCACGACGGTCTGGAACATCTGCGTGGGCAGAACGATACCGCTGGACTTCAGACGCTCATAGAACTTGGGCCGGATACCGGTTGCGCGGAAACGGCCCAACACCTTTCCGGTTTCCGAGAGGCCGGTCTTCTCAAAGAGGAAAATGTCCTGCAGGGTAATAATGTCCTGCTCCATGCCGACCACTTCGGTGATGTGAGTAACGCGGCGGGTGCCATCGCTGAATCGCGAAACCTGGATAAAGAGGTCCACGGCGGAAGAGATCTGCTGGCGGACGGAGCGGATACCCATGTTGGCATTCGCCATGCCGACCATGACTTCCAGGCGTCCCAGACTGTCGCGCGGGGTGTTGGCGTGGATGGTGGTGAGCGATCCGTCGTGACCGGTGTTCATGGCCTGCAACATGTCGAGGGCCTCTTCGCCGCGGACCTCGCCGACGATGATGCGGTCGGGACGCATACGGAGGGCATTGATGACGAGTTGCCGGATATGGATGGCGCCGGTGCCTTCGACGTTGGCGGGGCGGGTCTCCATGCGGGCCACGTGGGTCTGCTGGAGGCGCAATTCGGCGGCGTCCTCGATGGTGACGATGCGTTCGTCCTCGGGGATGTAAGAAGAGAGAGCGTTGAGCAGGGTGGTCTTACCGGAGCCGGTACCGCCGGAAATCAGGATATTGAGGCGGGCTTTGACGCAGCCCTTGAGCAGTTCCAGCATGCCTTCGGTGAGGGCCAGTTTGGCGACCAGGTCTTCGCCCTTCATGGCGTGGCGGCCGAAACGGCGGATGCAGAGCAGGGGCCCGTCGACGGCGACAGGCGGAATGGCGGCGTTAACGCGGGAGCCGTCGGGCAGGCGGGCATCCACCAGGGGCGAGGATTCATCGACGCGGCGGCCGACGCGGGACACGACTTTCTCGATGATGCGCAGCAGGTGGGCGTCGTCCTTGAACTCGACCGGGGTGCGGTACAATTTGCCGGCCCGTTCGACGTAGACGAGGCGGGGCGTGGTGACCAGAATGTCGCTTACGGTGGGGTCCTGGAGGAGCGGTTCCAGCGGACCGAGGCCGAAGACTTCATCCAGGATTTCCTCGATGACGCGGTCTTTCTCGACCAGGCTGAGAGGGGTCTTCTCTTCCTCGACGAGTTTGGCGACGGCGGCGCGGATTTCGGCGCGCACCCGCTCGCCGGCCATGGAAGACAGGGCTTCGAGGTTGATCCGGTCGAGGAGTTTCCGGTGAAGAGTAAACTTCAGCTCCTGATACTCCGGAGTGTAACCGTCGCGATTGAACAGGCGGTTGACCCAACCGCTTTCGCGGGAATCCCCGTGTTTCAGGTTCATGTCCAGTGCGGGAGGCATGGTCGTTTATCCCTTTCAGCTACCCAAAGAGTCCGAAGCGTTTCTTGTCCTTCGTCTTGTCGTCCTCAAGGCTGCCCAGCTTCATGGCCAGCCTGGCGATCTGTTTGCCGAGTTCGGAAGAGCGGTTCAGCATCCGCCCCTCGGCGTAGGTCTCGTACAGTTCCGCATAGTCGTTGAGGATGGTGTGGAAGATCGGAACGCCCAACATTTTTTCCAACTCATCGGGAGAGATATCCAGCCGTTTGGGCGCCCGGTTGAGGATGAGCTTGATGCGGTTCTTGCCGTAGCCGGTGTCGATGAGCGTCTGTACGATCTGCTTGGATTGATGCAGCGCGGGAACTTCCAGGGTGGTCACGAGGCAGGCCTCGTCGATCTCTTCCAGGGCGGCCATGGTGACGCGGCCGAGGCTGCGGCCCAGATCGACCAGCGTCCAGTCGTAGTGGGGGCGGGCGAAGGCGATGACGCGGCGGATCTGGTCGCTGGTGGGCTCCTGCTTGGAAGCCAGCGTCAGCGGCGACGACACGATTTCCACGCCGGGGATGCCGTTGGAAACCAGCGCTTTCCAGTAATGAAGGTCCAAACGGTGCAGGTTGGTGACGGCATCCAGGATGGAATACACGCTCTTGGTCTTGGTGATGAAGGCCACCATGCCGGCGTCCAGATCGAAGTCGGCCAGCAGGACCTTCTGATTGTGGCGGCCGAGTTCGGCGGCCACGTGGGTGACCAGGGTGGTGGCGCCACAGCCGCCCTTGGAGGAAAAGAACCCGTAAGTCTTGCCGCCGGCCTTGGTTACTCCGTCGCGCCGGCGGCTTCGTTCGTTGGAGCGCTTTTCAAGGGTCCGCTTGAGCGTTTCCTTCAGGGGAGGATAGAGGTACTCGTTGACGCCCGCGCGCAGGGCCGAGAGGATCGAATCGGCTTGGGCGGTGGTGTTGAGGGCGATGATCATCGGGTCGCCGAGGGCTCCCCGAATGGAGGCGACCAACCCTTCCAGGGGTTCGCGCCAGTTGCTGATATCGACCAGAACGACGTCCGGCCGCATGCGCTCCAGCCGGTCGAGAAAACTGCTCAAGTCTCCGATATCCTGGTGCTCCACGATGAGGCGGAACGGCAGGTCGGCCAGGCAGGACTGCGTTTGCGCGAGCAAATCGCGGTTCTCGATCGCCAGACCGATAGTCAGCGGATACATGGCTTCTCTCTAGGATAAGTCCTCATCAACGGCCGCCGGATCCCGTCCCGCCGCCCGACATGGGCGTGGGTGCGATCCCGGTATTGAGGCTGGGTGGCGCGGGCGCGACCGGAACGATCTGAACAGTCTGAGCTGGAGCGGGAGCCTGTTGCCCCTGTTTCTGGTCTTGAATGAGCTGCTCGACGGGGACGGAGCCGGCGGGCGGATGCAGCGGCACCGGCCCGGTCTTGCCGATTCCCGGCTGAGACATCGGGATATCGGAATTTCTGGGCATGAAGGGCTCTTTGAAGCTGAGCACCGGAACGGGCTGGTCCGCGGGAATAGGCCGCACGAGTTCGGGGGTGATGAGGATCAAGAGTTCGGAATTGGATTTCTTAAACGACCGGGTCTTGAATAGGTTACCGAGGACCGGGATGCTGCCGATTCCGGGCACCTTCGACCAGCTATCGGTCGTCTCGTTATCGAGCAGGCCGGCGATGACGAAGCTCTGGCCGCTCTCGAGTTCGACCTCGGTCTGGACGCGGCGAGTGGAAATGGCGGGAACGGAGAATCCCTGAATGGTAATGGCATTGGCGAAATCGAGTTGGCTCACTTCCGGGGCCACCTGAAGGCGGATGGTGCCGCGAGGCGTGACCGTGGGAAGGAAATTGAGTCGGATACCGTACTCCTTGAATGAGATGGTGACGGCGGCCCCTCCAGCCGAAGGCTGCACTTGCGGATAGGGCATTTCGCCGCCCGCCAGGAAGCTGGCCTGCTTGCCGTTGATCGCCATGACGTTGGGCTCCGCCAGAGTCTGGGCCAGATTCTTGCCCTCCAGCGCCTGAATGGCGGCGAGCAGGTTAAGGTCCTTGCGGAACAACAGGATGTTGACGGCGCTGGACAAGGAGAAGGTTTGGGCGCCGTCCTGACTAATGGGAAAGCCCGTGCCCAAGGCGGAAATGGTATTGAAGGCGCCGGAGGCCAGGTTCATCCCGAGACTCCGGGTGGCGCCGCGGTCGACGTCGGTGAAGCGCACGTGGAGAACGATCTGCGGGTCTTCGGCGGGAACCTCGACGCGCAACAGGTTGACTACGGGCCCGAGCGTGGAGGCAATGTCCTTCACGCGGTCGGCGGCGACGACGTCCTTCACCGTGCCGCGAATGAAGGCGTGGTCGTTGTCGTAGGTGATATTGATATCGGTGTCGGGGAACTCGCGGGCGATCTGCTGCCGCACAGCCTCTAGTTTCGCGGAACTGGGCCGCACGGTCAGCTCAAAGACCAGGCGGCTGCCGTTCTTCTGCCAGATAATCAGGGAGGTTTCCCCGGGCGCCTTTCCATTGACCAGAATCTCTTTGGAATTGATGGCCACGGCATCCAGCAGGGCGTCGTTGGCGTAGGCGATGCGCTCGATGCTCAAGGGGCTGTCGATGATCAGCGACTTACCCACGGTGACGAGCAACGACTCGGGCTTGGCGGCGGGCGGTTGTTGCGAGGCGGCGTCCGGCTGTTGAGCCGGTCTGGCGGGCTCGGCCGCCGGCAGCGCGGCGGAGAGCCCCAGAAGCAAGGCGATGCCTGCGGAAGAGATCGCGACTAGCCGGACCTGTGACACTTACTTGCCCTCCCCGGTGAACTTGATTTCGGTTCTAGTGGTGCCTTTGACGATTTCCATGGTGGGCGGCGGCTCCGGCTTGGCGGGGGCGGAGACTACCTGAACCGGCGGCCGGTACGCTCTGGCGGGACGCGGCGCGGGAGCGGGAGTGTCGCCGATGTTGGCTTGCCGCACGTCCAGGCGGCCGCCATCGAACAAGTTCTTCGTCGACGAACCGGACGTCTTGGCGATATCCCGATCGAGGGGATTGCGCAGCACCAGTTGGATGTTCATGGCCGAGGCGAGGTTGAGTTGCTCGGCCTGTTCGGGCGTCACCAGGAGGTTCACCGTCGACACCATGACCGGCTTGTTCTCGGCGTCCTTCTTGAGTTCCTGACCGGCCGAAAGCACTTCCAGGTCTTCCAGGGTGGTAACGGTCTTGGCGATGGTGCCCAGGCTGCCGTTGCCGCCGGGGCGTTGACCGGAGATCATGACGTCCACGTGCGATCCGGTAGAGACGAAGCCGGAAACGCTGGACACGTCGTTGATGCGGATCGCCACGGCGCGCATGCCTTTGGGAATCTGCGCCGTCAGACCGCCGCCGGCGCCGGGCAACGCCAGGCGCGAGGCTAGAACGGGCTCCTCGGCGACCATGGCGGTCATGACGCCCCTGCCAACCGCGCCGTCCTTCCCATCGGTTTTCATGATGGCGCCGACGGGGACGGTGCCGGTCCAGTCGGCCATCTTTACATCCTCGGGTTTGATTACCGCACCCACCTCGAGGTTCTTGGCCGCCACCACGATCTGGGTGGTCACGGGAACCGCCGCGGTGTTGTTGGCGGGCTGGCGCTTGATGAGCACCTGGTACAGCAACAGGCTGGCGACGGATGCCACGACAAACGCGAAAATGAGTACGCCTAAGAATCTCTTGTTCATTTCAAATTTCCCGTTCCGTCCATACGGAACATCCGGCCCGGGCTCCCGGACTTCGTGCGACAACCCATCGAAAACCGGCCAGCGAGGTTACTCCCCCCTTCGGGGGATGCGCCGGGAGCGCCATAGCGCTCTTCGGCGTACCCCGCCAGGAGGTCCAGCCTTGTCGTCCGCCCGCCGGGCCAAACTACCTGTTCGCACATGGCAGCTAGCTCGCGAGTGTATTGGCGTAAGAGAGCTGGCTCGAACTAGTCGACCAGATACCCTTGATGCTGCCGCCGGACTTGATGAAGAGAGTAGCCGACGCCAGCGCCACAAAACCCAGGAGCAAGGTGTACTCGATAAGATCCTGCCCCTGTTCGTCCTTCCAAAAACCGCTGAACACAATCATAAGCATTTGCTCCCCCGACCGCCGGGTCTTGGATAGCAACCGGCCCGACGGGGTTTGTCCCACGCGGGGCGTGCCGGGGGCGCCTTTGCACCCTCCAGCGTGCCCCGCCAGGATCTCCAGCTTCATCCGCGGAAAGCGGAAAGCCGGCTGTTAACAAACTTCCACCCACAACCGCCAGACGGTTAGCTGGCGAGAGTGTTGGCGTAGGAGAGCTGGCTCGAAGTCGTCGACCAGATACCCTTGATGCTGCCACCGGCGCTGATGAAAAGAGCCGCCGAAGCAAGTGCCACAAAGCCGAGAAGCAGGGTGTACTCAATCAAATCCTGCCCCTGATCGTCCATCCAAAAATTCCGCAATAACGTCATATCGTAAGCTCCTAAATTCTAAGTCACGTACAGGTATTCTGCGATCGCGGGACCGCAGGGTATGGTTTTCGTGATCTTGCGATCACGGCTTTCTCCGTCACCGTTGCCGGTGGCGGACATCGGTTGGCCCCCGATCTTCCGGGCAGAGCGGAAGATCAGCGAGACGCCGTCGTCATAGACGAGGCGCCAGTTCGCGGATTCCTTCACGGCGCCGGCCAGCGGCGCGCTCGGGGGCAGCAGGATGGTGTCGATGCCGAAACGGCCGAGGGTTTTCTCCCAGTCGTAACGCACGTACATCACATCCAGATAATCCTTTCCAAAAGCCGGGCCATAGAAATCGCTACGCCCGTCGGTGAAAACCTTGGTGTGGGGGTAAAGGCGGTAAATAAGGTAGTCGCCCCACTGATCGGCGGAGAAGATACGCGCGGCCGGATCGCCGCGCAGCATGTCGATAGCCCCGGCGGGAAACGACTTGGGATCGAATTCGGCGCGAAAGGCCTTGGGCGGGTTGGGCGCGTAGAGCAGCGCGGCGAAGAGCAACACGCTCATGGCGCTGGCCAGGTGCCAGCGTGGGATGGAGTCGGTTTCGGTGGTTTCGGAGGCGACGCTGGAAAACTTCGCGGCGGCGGAACGCACCCACGCGGCCAGGTTCCAGGCCGGCATGGCGGCAAGCCACTCTTCGATGGCGGAGGCCATCACGGGGGCCGCGACGATGGCGAAGAGGGGAATATTGCGAGCCGCCAGCAGCGCCGCGTGGCTCCACATCAGGATTAATACCAGCTCGACGTACCGGCCCTTGGAAGCGTGCCAGGCGGCTGCCATGGCGCCGATCACCAGCATGACTTCGAAAAAGATCGCCATGGGGTGATGGAAGCTGATGGAGAAGAACTCCACGATGTGCTGCGACTGGTAGGGGTCGGTGATGTATGTGAAGACGTGCTGGTGCAAGCGCCAGCCGTAGGGATTCGCCAGACTGGCGACCAGGCAGGCGAACGCGCTCAAGAAGTAGCGCCGCGCCCGAACCCACGCCGGCCGGCGCTCTTCCGGGTTGGCGGTGAGGGCGAGTTTCAGGAGGTCGGCCACGCCGTAGGCGGCGATCATCAACGCGCCGACGAAGAAGCCGCCGTGGAGGTTGGTCCACAGGATGGTGACCACGGGAAGGATCGCCAGGTAGGGAATCGGACCGAGCCGCGTCTTGCCGCCGCGGACGCGTTCGAGCACGCCGTAAAACACCACCAGGAGGAAGACGGTGAACAGGTGCGGACGCGTCAGCCAGTGAATGGAGGATGTGGCGGCGGCAATCATGGTCACCAGGACGGCGATAATGGCGTTGGATTTTCGTCTGACGAGCCGGAAAAGCAGAACGAAAGTCAGGCAGATCAGCATCAACGCAAAGAAGGCGATGGTGCGGAGCCCGCCATGGGCGTGCAACCAGGCAAACAGAACGTCGGACAGCCATTCCCAGGCGTACCAGACGCTATTGGGCTTGGTAAAGGAAAAGATGTCGTGGAATGGAACGCGGTGATGCGCCAGAATCCACTCACCGGTGCGGATATGCCAGCCCGTGTCGCAGTCGCCCAAGAGAGTCTGGATGCCGTCCATCCGCCCGAACACGAATGCGATAGGCATGAGGAAGGCCATATCCGTGAGGGATGGAAGCAATCTGACCGCGAACTTTGGGCGTGGTGCGTCCATAATCGCTCAAGCCATCCAGGAATTGGCCTCCGGCATCATGACTTCAACAGCCCGTATGCGGTCGTGAAACGCGCGAAAATCCATGTAATTGACATTCAGGGCAATCCGCGGATAATCGCGTCCGCTATCGGTAATGCGAGCGACCACACCCTGACAATGAATGCATTTTTGTCCGAATCCGTGATTAGCCGGAAGCTCCACTTCCACGGTGATAATCTGCCCGATGGCCGGCAACGGAATAGGGACGCCGTCGCCGCGCCAGGCGACCAGCAACCCGCTCCGGCTGATGTTCTCCGTGAACATCGCGCTGCGCATCCACAGTGCCGGGGAGGTCACATGGCAGCGAAGCTCGATGTCGATGCGCGGGCTCTCACGCCGGTTTATATTCTTCATTTGGTTACTTCTGTGACACTCGCGAATGTAGCGCCCAAAGCGCACCCGAACAATATGGTAAATGGGCTATAGCGTTCTGTTGCCCAAGGATAGCAACCAGTCCTGTAACGTTTGGGAGGGCAGAAAGCCGGTTCGGGCAGGCGCGGGGGCATGGATCGGAAATTCCTGATGGTGAGCGACGTATGCCGGCAGGGTTATTAGCCGTCTATTAACGGGGCAGTAGTCTAGAATCAGGAGGCTATCGGAGAGCGCTAGGTTCTGCTATAATATTATGATAGTAAAGCACTTAGCATGCAGTCAAACTACCGGAGAGTAAGGCATATTCAAGGAACGTTAACGGATTTTTGCCGAGTTCACGATAATTTGTCATTGACAACGGAAGTAAACAGTCGGAGAATGCAAGTGTAACAGCGGTACCGCATTTCCTAATCGAAACCCCTTAGGGATTGCGTTTGAAGGGTGTAGCTCTGTAGATCGGCTGTGCCGAAACCGAGGTAGAGAAAATGACGCGAATTCTCCTTTATAGCGACGAACCCATTCTGGCAAAGGGTCTCGAATCGGTACTGCGGCAGGTGGAGGGATTCGATCTACTGCCGACCTGCACGACGGTTGCCTGCCTGATGGAACAGGTGTCCTACGGGGCTCCGGATCTGGTGCTGATGGATCTGACGCCGGAGATCACCTTCGCGGTCCTGAGCGACATGAAGCACGCCATGACGAGTTCGAAGATCGTCCTTTGGGTGAACTCAATCTCCACGGAACTGGCGTTTCAGGCGATGGGACTGGGGGTCCGCGGAATTCTGCGGAAGACGCTGCCAACGGACCTGCAAGTCAAGTGTTTACAAAAGGTTCAGGCCGGTGAGTTGTGGTTCGAGAAGGCCCTGACGGACAGCTTCCTGTGTGCCCGCCGGGTGGCCCTGACGCAGCGCGAGGGGCAGCTCGTCAGCCTTTTGTCGCAAGGGCTGAAGAACAAGGAAATCGCTACCACGCTGATGATCTCGGAGGGCACCGTAAAGGTATACCTATCCCGCCTGTTCCAGAAAGTCGGCGTCAAGGACCGCTTCGAGCTGGCACTGTTCGGCCTGAAGAACCTGACGACCGGCCAACTCCCGGTGGGCGAGAAGGGCCAGCGTCCCGGCGCCAGCGCGATGCCCGGACTGCGGAGCCTGGTTTTGGAACGGCCAGTGGAGCGCGCCGAGCAAGCCAACCGCTTCGCCACGCCGCTGCGGCCCACCGCTTCGCGGTTCTGATCGCTCCGCGGCACGGCCGCTTCTAAGGGCGCAATTCAAAACGGCAAAACATGAATAGACATAGATGAGAATTTGTTCATCTGTGTTCGTCCGTGCCTCAAGATGGCTTTCGAGGAGTTCGTCAGCGGGCGGTGACTTGCACTCGCCCACATTCCTCGTTACCGCGGACCTGGGTCTGTTCCTCGCAAATCGCGTCGCACTGCGGGAAAGGCCGACCCTCTCCGCGGGCAAGCTCACTAGCGACCTGCCAAGGAACTTCGAGGGCGAGCGCGAGCTGACCGCCAACGACCTGCGCGAGCACACCTACGCCATTAGCCTGGCCAAAGCCCAGCGGGCTGAGATGCGGAAACCTCCGTGCCGCCGGACTCCGCCCACCGCGCCGGAAACCGGCCAGGCGGAGGTACCAGGCCGGGGCGAAACCGCCCCCGGGTTTTCGCAGACCCACGCCAGGACGAGGGACCACGTTCGTGAGGGTTACGGACCCGGAACCGGTCGCGGAATGGCGGAGCGGTTGGCGGCGAGCGGCGCGCCAGTGGGCCGACGGCCCTCCAGTGGGGAGAGGTGCGCGGCGGGGCGGGCGGCGTGGAACCCGGGGACGCATTCCCAAGGGTGTTGCCCCGGCCGAAAGCGGCCCGATCCGGCTACTGGATGCGGACCAGGTGGTAGTTTTTCTTCCCCGCCCGCAGGAGGATAGCCCCCGGCCACTTGAGATCTTCGGGTGAGACGGTCTTCCGCGGCTGGTTCTGCCGTTGGTTGTTGAGGTAGACCCCACCGGCTTCGATGAGCTTGCGGGCCTCCCCCTTACTGGCCGCCAGGCGGGTACGCACCAGGAGATCGACCAGGGGAATGGAGGCTCGCAGGTCCGCAGCGGTCATGTTGGTGACGGGGACCTCGCCTGCCAGCATGGCCACGGTTTCCGGCCGGGGGACCTCGATGGAGGAGGAGAAGAGAATTCGGCTGGCGGCTTCCACGGCGCGGACGGTTTCGGCGCCGTGAATCAATGCGGTACACTCGGCGGAGAGAACGCGCTGGGCTTCGCGTTGCCCGGGCCGCCGGGCAACCTCGACTTGCAGCGCGGCGATCGGTTCCGCCTCCAGGAAGGTAAAGAGCCTCAGGCAGGTCACGACGTCGGCATCGGCGGTCTGCAACCAGTATTGGTACAGTTGGTAGGGGCTGGTGCGCCGCGCATCCAGCCAGACGGCGCCTTCCTCGGTCTTGCCGAATTTCTTACCGGAAGAAGTGGTAAGCAGCGGAAAGGTGATGCCCTCGGCGCGAGTTCCCAAAATGCGGCGGATCAGTTCCTTGCCGGCCACGATATTGCCCCACTGATCGCTGCCGCCCATCTGGATGGTGCAATCCTGGCGTTGGCAGAGGTACAGGAAATCGTAGGCCTGCAGCAGCATGTAGCTGAACTCGGTGAAGGAGATGCCCTGATCGCGCTCCTCCAGCCGGGTACGCACCGAGTCGCGCTTGATCATTTCATTGACGGAGAAGTGTTTGCCGATATCGCGCAGGAAGTCGACGAGGTTGAGCCGGGTCAGCCAGTCGACGTTGTTGAGCATGAGCGCGCGGTCGTCGGACGAGAGGTCAAAGAAGCGGCTCAACTGGACGCGGATGGCGGCGGCATTCTCTTCGGATTTTTCCTTGGTCAGCAAAACTCTTTCGCTGGCCTTGCCGCTGGGGTCGCCGATGAGGCCGGTCCCGCCGCCTACCAGCACCAGGGGACGGTGCCCGCGGCGTTGGGCGTGGGCCAGGGCCATGACGGGGATGAGGCTGCCGAGGTGGAGGCTATCGGCGGTGGGGTCGAAGCCCACGTACATGGTGCGGCGCCCGGCGGCCAGGAAGGCATCCAGGGTATCGCTGGTCACGGCTTCCAGGAAGCCGCGCCAGCGAAGCTCATCGAGGAAGGCGGAGGCGCCACCGCTTACCGGTTGATCTTGGGGCATGGGATTTCCCATTTTCCCACAGCCGGGGGGGCGGGGTGGGGCGCCGGCCACCGTGCATAGCCGGTTTGGGGAAAACCGGGGGACAGACAGCGAATTTCCGGCAAACTGCGCCGGAAATTCATGTCTGTCCCCGAGGGGCTACTGAATCGGCAACTGGACCGCGTTGCTGACGGCTCCATTGATGGTCACGGTCAATGGAGCGTTGGTCGCGGACGGCAGACCGGCGGGCACGACGAACTGCAACACGTCGACTCCGACGGCTCCAGGCCAGGCGTAGGCACTCGATAGGGCGCTCGAAACGCCGCCGACCTGGACCGTGACCGGGTCGGTGAGGAAGTAGACGGGCAACGCGGGCACGGCGAATCCTTCGGGGCGGGCGGGAACGGTCTGGCCGAAGCCGGTGCCGAAGAGGGTGAGCGTTTCCCCGGCCTGCGCGGGCGCGGCGGAGGTTACGAGAGAGCCATCGGGGTGAGTGACCAGGCCGAACGTCACTCCGTCGGCGACCGACGACAGGAAGATACCGGGCGCATCGGCAGCCACCTGAAATACCTGCTCGACGTCCGGCTGCCCTGGCGCACTGACGGTCAGCGTCTGGGCACCGGGCGGCAGGCCGGGCGGCAACTGGAAGTTGATCTGAGCGGGCGAGACGAAAAAGAGGGGCAACATCTGCGCGCCTATGCGGGCGGTGACGCCACCCAAAGTCTGGGCCATTGGCGACGAATTTCCCACGGCGGTGGCGGAGGCCAGATTAACGCCGAAAACCGAGGCCACCGAACCTGGTGCGAGCACGGCCTGCGGGGTAACGCCGGCGCCGTTGACGATCCCGGAAGGCAGGATGTAGGGCACCGGAACCAGCATCGCCGTAATGGTCCGCGGAGCGGACATGGTAATCGACCCGGCGGCGGTTGGACCCGTCAGATCGCCGTTCCAGGAGCCGAACCTGAAACCCGGCAGAACCGACGCCGAGACGTTTACGGTGGTTTGCGAATCGTAAAAACCGTCGAGGGACGACGGCTGTAAGGTGAAGTTGGCGCCGACCGAGGGATTGGCGCTGGCGGTCAGGGAGTTCATCAAATGATAGGCCGGGGCCGCGGTGACGGGGGCTGTGCCGAGCGTTACCAGGAGGTCGCCGTTGGCGGCGGTGCCGGTAGCGGTAGCGCCGTTGACGGACCACGAAAGGAAGTCCTGGCGCGATCCCGGCGAGACGGGCATGGATGCCGGCGCGCCCAAATCCACCTGCGCGCCCACCGACTGGTAGACGTTGCAGGGCAAGGCGCAGGACGAACCGTTGACGGTCACAGCCAAGCCGCTGACGGTGGCTGTCACAGTAAGTTGGGCCACCTGGGTGTAGGACGCGGTCAAGCGCAGGCCGTTGGCCGCCATGGCGGAGGTCACGGTCACGGTCTGAGTTGCGGGGCCGCCATTCGACCATTTGCTGAAATTCCAGATGCGGCCCTGGGCGTCGGTCTGCTGGGCGGGGGCCGAGACGGTGTGGATTTCTCCAACACCCCAAGTGAAATCGTAGGTGGGCCAGTTGGTCCGGCCGTCTATGCTCAGACTGAGCCCGGGCGGATCGGTGAAGAAACCGCTCAGTGCGGCGGGCACGAAGGTAGCGGTCAAGGTATCGGGGTTCACGACGGCGGCAACGGTGTAGGCGTGGGTGGAAGTGCCGCCATCGCTCCAGGAAGAGAACGCCCACCACTGACCCTGGAGATCCACTTGCGGCGAAATCACGCCCAAGGTATGGGTACTGCCCACGCCCCATTGCACGGATGCAGGGGTGGTGATCGGGGTTCGATCCTGAAGAACCTGAAGGGTGCTGGGTACCGAGGCCAGGTTTATGGTGCGAGCCATCTGGAACAGCGGATAGAAGGTCATCGGCTGAGTGGCGGTAATGGTTTGCTGAAAGCCGAGTATGACGGTGCCGGAGTTGGTAGACCCCCAGCCGGCGAACACGTAGCCGCTGTTGGGGAACGCCTGCAGGATCACTTGGGTGCCGGCCGCGACATAGATGCCGCCATTCTGGGTAAAGGGAGATCCGTTCATGAAAACCGTACCCGGCGAAGCACAGTTTCCGCTGGGGCAACTGAAGAAATTGACGTTCACCGCGTATGCCGTGGTGTACATGGCCTGGTAAGAGGAGATGGAGGGGTCGGCGGTGACGGTCACCTGGGTGCCTCCGAGGAGTGTTCCGCCCGCCCATTGCCAGTCAGCGAAGGTGTACTGGATATCGCCCATCAGGGAGCCTTGCATGGGCAGCGCATAAAGGAGGTGCTTGCTTCCAGCGGGCCAGAGCGCGCCGGTGGTTTGGGTGAAGAACTGGCCATCGATGCTGAACGACAGGCCAGCCGGGTTGGTGGACACCTGAGTGATCGAGCTCTTCTGAGCTATGCCGAGGGGGGCCAGCGGCGCAAGAATCGCGACCGCCAGGAATAGGACAAGAGATTTCGAAACGAGTTGCTTCATGACCGCCCGATCCCGGCCGCCGTGATATTGGCGCTTGAAGGCGCATTGGCCGAAAAGCCGGTACGGTCGCAGTATATTCGTAAACCCGCAGAAATACACGGCTAACTTTGGTAATGCGCCTTCTACTAGCCATTTCGATCATTGATTCCAGCGTTTCGAAGTTCTGTAATCGGAACGTCGAAGAATGCCTATGCGCCGTACAGGGTTCCTTATTCCGATTGCGATCGCTGCATTGACTGCGAGCGTCGCGGCTTCCGCCACCGCCGGTTTCGGGACAGTCGTTCCGATCGGCGGCACGGCTTCCGACATCTGTCTGGACGAGGGGCGCGGTGTGCTTTACATCGCGAACCTCGGCGGCAACACCATCCAGGTGATGTCAACAGCCAACAACACGATCCAAACCTCGATCAATGTGGCTCCGAACCCGATATCCATGTCGCTGTCACCGGACGGGCAGTACCTTCTGGTGGCGCACTATGGGAATTGGACGGCCACGGATCCGAACAAGAACCTGATCACGCTGATTCACCTGGCGGACCACACCAGCGTGACGTACAACACGTACGATCCTCCCCTGGGAGTGGCCTTCGTGAACACGAACCAGGCACTGATAGTGACCACCACGTCGTTCCTGCGCTTCGATCCGGTTTCCGGCCAGATATCGGTGATCGCCACACTGGCGAGCCTGTCGACGGCTTTGCCAGTGACCCTGGCGACCTTTCCGGGACAGATTTCGGAAACGGCGCTGACGGTGTCCGCCGACGGCTCGACGGTGTGGGGCGTGGGTGGCGCGGGCACGGGCACGCAGGTGATCTATCAGTATTTCGCGCGCACCAACTCGATGTCGGCGGTGGGCGACGTCTCTTCGCCCCCATTGCTGCCGAGGGTGAGCGTATCCTCGGACGGTTCGGCCGCCATTGTCGGATGGGCCTTATTCTCCATCAGAGGCTACCTTTCCGGCCGGTATCCGGACGTGCTCAGTTCGACCAATATCACGGGCCACGTAATCGATTCAAAGAACGCCCTCGTCTATGGTCAATTTCCCGACGCATCCCAGCCAACCGGGCCGCCGATAGCTTCGGCGACGCCCAACATTCTGCCGGCGATGCTCATTATGGATTTAGACAATCTCACGGTGCGCGACCGCATCACGATTCCGGAGAACATGGTGGGGCGGGCGATTCTGAACTCGACGGCGAAGACCATATACGCGATCTCGGACAGCGGCGTGATGGTACTGCCGGTCGGGAACCTGAACCAGTATCATCGTCTCGCGTCCTCGGCGGAGGACGTCCTTATTCAGACGAACTTCTGCAACAGCGGCAGCACCACGCAGACCCTGACGATTACGGATCCGGGCGGCGGGAACACCGATTTCGTGCTGACCGCCAGCCAGGCCGGCGTGACCATTTCGCCATCGGCGGGAGTGACTCCGGCGAAGGTGCAGATCAGCATCGATTCGAGGACATTCGCCGCCACCGGCGGCACCACCGTGGTCGCACTGACGCTCAGTTCCACGACGGCGGTCAATCAGCCGAACCCGGTGCGTCTCCTGGTCAGCAATCCCGATTCGAACCAGCGCGGCACCATCGTGGACGTTCCGGGCACGCTTACGGATATTCTGCCCGACGCGGCCCGCAGCCGGTTCTATATTCTCCGTCAGGACAAGAACCAGGTCCTGGTGTTCGACGCGAACACGACGCAGCTTCTCGCCACGCTGCGCACCGCCACGACTCCCTCGATGATGGGGTTCACCATCGACCAGAAGTTTTTGCTGGTGGGGAACAACGACTCGCAACTGGTGAACATGTACGACCTGGACGCCTTGAAGCCGGCGGCGTTCCCGATCGTTCTGCCGGCCGGCCACTATGGCCGATCGATCGCGGCTTCCAATAAGCAATTGATGGTGCTGGCCCGCAACGAGGCCGACGGCACCGGAGTCATCGACACCGTCACGCTGGCCAATTACTCCGCCAGCATCTTGCCGACCCTGGGCGACTGGGGGAACAAGCTAACGCCGACCGCGGTTCTGAGCCCGTCGCCCAATGGCGCCACGATCATGGTGGCGGGGCCGGACGGCAACGTGCTGCTGTACGACGCCCAATCGGACAACTTCACGGTTTCGCGCAAGGACATGGTGGCACTGTCGGGCGCGTTCGCATCGTCGGCCTACAACACGTACGTGATCGGCGGCACGGTATTCAACGCATCGCTGGTGCCGCAATCGACGCTCAGCGTGCCGACGGGAGCGAAGGCTTCCGGTTTCTACTTCACGGGCACGGGAGGCTACCTGGTGACCGCGGGGACGTCCTCGGGCCCGGGAATAATCCAGAACCTGCCCAGCCTGCAGAGCGGCTCCGTGGCGCCGATTTCCATTATCGAGGCCCCGCTGCTGCCCAACGCGTCCGGCGCCGTGACCAGCACTTCGACATCGGGCACGGTATCCACCGGGGGAAGCGGCAGCGGCAGCACCAGCGTCTATACTCAGTACAGCTTTACACGGACGATCGCGCCGCTGACATCGAGCGGCACGATTATCGTTCTGACGACTTCCGGCTTCACGGTGCTTTCGGCGAACTACGCCGCCGCCACCGCGCCGCCGCAGATTACGAGCGTGGTCAACGCCGCCAACGGACAACTGCCGGTAGCCCCCGGCGGTCTGATCAGCGTGTACGGCCAGCAGATGAGCCCGGTCAACATGGCGACCTCGCAGATTCCGCTGCCCACCGCGCTGGCCCAGAGCTGCCTGGTGGTGAACGGCGCGCCGATACCTCTGCTGTTCGTATCGGCGACACAGGTCAACGCGCAACTGCCATTCAATGTGATCGGCAACTGCACGATGGCGGTTCACACGCCCGCGGGCATCAGCAACAACTTCATGTTCACCGTCTTGCCGGCGGCGCCGGCGGTTTTTCAGGCCGGTGTCGTGGATGGTGTGGCGACAGCGACGATCGTGCGCGCGGACAACGGCCAACTGGTCACGCCCACCAATCCG
>Ga0182027_10003975_pt1 | contig 23131 bp, 13 predicted proteins | sample 712E1DmetaG_FD_121300 | JGI IMG/M metagenome (GOLD analysis project Ga0182027, IMG submission 121300) | Permafrost microbial communities from Stordalen Mire, Sweden - 712E1D metaG (Illumina Assembly) | ecosystem: Environmental > Terrestrial > Soil > Wetlands > Permafrost | place: Sweden... | reverse complement strand
CCGCTTTGAAGCCGGTCTTCCATATCTTTCCCGCGTCGTCCGTAACTCCGCCACCGATGTTGAGGACGATTTCGCGCAGCGGCGTACCGAAGGGAACTTCGACCAGGCCCGTGTTGGCTACATGCCCGGTGAGAGCGAAGGTCTTGGTGCCTGGAGAGTCTTTGGTACCGATGCTGCGGAAGATCTCAGGACCTACGTTGAGAATGCGCGAAACGTGGGCCAGCGTCTCAACATTGTTGATGATCGTCGGCTTGCCCCACAGGCCGCTTTGTGCAGGGAACGGCGGTTTGGGTGTTGGCATGCCGCGGCGGCCCTCAATCGATGCGATCATGGCTGTTTCTTCGCCGCACACGAATGCCCCTGCGCCTTCCATCACATCGCACTTCATTGAAAGGCCTGTGCCGAAGACATCATTTCCCAGAATGCCCTCACGCTCCGCATCCTTGACGGCACGACGCATCCGCTCGACGGCCAGCGGATACTCAGCTCGCACGTAGACCAGCGTTTCGTTGGCGCCAATCGCACGGGCCGCGATCAAAAGGCCTTCAATCACACTGTGCGGGTTGCCCTCCATCACGGAGCGATTCATGAAAGCGCCGGGGTCACCCTCGTCGCCGTTGCAGATGACGTATTTCTTGGCCGAATTCTGTACCCTGGCTGCGTCCCATTTCCGCCCGGTTGGAAAGCCGCCGCCTCCACGGCCACGCAAGCCGGAATCCAAAATCAGCTTGCAGATCTCCTGGGGCGACATTTCGACGAAAGCCTTCCTCGCCGCCTGATAGCCGCCGTGAAGGATGTATTCGTGAATATCCTCAGGATCGAGGTATCCGCATTCCTTCAGCACCAGGCGATTCTGGCGCGAGTAGAAAGGGTTGTCCTCGATTCCGCGGCAACTCTTGCGCGTCGATGGGTCCTTATATAGGAGCCGCTCCACCGCCTGACCCGCGACAAGGGTCTGGTGCACAATCTCCGCCACGTCTTCGCTGCGGACTTTTGTGTAGAGAATTCCGTCCGGCAACACTGAGACGAGCGGTCCCATCTGGCAGAATCCCTGGCATCCACTTTTGGACAGCCGCACCTCGTCGCTGGCGGCTTCGGGACGCAGTTCAAGAAGCACATGCAGTCCAGTGTCTGCCATCTCGCGCTTGAACTGCTCAAAGACTTTCATGGCGCCGTTGGCCATGCACCCGGTTCCGGCACAGATGATCACCCGGCGCACCTGGGTAAGCATGGAGCTTCCATTTCCATTCGGAGATACGAGCGTGAGAGGTTCCGCGTTAGTCATTGCACTCCTCTGCCAAGGGCTGCTCAGCGGGAACCGCTGGAGCGGTTTGAAGCGACGCCTCCTGTGCCTGGATGTCATCCACCAGAGCCACAGCGCGCTCCGGAGTGATCTGTCCATGCACTTGCTCATCAATGACAATCACCGGGGCCAATCCGCACGCGCCCAGGCAGGCAACTGTCTCCACGGTGAACATCATGTCGGCAGTGGTCTTGCTCTTTTCAGTGGTACCGAGCTTCTGGCGAAGCGCGTTCAGGACGGGAAGCGACTGCTTGACGTGGCACGCCGTTCCGTCACAGATCCGGATGACGTGTTTTCCCTTTGGTTCGAGGGCAAAGTGCGCGTAAAACGTAGCTACCCCAAATACGCGCGCCGGAGGAACATCCAGCGAGGTCGCCACATAGGTGAGCACTTCTTCCGGCAGGTATTGATATTCGTGTTGAATCGCTTGCAGGATCGGAATCAACCCCGCGGGACGGCGTGCGAACCGGTTGAGGATGCCGCACACCTTCTCGAACTTCCCCGCGCGATCGACAACAATAGGCGCCGATGCCATCTAAACAGCCTCCTTTTCTTGAATTGGCACATTGAATCGTCTTGCCAACTTCCAGGAAAGCGAGGCCAGCGTAGAGTAAAGGTCTTCGTTGTGCACAATGATGTTTTCGGGAACTCTGAGCTTTACCGGTGCAAAATTCCAGATGGCCTGGATGCCACCCTTCACCATTTCGTCCGCCACTGCCTGCGCCGCTTCAGCAGGAGTGGTGATGATTCCCAGATGGACGCTCATCCGCTGGGCTAGATCGCTAAGCTGATCGAGGGACAATACCGCTTTCTCGTGGATCCACAGGCCGATTTTTTCAGGGTCGGTGTCGAAGGCAGCTACAATCCGCAGGCCGAACTTCGAGAACCGTTCGTGGCCGAGGAGAGCAGTGCCCAGATTCCCCGCCCCTACGAGGAACGCCTCGTTGATGTTGTTCCAACCGAGAAATGTTTCGATGGACCGGATGAGTTCCGGGACAGAGTATCCGGTCTTGGGCTTGCCAATGATCCCCGTGTACTGCAAATCCTTGCGGACTTGAACCGGGATGTAGCCCAAGTCCCCGCCGATCTGGCTGCATGAAATCCGGGTGATCCCTCTGGCTTCAAGATCAACCAGATAATGGTGGTACTGGGGGAGACGAGCCAGGCTAGGTTGTGGAATGGACGGAGGGTTTGGCAATTTTGGTCCGGCCAGATTCGATAAATTTATATCGATAACCATATAGCGAGTCTAATGCGAGGGAGATTTGGCAACAGTGACAGCGGTCACGAAGCCCGCATACCGGCAACTCACGCGCTGGGGATCTGTCGCCTTTAGATGGATGGATGTTATTAAGTTTAATCATTCTAAATACTTAAATGCAGTCGTAAGTATTTCTTCGCCTAGGTTCACGAGGGCGTCTTTCCAGCCCATCCAACGGACAGGTCAGTTTATGAGCCGCTTGGCTGCGGATAGAAAGAGCGCAGGTTGAATGCCGTTATCATCTCGTGCCGGACAAATGTAGCAGGCGGCACCGGTCGGCCCGCGACCATATCAAGCACGAGCGGAATGACGCCCTCTCCATAGCGTTCGGGGAAGTAACCCACGGAGCCAATCAGGCGCGAGTTTGGGTTGGCCAATTCGGCGTGAACCTCGGAGGAGGCGTTGTGACCCACGATGGCGCAGTGTTCTTCACGACCGGCATCACGGAATGCTTGCAGCGCGCCGAGGGCGCATGGATCGTTGATCGCCGCCACGAGAATTCTCTCGGATCGACTACGCCGCAAATGTTCCCGTGTAAGTTCCAGCGAGTTTTCGTAGTGGCCACTGGTACGCAGGGATTTGATGTGCCGCCCTGAAAGCCATACCAAGCGCTCGATGACACCAAGTAGACTGCCGAGGATGCGAGAGTTTGGGACCTGACCGGCCTTTGGCAGCTCGAGCAGCAGCAATTCATCGACGTTGCCCTGCCATTTTGACTCTGCCCAGCGCGCGAGGTGGCGCCCGGCGATCAGGCCGGCCTGGCTGTTGTTTGCTCCGTAGAAGACCGTTTGTGGATGGGGGATTTCGAGCGCAATGACGGGTATCGACGCGGTGCGGAAACGAGCAGAAATCTGACTGGCGATTCGTGCCTCAGTTTGCGACTCGATCACAAGGTCCATTCGCTCGCGGATAAAGATATCTGCGTTGTGGAGCGCGACATTGGGACGGTCCTGATTGTCAAGCACAACAAGATCAATGTCGGAGGCTGCGGCGCTTCGTTGGAGACTCTTGTTGACTGCCCGGCAGAAGGCGAATTCAGCACTTTGCATTGCATAGCCGACTCGATGCCGTTTTTTACCCAGTGGACGGATACCTAATTTGTATTTGTTCTCTCCGACGCGGGCGATCATGTCGCAGGCCACGAGAGTATTGAGAATGCGAAAAGCGGTGGTCTTGTGCAGGCCAGCGCGTGCCACCACATCGGCAAGCCGGAGGCACTCGGACTCATCGTGGAAGACATTCAGGATCTGGCAGGCGCGAAAGAGAGACTTCATGATATGTGTTCCATTTTACGAAACATATTTGCCATTTCTGAGAGATATTGGGAATTTCCATGGTTTCATATTTATGAAAAATAAATGGTTAGTGGTAAAAGCATTCTAATTAATGGAACATTTCTGACTATGTGAGGTTCCTGATTGCTACTTGTTCGGGTCAGGCGGTACCGTCCGCAGTAACTTTTCAACGGGTACCGGCGACGCACCTGACCCAGCAACCGGGTCGGAACTCGTTGATTTGTGTGTTTTGCTCGAGCCTCAGGGCTTAGGAGACGAAATGGAACGAAGAACATTCCTGCAGACATTGGCTTCTGGTGCGGCAGCTACCTGGTTGAGTGACAAGGCGCAGATTGCGCAAGCTGCTACGCGATGGTTCCCGATGCAGATGACTCCGACGCTTGCCGAGGTGAAGAGCGGATTCCTGAATCCTCCGCCCGCGGCCCAGCCGTGGGTTTACTGGTTTGTCTCCGACGGAAACATCACGAAGGAGGGCATCACCGCCGACCTGGAGGCAATGCACCGGGTGGGCATTCGCGGTGTGCTCTACATGGAAGTGGACCAGAATTGCCCGCCGGGACCGGTACGGTTTATGAGTCCCGAATGGCGAGAGATGATCAAGTTTGCGGTCACCGAGGCGACCCGCCTGGGCATGACCATCGACATGAATGACTGCGCGGGCTGGTGCGCCAGTGCAGGCCCCTGGATTACGCCCGAGCTATCGATGCAAATGGTTGTATGGACGGAGACCCATGTGAAGGGAGGCGCGCGCTTGTCGGCACCGCTTCCCCAGCCGCTTACCAACCTGGACTACTATCACGACATTGCCGTATTGGCTTTTCCCACGCCCGCCGCAGCCAGGGCTCGCATGGCCGATTTTTCCCCGGAGATAACTTACGGCCTGGATCGTGCCAAGCTTGCTGATGATGCCAATTTGATGGATGGCTCGATCGCCGCTACGGTTCTCATCCCACTTCCGGCAAAAGGCTCGAGGCAATATCTGAACATCGACTTCCGGGAGCCCTTCACGGCTCAATCGCTGACGCTTGCCCCGCCCGCCGGCGGATTCTTTGCCGACAGCTTGACCGCGACACTCGAAGTTTCTGACGATGGCCACGAATACAGAGCGGTGAAGGAACTAAGTTTCCACTGGCCGAGTTCCTCCGTCAATTTCCCGAAGACGACCTCCAGGCACTTCCGCATCAGCGCTGCGGTCCCCGAGACTTTCTCGTTTGACCCCACCTCAGTTCCTAAGGGAGTTTCAATCGCCGAGGTCGAACTGCATCCTGACGTCCGTATCGAAGACATTCCGGGGAAGGCCCTCTATGTTCGGCAGGACGCCATGTCGGGCGAGGCAGCGATGACGCCGGAGATGGTCATTCCACGCGAGAACATCGTGGATATCAGTGGAAAGATGAATGCCCAAGGACATCTGGATTGGGAAGCTTCGGACGGCGATTGGACGGTACTTCGCCTCGGCTACACCACGACCGGCGTGGTAAACCATCCTGCGCCCAAGGAAGGACTGGGCCTGGATTGTGACAAACTCAGCAAGAAGGCGACCGAAGCCAATTTCGCAGGGATGATGGAAAAACTGATGGCCGACCAGGCCAGTGTCGGCGGTAAAGCGATGACCTTAACCCACATTGATAGTTGGGAGACGGGATCGCAGAACTGGACGCCTGGCTTTGAGCAGATGTTTCGTAGCTTGACCGGCTATGACATCCTGCCTTATCTGCCGGTGCTCACCGGCCGCGCGGTCGAGAGCCAAGAGGTCTCAGAGCGCTTTTTGTGGGACCTGAGACGCGTCATCGCCGACCTGCTGCTCGAGAACCATGCCCGGCACATGCGGAAGATCAGCAACCAGCATGGGCTTCAGCTGTCCATTGAGGCGTATGGCGGAGGGCCCCTTGACGAGCTGGCCTATGCGGGCGAGGCTGATCGCCCGATGAGCGAATTCTGGACTGGCGATACTCCGCAACTCTCGAACAAGGAAATGGCTTCTTCGGCCCATGTCTATGGCAGGCAGATATGCGGAGCCGAGGCATTTACCGCGGTTACGCCGAATGCCAAGTGGCAGAACCATCCGTTCCAACTGAAGGCGCTCGGCGATCACGCTTTTACCCTGGGAGTGAACCATTTCGTCTTCCACCGCTATTCCATGCAGCCATGGCTCAATCGCGCTCCAGGCATGACGATGGGCCCCTGGGGCATCAATATGGAGCGTACGAACACCTGGTGGGAGCAATCGCGAGGTTGGCTGACGTACCTTAGCCGCTGCCAATACGTTCTCCAGACCGGCCGCTTTGTGGCCGATGTCGCCTACCTGGGCACGGAGAACGCGCCGAGCTCGTTCCCTGATCGTGCAGATCTTAACCCGACTGTGCCGAATGGTTACGACTTCGACGCTGTCGCGCAGCAGGTGGTGCGCGACTCCATGACAGTCGAAGACGGACGGCTTGTTCTTCCCAGCGGGATGAGCTATCGCATCCTGGTTCTTCCCCAGAGCAAGACGATGACGCCTGCGCTTCTTGCAAAGATTCGGGATCTCGTCCGTGACGGAGCGACCGTGGTTGGCGCCCCACCTTCCTTATCTCCCAGCCTGATTGACTATCCAAAATGCGATCAACAGATAGCTCAACTGACCGCTGAACTTTGGGGTGAGTGTGACGGCATCAGCATTACGGAAAACTGCCTGGGCAAGGGACGAGTGATTTGGGGACGGCCCATCGGAGCTGTACTGAATGAGATGAATGTGCCGCCGGACTTTGATTGTCAGGGATGGCCCGACCAAAGCTCGGTCAAAGTGGGGGAGCAAATTCGCTACATTCATCGCCGTAACGAAGACGATGACTTTTACTTTGTGGCGAGCAACTGCCCAGAAGCCATGAAGTTCGTATGCACTTTCCGGGCCGGCGGAAAGCGACCCGAGCTATGGTGGCCTGATTCCGGCATGGTTGAGCAGGTGGCTACATACGAGGAGGCCGGGGCTGGCTCTTCGTCAACCGATTTGAAAAGCGCCCGGGTTCCGCTTCTGTTGGATCCGTTTGGATCAGTGTTTGTGGTCTTCCGCGGAAGCGCCAAGCCATCGACGAACCGGATTGTTTCAGTCCGGCGAAACAATATCGAGATCTCCGGAATTCCGGCGACGCCCGCAATGGAGACTGAGCCCGGGAATTTGTTTGACCGATTGAGCATTACGGAGAACAGTGACGCGAGCTATTCAGTTGAGGTCGCTGAACCGGGTAGTTACGAGATGAAGACTGCATCCGGGCGCACAGTTCAGATCACTGTTTCAACGCTGGCAAAGCCTACAGAAATCGAAGGCCCCTGGGATCTCCATTTCCCCAAGGGATCGAAAGCTCCGGAACAGGTGACGCTCGATCGCCTTATTTCATGGACCGAGCATGCGGACCCCGGCGTGAAGTATTTCTCGGGGACCGCGGCCTACCGTTGTCGTTTCAACGCGCCGGCGGCCGTTGATCAACGAAAGCTCTATCTTGACCTCGGCGCCGTACATGTGATCGCGGAAGTAAAGCTCAATGGGAAGGAACTTGGCATTCTCTGGAAGCCTCCATTCCGGGTGGACATCGCAGATGCGCTGCATTCTGGTGAAAACGAGTTGGAAGTCCGCGTCGTCAACCTGTGGCCGAACCGTCTCATCGGAGATGACTTACTTCCGCCGGACTGCAAGTGGAAACCCGGGTTCATGGACAGTGAAGTTATCAGTGAATGGCCGTCGTGGCTCGCGAACAACCAGCCGAGCCCTACGGGTCACGTAGCATTTGCAGCCTGGAGACTCTGGACCAAGAATGATCCTCTTCTTGTCTCCGGACTTCTGGGGCCGGTCCGCATCATCTCTGTCGCGGAGCTTATTGTGCGGTGACATTTGAGTTTCAGGGTTTCACAGTTGTAATACCCCGGTCCTGATCCAAATCTCCAAGACTAAGAGGGCGGGAAGTTGAGAACTTGGGAAGAGGTCAAGGAGAGGATGATTCGTAGACTTATCTGGCAAAAGACTTTGCGAGAAAGAGGAGATTGACATGGCTGGTTGAGTCTTGTCCGCTGCATCTAAGTGCGGTCAGTTTTTGATATTCAGGATGTTATGCGCAGCTTGCGGGCATCGGGCAACGACGGATGATTTGCCCTGCAAATACACTTCATTTACCGTGGTGTTTTTGCGACCAGCGCCTTAGCCATTTGCTTCTATTGTTGTGCATCAGACACTATTTAGAATAGACTGCTCACCACATCCCAAGTCTTAATCGGCGCGGTTGAAAGATGATGAAGAAGAGCAAACATCCGAGTCTCAGCGAAGTTGCCAAGAGAGCTGGTGTCGGTACCACTACGGTCTCTCGTGTGATCAATGGAGGTCATCGCGTCGATCCAAAGACATTAGCACGAGTGCTGGACGTGATTGAAACTCTGGGTTATATGCCCAGCCAGGCAGCACGCACCCTCAAGGGCGACCGTAGCGGGACCATCGGTCTAATCGTTCCGAGTATCGCGGACCCATTTTTTTCAAGCTGTGCAGAGGTTGTGCAGAGCATTGCACGCGCCAATGACTCACTATTGATTGTGGCCACCACACAGAACGATCCACATGCTGAGGTCGACGATCTGAACGTGTTGATCCGCCATCGGGTAGATGGCTTGATCATCGCACCCGCTAATTCGCAAAGCAAACAGTTAACTGACATTCTCCGCCGGGCTGCGGTTCCGGTTGTGGCTATTGACCGGCCGCTGATCCATTTGCCCATTCCTTCCGTTGTGGCCGATAACTTTAACGGAGCCTATTCCGCTACGAGACACCTCATCGATCACCACTATAAACGCATTGTTTGCCTAACCGGGGAGACGACGCTTTACTCGATTCGAGAGCGGATTCACGGGTACCGCAAGGCGGTCGAATCCGCCGGTCTCGCATGTATTCTCGACACTTCAATCAAAGACTATGAGTCAGCCAAATACGCTATCGAAAGCCTGTTCGCAAGAGCCGATCCGCCCGATGCAATCTTTACGCTCAAAAACAGCACGACGATATACGCTTTCGAAGCACTTGAGCAACTCAATATCCCTGTGCCGGATTGTGTTGCCTTATTAGGCTATGATGACTTTGAGCTTGCCGCTACAGTTCGCCCATCCATCACAGTAGTTCAACAACCTATAGAAGAAATTGGACGTATCGCCGCTGAGCTACTCTTTGAACAACTCCTCAGTGTGCATAGATTCAGTTGGCCTACCGGTTCAGCACGGCCTCAACAGGTCAAACTTGCGACACGTCTCATCCGGAGGCGTTCCTGCGGATGCCCGCAGGCTGAGGCCAAAGCGGAGCGTTCGCAGCAGGCGGGGCAGAGGGGCAGCGGCAGGGTGCTTCGCTCGATGCAAGAGCGTTGATGGGTGGACGAACGCAGACTGTTCCCCGCGGTCCATTCATCGGAGGCAGTCTGTCTGGAATGAGGTGGAAATCATCGAGTTAGACCTCCTCGCCAGGCGTAAAGTGACTATTCTGTGCATCCCCATGGGAACCGCAGATTCACCAATGAGCGGCAGCGCCTATCGTGAGGCGCTTCCTTTCTCGCGCTCTTGGTAGATTCCATAAAACATTTCTTTTCTTATTGATACAGAACCAATGAGCGCACTATGGCCCTATAGTCTGCGCCGCGGCACAGGCCTCTATTGACAATAGGAGCCGCTTTACCTAGACTTCCTTGGGATGTGGAATCGATACCATTGAAACATGTGCAATAGAGAAACTGAGCACATCCTTGCTTTGCTGTTGAGGACAACCCCGCTAAGCGCACGTTCATCATGGATGTGACGATTTGCCTTAGGGGAGAAAAAACGACGTTGTCAAAAGTGCCGAAAGGGAGGAATTTCCGAGGCCATGAAGTCAATTCTGAAATCAGTAATCATTCCGTTATTACTTATCCCGCTCATATTGAGCCTAACCCCCAGATTGTTTGCCCAAAGCGCAGATACCGGAGCCATATTCGGAACTGTCAGTGACAATATGAGTGCTGTGCTGCCGGAAGCCAAAGTAACTCTTACTGACGAGAGAACGAGCGTCGTGAGGTCTCACGAGACCAACGGTTCCGGATTCTACGACTTTGAAGCGCTTCCAAGCAGCGAATACACGGTCGTTATTCAGCGTGATGGCTTTAAGTCAGCAACGACCCTGCATGTTCTTGTGAATCCAGGCCAACGCCGGGACGTATCTACTCAAATGACGGTTGGAAGCATCAGTACATCCGTGACCGTCGAAGCCAATCCTCTAGAAGTCAAAACAGAAACATCTGATAACTCGGCAACGGTAGACTCACAGGAAATCTCAACCCTGCTCGTCAATGGCCGAAATTTCGAGTCGTTGGCAACCCTGGTTCCTGGTGTAAACAACACCAACGGAAGTAACCAGTATAGTGGTGGCGGGTTGAACTCATCGACATCATTGGCCATTGGCGGCGCCGGCATCGACAATACCACGTATGAGATCGATGGCGTCTACAACATGAATACGGGCAACTATAACAACATCAATGTCACGCCATCTATGGACGTGATATCTGAGTTCTCAGTGTTGAAGTCGAACTATAGCGCCCGCTATGGAACCGCATCTTCGAGCGTCGTCCTTGTGGATACAAAGGCGGGAACCAGTTCCTATCATGGAACAGCCTGGAATTACTTCCGCAACGATGCAATGGATGCGAGTAAATACTATAGCCAGGGCGAAAAGACAAAGCTGCGCCAGAACATCTACGGCTACAGCCTCGGAGGCCCACTCCAGATTCCTAAAATCTACAACTGGGATCGCAAGAAGCAGACATTCTTCTTCGCTTCCGACGAGTGGTGGTCCAAATCCCAAGGCGACTCAAGGACCACGAACGTAATCACAACTCTCATGCGCACCGGCGACCTGACTGGAAGCAGAGGCATGCCCGCAGTTACCACAACCAACCCTTTTGGCGCTCTTACTATGACGCCTACAGGACAACAGTTGTTGGCAGCGCAAGGCAAGACAAACTGCATTTCCTCTCTATATACCCTGAACCCTGACTGTCTCGACGCGGATGCTCTGGCGATTTTGAAGGCATATCAGCCTACTGAAAATGCATCTGATGCGAACTTCAACTACATCAATAACAAGCCGGATACCTCTTCGCAGATCGACCACGACTATCGCATCGACCACAACTTCAGCCCCAATGAGAGCTTGACCGGCCGGTTGATGTATGAACAGGTAGACGACTTTGCTCCGGCATCGACCTGGGGCGGTGGCCAGGTGCCTACGATCAATACATCGATCTTCACCAGCGGCCTGAATGCCATGGTGCGCCTAACCTCTTCACTGACACCGACAATCGTCAACTCTGTAAGCGCAGCCGAGACTTTCGACAAGCCGAGGCTCCACGCCAGCAACGCACCGTATCCGACCGACGTCAATATTGCTCTCTACTACCCAGATGCGAATACCACGCATCAGATACCGAACATCGGTGTCTCGAGTTATGACTCGATCGGCGTCGGCGCTCTACCAGTAAATGCCAGCGATGGTGAAGGCATCATCAACGACGACATTACGGTTGTTCGCGGAAAGCACACCCTGCAGGCGGGCGGCTTCTATGTCTTCGGAATCAAGAATCAGATTACGACCAACACGCCGTGGGGAAGTCTCACCTTCGACGGAAACTACACCGGAAGCGGAGCTGCTGACTTTCTGCTAGGGCTCCATCATGGCTTCAACCAGCCCGCAGAGAAGCCCCACTACTCGGCGCACTATCGCTCAACCGAGTTCTATGTCCAGGACGACTGGAAGGCAACCACCCGCCTGGTACTCAATGCGGGACTGCGGTTCTTCTACTACTCACCTGATTGGCTCACAGGTCCGGGGCATGACACATCCAACTTCGAATTCTCTGCCTTTAACCCAGCCCAGGCACCTGTGGTGCTGCCGGATGGCAGCTTCCAGACCGATGCAAGCGGCACACCAATTACCACGGCAGGAACCGCTGCAAATCTTCAGAATGGGTTGGTTTTCACCAGCACCCCTGGAGTGCCTCGCGGCTTCTACAATTCAAGCGCCGTGCATATGGCCCCCAGAGTTGGGTTTGCGTATGCTCTCACGGGTGACGGCCGTACCTCGATTCATGCCGGCTATGGGATAGGCTACACGCGCATCCCATTCCAGATCGTGAATGCCTTCGGTTCCAACCCCCCGGGCGTCACGAGCGTTAACTTCACCTCCGGCACCATTGAAACACCGGCCGCCGGCGCACTGTCGGTGAGCATACCCAGACCGCAAGGCCTGACTTTGGTGAATACCGATTTCCGGCCGTCACAATTCCAAAACTTCAGCTTGATTCTGGAGCGTGAAGTCGTGCGTGATGGCATCTTCCAGATTGGGTACGCCGGATCTCTGGGACGGTATCTCCACGAAGGTGTAGATTCCAACCAAGTGTTACCGACTTCCACACCGTACGCAAGCGACTGCCTAGCTCCCGGACAGTCGGCCTCTGCAACTTACGACTACGACCCATGCCTCAATAATGGCTCACTGTCACTTGGAACAATTTCGTCGGACTATCTCAGACCGTACAAGGGATGGGAAGGTCTTGGCAATGTGCTCTATACCGGTAACTCGAGCTACAACTCGCTACAGTCGCAATTCAAGTATCAGAAGAAGGTTGTACAAACAACACTCAACTACACCTATAGCAAGTCTATGGGTGACTCCACCAACAGTGGGCAGGACTTCCGGACCGAAGTCAGCTCAACGCAAAACAGCTACTGCATCAAGTGCGAACATGGCGTTCTTAACTTCGATCGTACGCATATGTTCACGGGAAATGTGATCTACGCGTTGCCTCTTTACAACCACGGAACAAACCGGATTTTGCAAGGTGCGATCGGTGGTTGGTCGGTTTCAGGGATTGCTATTGCGCAGAGCGGCTTTGCGCTGACTCCCACAATGGCGAACCCCAATTCCGGCTTGACGAGCAGACCGGACCAGGTCGGCGCAATCCATAAGAGCGGCGACCGCAATCATATTTTCAACGCGAACGCATTTGCGGTTCCCGGGTACGGGTTCTTCGGCACTGCATCCAATGGCTCTTTGCGTGGGCCGAAGGATGTGGCGTTCAATACTGCCATCTACAAGACCTATGCCTTTACGGACCGGGTTAACTTCCAGTTCAGGGCCGAGGCCTTCAACATCGCGAACCATCCAGACTTCCAGAATGCAAATACTGGTATTGGCTCCAACGAACCAAACCCCGGGTTGGTGAATTCTCCTGGGGACCAGCGTATTCTCGAAATGGTGGGAAGAATCACTTTCTGAGTCAGATTTTCAGGAAGGCAACTGCCCCAGGGTCTACGATCCTGGGGCAGTTGTGTTCCATCGGGAGTTAGTGCTTTTATGGACGTGATGCGGAGAGTTCCAGTTCAACGGTTTCCGGTAGGACTCTTGAAATTGCAACGAGCATGTCGTCGCGAGTTAGGTCGCGCTGTCGGCAAAACGATGCGCGGAATTCAATCTGAGCGAGCGTCGCTCGTTCTGCTGCTTGGCATGTTCGGGGCTTTCCTCGCGCCTCATTCTCTGAATGGTCAGATAGCTGTGTATTCACACGCAGCAGATGAGGCCCTTAGCAGACAGAATTACGATCTCGCGATTTCGGACTATAAAAAAGTTCTCAAAGCCTCGCCGTCCTTTGCGCCCGCATGGAACAATCTGGGAACCGCATGGTTTGCAAAGAACGAGTATGCAAAGGCGTCAGAGGCATTTCTACAGGCTGTACGCTACCAACCAAAGAATGACGACTACCAGTTCAACGCTGGAATTGCATTGATGCGATCTGACCAGTGCGATGCGGCGAAGCCGCATCTGGAACGATCCACAATTTCGGTGAAATACAAAGCTCGCGCCGAATATCTAGAGGGAGTCTGCGCTTTTGTGCACGAGCAGTGGCAAGTGGCGGAAAAAGAAATTGGGAATGCCGAAAGCAATGGCTTCCAAACTGGAGAAGTGTATTACATGCTTACCATCGCATCTCGCAAGGCAAACAATCCAGAAGGTGCGGAAAGAGCATACAAGCTGCTGTGCAAGAACTTTCCCGATTCACCGTTGAGACATGAACTGCTGGGTGAGGCGCTAGATCGTGCGGGCCAGGATGAAGCAGCTCAAAGTGAAATTGCTTCGGCGATTGCCAGCCGACCGAAGGAGCCGGGATTGCATCTGCAGCTTGGAGTTCTTGAATTAAAATGGCAGGATTTACCAGGGGCTAAGGCATCGTTTGAAAAGGAGCTGGCCATCGACACACACTCTTATATGGCCATGCGTTACCTGGGCGACATCGCCGAACGATCCGGTCAGCCTGATGCTGCGCTTGAGTGGTACCAACACGCGCTCAAGGAGAATCGAGAGTTCAGCGACGGACATTACGCACTTGGCCGTCTCTTGGCCGACCGAGGGCGGTACGTAGATGCCCTAAGAGAATTGGAGGCGAGTTTTCCAGCAATGGATCAGGACGTATCGGCTCATTATTGGATGGCGAGAGTACTTCAAAAACTCGGACGTAACCGAGAAGCCAACGACCAAATGGCTAAAGTGCGCGAGATTCATGATGCCGCACGCCTGCAAGATCTCCAAAAGCTGGGCCAGATTCAACCGTAGCATGCGCACATGTTCATCGTTTGGCGTATTTCGAAAGTGAAATGCCCCGACGATCTCTTCCGCGTGCTAACTGTGAATCAACCACGCATCGAGACGTTTTTTGTGCCATTGGAGCTCGGAGTGTTCTATGCTGTCGAGTTTGTATGATGGCTCGCGACTGAGGGCCGATTCGAGAATTCCGGCTTCGACGAGCAACTCCTTCTCACAGGCAATCAGGAACTCCACCGACTGCATGGTGAAATTCAAAAAAGGTAGAAGCTGCGCATGTAGTTGGCGAGCAGATTCGCTTTCTTCGGCGAGCAACTGCCAAATTCTCACCATCGCCGGCGCAACGGAGACGGTGGGCATTACGCCACACGTGCCGCGCGTGAAGTCCTCTGGCAGGTGCAGCCCCATGTAACCAACCAGCGAGCTCACGCCGTGCGCGCTGAGGGCAGAGATGGTGGGGCCCGAAGGGACAAGATCCACCTTAACGTGACTGATGTTGGGTAGCTGCGCGCAGAGCGTGGCGAAGACCTGTGCGTCGATCGCACGGCCGGTTTGGATTGGAGCGTACTGTACGATGACCGGAATGGAAACGGCTGAGGCCACGGAGTGGATATGGCGGACGATATCGGCGACGGGTGTGCCAAGAAAGAACGGAGGCATGAGCATGAGAGCGTCTGCGCCGTGCTCCTCTACTCGAATAGCTTCTGCTACGGCGAGCTGTGTGGCGTGCGGAATGATGGAGACAATGGCTGGACACCGCTTTGCGACGTGGCGGATGAGCAACTCGGTAAGATGATCGCGCTCACTGTCGGATAGCTTGTAATATTCGCTTGCGAGGCCAAACATGGCGACCGCGCTGACGCCTGAGGCGATCGAAGCATCGATTACTCGCGTAAATCCTTTGTCGTCAATTGCTCCCGCTGAGTTAAAGGGAGTGGGGAGGACGGGAATAACTCCGCCGATGGCAGATCTCATGAGCGCCCTTTCCTTATAAAAGTAAACTAATCGATGGCCGCGGCGGCTGTCTTGTCCCGGAATACCTTTCGTTGCATTAGCGGCTGAAGCTAAAACTTCTGTAAGCATAGTGGGGTCTGCAGGAGACGCGGCAGTGGTTAGACCGCCTGATCTTCATCGAATCTGTCTCATCCGGCTCTCGTCGAAGAACAGGATTAGCGGTCTGAACGGTTTGCAGCAAGCGCTCGCATGCCGGATTTGGTCTTGTTCTCTCTGCGAACCCGCGCATGCATTCCTTTTGCCGCAACAAAACCCTCAGAGTGCTGGGCGATTCCCTTCTGGTACACGTCTAAATGCAACAATCCAGAAATTTCCCAAGGATCAAGAAGTTCGATTTGCGAAACTCGCATTCATGAGGATGCGCGAGTTGACCATGTGTGAGCAGCGTTGGTAGATTGCCAATGCTATGGAAATCGTCAGAACGCTGCGGAATTATTGTGCATTCATTCTGGTCACTGCTGCGACATTTAACGCTTTGCCTGGCTCTTGCACAAAGGTGGAGACGGGCAGCACTGTCCAGATCGCCCATCTTCGGTGCGAAAACCTCGCCAATCCGCTTGGGATCGATGCGACGACGCCTCGTCTGAGCTGGATTCTGCTGCCGACGAGGCCGGAGGCGCGGAACCTGAAGCAGACCTCGTATCGTGTCCTGGTGGCGAGTTCGCTCGCTCTGCTTGATAAGGATGAGGGTGATTTGTGGGATACGGGAAAGGTCAACTCGTCCCAGTCGACGCAGTTGCACTATACGGGCAAGCCATTGGGCTCTCAGCAGAATGCCTGGTGGAAAGTGAAGGCCTGGGATCAGGACGATAAGCCGTCTGCCTGGAGCAGCGCGGCGACCTGGTCGATGGGACTTTTGAAAGAGAGTGACTGGAACGGAAAGTGGATTGGTGTCCGCGGCGGCGATGGCGCGTCGGAGGAGTTGCACGGTGCGCGCTGGGTCGCGAGCAAACAGGCCGGGCAGGGGATGCGGTGGTTCAGGTGCCGGTTTGAGATCTCCCCAAAGGATCCGGTCAGCTATGGGCTGCTTGCAGCAGCCGGCTCCGGTGAGATTACGGTATATGTGAACGGGCAGAAAATCAACTCGCCATTCGGCCGGTTCCCCCATGGCTACGCTTCGCAGGACGTGACAGGAATTCTCCATATCGGTTGGAACAGCCTGGCTATCCAGGTAAATTCCGAGGCATTCTCTCCGGCTGTGATCGCAGGTATTACGTTAGACCGCGAAGACGGAGAGATCGATCACGTCCAGAGTAATGATCAGTGGAAGGCGGCAGACACGGAAGAGAATGGCTGGGAGCGTCCAGAGTTCAACGATGCGCAGTGGCAGGGAGTGAAGGCAATTGCTGATATGCCGCTGCCGGTAACAGGAAGCGAGCGCACTCGCCTGCCAGCGCGGATGCTGCGCAAGGAATTCCGGTTGGCCGCGGCGCCGCACGAGGCGAAGGTGTACATCAGCGGGCTTGGGTACTTTGAGATCTACATAAACGGAAGCAAGATTAGCAACGATGTTCTTGCGCCGGGACTGACGGACTACGACAAGCGGGTGCTGTATGTGACTTACGATGTGACGAAGTATCTGCATGCGGGCGCAAACGCGGTGGGCATTTTGCTGGGCAACGGACGCTTTTTTTCGCCGCGGCTAAACACGCCGGTGAGGACCCGGTCGTTCAATTATCCCGAAGCGCGACTACAACTGGAGGTGGAGTCTACAAACGGGCATGAGACCGTGGCCACGGATGAAACCTGGAAAGCCACGACAGACGGACCGATTCGCGCCAATAACGACTACGACGGCGAAGAGTACGACGCGCGCATGGAGCAACGTGGATGGGCAACAGCCGGCTTCAACGATCGCAAGTGGATAGCGGCACAGGCGATTGACGCGCCTGCAGGAGTGGCACATTCGCAGATGAATGAACCTGTGCGCGTCACGCGCGAATTGAAGCCGGTGAAGATGATTCAGTCGCAGCCGGGGGTATATTTGTTCGACATGGGCCAGACGATGGTGGGCTGGTCGCGCCTTCAGGTTGCGGGGCCCGCAGGCACAAAGGTGACGCTTCGCTATGCTGAGAGCCTGCGACCTGGCGAACAGCTCTATACCGACAATCTGCGTTCTGCGCGGCAGACGGATGTGTACACGCTGAAGGGTGGTGGTCCAGAGGTGTTTGAGCCGAGGTTCACGGAGCATGGCTACCGGTACGTAGAGGTACGAGGATATCCGGGCGTCCCGACCCTGGCTGCAATTAACGGGCGGGTAGTGAATGACGCGCTGGATGAGCATGCTGACTTTGTGACGTCGAACGGGACGATCAATGCGATATATCGGAACATGATATGGGGCGACCGCGGGAACTATCGGAGCATACCGACGGACTGCCCACAGCGCGATGAGCGCCAAGGCTGGCTGGGCGATCGCTCCGCCGAGAGTACAGGCGAGTCGTTTCTCTTCGACGTTGAGCAGTTCTATGCGAAGTGGATGAACGACATTGACGACTCGCAGGACAAGGATGGCCGGCTGAACGATGTTGCGCCCGCATACTGGCCCTTCTATAACGAGAATGTAGTGTGGCCCGCCACCTTCTTCATCGTGACGGAGATGCTGCACGAGCAATACGGCGACGATGAGCCCATTCACGCCCACTACCCGGCGATGAAGCGCTGGGTAGCGCACATGCGCACGCTCATGAAGGGCGATCTTCTGCCCGTGGATACGTATGGTGACTGGTGTGTGCCGCCCCTCACGCTGGACATGCTGCAGGACAACGATCCGGCAGCAGCGACATCCCCGGAGATATTGGGCACGACGTATTTTTACTACCTGTTGCGGCTAATGTCTCACTTTGCGGCGATTAATGAGCAGGTGCAGGACCAGCAGGAGTACGATGCATTGGCCGAGAAAATAAAGATGGCCTTCAACGCGAAGTACTTCAATGCGCAGAAGAATCTGTATGATAACGGGTCGCAGACATCGAGTGTGATCGCCCTTGCCTTCGACATAGCGCCGCAAGACCGTCGCGAAGCGCTTGTGGCCAACCTGATAGACAGCATCGAGCACCACATGCGTGGACATGTGGGCGTGGGAATCGTGGGGCAGCAATGGCTGATGCAAACGCTGACAAACAACGGTCACATTGATGTGGCATATCAACTCGCAAAACAAACTACGTATCCGAGTTGGGGCTACATGCTGAGTCAGAATGCGACCACGATCTGGGAGCTATGGAACGGAAACGTCGCGGGCCCGTCGATGAACTCCGGAAACCACCTGATGCTGCTGGGAGATCTTTCCACGTGGATGTATGAGGACCTAGCCGGCATCCGCACGGACGTGAAGCAGCCGGGATTCAAGCACATTCTTGTGCAGCCGCAGATCGTCGGAGACCTTGAGTTTGTGCGCGCATCGCACGATTCACCGTATGGACGAATTGCAACGGATTGGAACCGTGCCGGCGATCACCTCACGTTGCGTGTGACCATTCCGCCGAATACAACGGCGACCGTCTACGTGCCGGGTAACAGTCGCGATGTTGTGCGTGAGGGTGGGACGGTTCCAGAGACGGTGCAGGGTGTTCACTTTGTGGAGAGCGTGCCGGGCGCGACAGTTTATGAAGTAGGCTCCGGCCAATATGTATTCACCTCGACCGTAGAGGTACCGCGCTCCACGCTTAACGCGGCGCTTGCGGAGAGCGCCGCGGCGAAGTCGGGCGCGGAATGATGATGAGGCAACTCTTTGGAAGAGTTGGAGCCTACCCGACAACGAAAAATGACGTCAATTCGGGTATTTGTGTTGAGTGGGTGGTACCCCACACCGTAGTTTCACACTCAACATTGTTCACATGGCGTGGTTGAATGAGGGCGGCAAAGCGAAGGTCACATTGATTGGAGTTTGAAGACTAGAAATGAACAGCGCCAAGTCAAACACGGAATTGTTTAGACCTCGTATTACGCCGACGCCGGAGAGACTGGCCGGCAAGGTAGCACTCGTGACGGGCGGGGCACGTGGGATTGGCAAGGCGATCGCACTGCGCTTTGCACAGGAGAGAGCCGACGTTTGCATCGTCGATAAGGATCTGTCAGAGGCGGAGCAGACGGCGCATGAGGTGGAGAATCTGGACGTTCATGCAATAGCGCTCCAGGCGGATGTCACCGACCGTGGAGCGGTAGAACGCGTGGTGCGGGAATCTGCAGAGTCGATGGGGTCAATTGATATTCTGGTAAATAATGCAGGCATTATTGTCTTTGGATCGCTGATGGATTGCGACATCGAAGACTGGAATAGGATGATCGCCGTTGATTTGACTGGCGCATTTCATTTCACGCAGTTTGTGGGGCGCTGCATGATCGAGCAGGGACACGGTGGCCGCATGATTCATATCGGCTCCACGGCGTCGGTTCTGCCGACGGCGCAGCAATCCGCGTACTCCGTAGCAAAGGCCGGGCTGATGATGATGAGCCGATGCGCCGCATTGGAGCTTGTTGGCTACAACATTACGTCGAACCTGCTGTGTCCGCAGGGAGCTGTGACGGATATCAATCGCGAGTTGCTGCGGGATGAGTCAATCATGAGTGCTCTGGAGGCCAATATTCCGGCGAAGCGGCTTGCGACGGTTGAAGAGATCGCAGGTGCGGCTGCGTTTCTCGCATCCGATGAGGCAGCATACATCACAGGCACGGAGTTGATGCACGACGGCGGTTGCATAATCAGCGCGTTGTGGTGGCGATAATGAGAATTGTAAAGATCAGAGTGCGCAATATTGGTTTCTCGCGGGCACCGACCACGCTGAAGCGGAACCTCGTATCGAATGCGTCGCAGTTTGAGGACTTCGAGACTAAGCCCGGTGGTTGGTTCGGTTCGGTTATGTGTACGCTCGTCGAGGTGGAGAGCAACGATGGAGTTGTGGGCGTAGGCACGGCCGGTGCGTTCCACGGCGGCGCGAAGGCGCTGATTGAGGGGTACTACAACGATCTATTAGTGGGAGAGGACCCGCGCCGTCATGAACATCTTTGGCAGCGCATGTATCGTACTACCGTTCGCTTTGGCCGGTCGGGTTCGGCAATGGCGGCGATTTCCGCCTTGGACATTGCTTGCTGGGATCTGCATGGTAAGGCAGAGGGTAAGCCGGTCACGGATCTGATCGGTGGTCGAACGCAGAGCACTGTGCCATGTTATGTGAGCAGGTTGTATGCGCTGGAAGATCTGAACGATCTGGCGGCGGAGGCGCGGCACTGGAAGAGCCTGGGCTTTGTGCGAATGAAGCAACGCTTCGGCTTTGGGCCGAAGGATGGACCAGGAGGCATGCGCCGCAACGCGGACCTGGTCCGCACGGTACGCGAAGCAGTGGGCGACGATGTGGAGCTTGCGGCCGACGCGTATATGGGATGGGACGTGGGTTACGCGATTGAGATGGCGAAGATGCTCGAAGAGTATCGACTCTCGTGGATAGAAGAGCCGCTGATGCCGCATGATATCGGCGGCTACATTGAGCTGAAGCGGAGGTGCTCCCGTCAGCGATGGAGCTGCGGTGAACACTCGTACGGGAAGTGGGACTTCAAAGATCTGATCGATCGCCGCGCCGTGGATATTCTGCAAATGGATGTCAATCGTGCGGGCGGCATCACGGAGGCGATCAAGATTTGCGCGATGGCGGAGGCGGCGGGATTGCCGATGATTCCGCACTCGAATGAGGCACACAATCTGCATGTGATTTTCAGCCGTGCGTCTCATGTGTGCCCGCTGGTGGAGTACTTTCCTGATGTCGAGCCCGACACGGGCAACGAACTCTTCTGGAAGTTGTTCGCGGGATTGCCGCAGGCGAAGGACGGAATGCTGACATTGGGACGTGAACCAGGCCTCGGCATCGGGCTCCGAGAGGAGGTTGTCTCGAAGCTGACGGTCTGATGTACCCAGCACTTAGTAACGGCTCGATGCCGCGCAGGCGCGCAGAATGAACATTTCTTCCTCTCGCTTCAACGTCTCCAAAACTGCAATTGCTGGAACGCGGATTTGGGAACACATCTGTTTGCTGCATCAACAATGCTCCTGCCAATCCTCGCGTATTCCTCGTCAAGTTGTCCTCGATTTGCATAGAGGCCCAACGCTCGGCTCTATCGATTCCCAATTTCATTCAAGGGCAGGTCATTGACGATGAATTGACCTTGCCCTCAGAATGCGTACCCCATATGCGCTGGGGTTGAGGAGATAATCCCGTAGTCGTCGAGGCTGTGGGAGTGTGGGAATCGCGTTTTTTGAGATTTCCATACTTCCACAGCCTGTTTCTCAGGCTGCCTCGCGCTGCAACTGCCAGGCATTTTCGTACTCGACCGGGCTTTTGTAGCCGATCGTCGAGTGCATTCGCTTCTGGTTATACCAGAGGATCCAGTGGATGACCGCATCTTTTGCCGCACGCACCGTGATGAACTTCTCTCCGTGCAGCCGTTCCACCTTGAGAGACCCGAACAGCGTCTCGGTCACCGCGTTGTCCCAACAGTTGGCCTTGCGGCTCATCGATGCAATCAAGCCGTACATCTTCATGACCTCACGATAATCGTCCGAGGCATACTGGCTGCCACGATCGCTATGGAAGATCGCCTTGCCCGCTTCGGGCCTTCGTCCGAGGCAGGCCATCTCCAGCGCATCGATAACCAGGCTGCGGTCGATCGACGTCTTCATCGACCAGCCCACGATGCGGCGGCTGAACAGATCGATCACCACGGCCAGATACAGCCAGCCTTCTTCGGTGGCGATATAGGTCACGTCGCCGGTCCAGGTCGTGTTGGGCGTCTCGACAGTGAAGTTGCGGTTGAGAAGGTTCGGCGCAATCGGCAACTTGTGGTCGCTGTCGGTGGTGGCAACGCGAAATCGCCGTTTGCCACGCGCCTGTATGCCATGTTGCTGCATCAAGAGGCGCACCCGTTCCTTACCTACGCGCACGCCACGACGACGCAACTCGCGCCACATCCTGGGCCAGCCGTAGGCGCCACGAAGCTCGGCATGAAGGGCGCGGATGTGCACCAGCAGAGCCGCATCTGTCATGTGCCGACGCAAAGCGATGCCCTTACGCCGCAACTGGTGCTGGTGATAGCCCGTGAAGCTGACACCGAGAACTTTACAAAGAACTCGAACGGGCCAGTGATGTTGGTGCTTATCAATGTAGGCGAACTTCACTTCTGGCCCTTCGCGAAGAACGCCATAGCTTTTCCCAGGATGTCACGCTCCATCCTGACTCGCGCCAGATCAGCTCGCAACTGGCGGATCTCGATCTGCTCGGCGGTCAGCTTCGACCCACGACCGTGGGCCACAAGCTTGCCGGACTTGTGCGCCTTGATCCAGTTCGACAACGTCTGCTCGATCACACCCAGAGACCGTGCCGCTTCGGCAACTCTCTGGCCGGACTCGACCAGTCGAACCGCTTCCAGCTTGAACTCGTACGTGTACGCCTTCCTCGGTATACGCTCCATCTTCGCTCCTTCGATAGTCTCTCAGAGCGCTATATGAGGTACGTTTTCCGGGGGCAAGGTCATTGTCGTTCTCGCGAAGCTCCATAAATCAATGATATGCATGGCAAGATTATCCACTACGTTATTGGGGGTATACCCAGTTTCGAGTCTAATCCCCCGACTGT